>OJMI01002007.1_pt1 | contig 19732 bp, 9 predicted proteins | sample 1597131 | NCBI WGS metagenome assembly OJMI01 (sample SAMEA2452116, study PRJEB22498) | human gut metagenome | reverse complement strand
CGGTTGGTGACCGATGCTTCCAGAATAGTTTTTCTGACCGGACACGGGGAGCGGAGCTTGTATTGGAATGATAAAGGTGGATTATATTCACTGATTCAAAGAAACGGCCGGAATGCTTTAGTGAATCAGGGGTTTGATGTAGATACCCTGAATTTGACCGGCCGGACGGTTATTCCCGAAGATATCGATATTCTGGTGATTGCGGCTCCTGAAAAAAGATTGTCCCCTCAGGAACAGGGATTACTGGATTCATATATAGCTAAAGGAGGTAATCTGATCATTACCGGTGAACCGGGTAAACAAGAATTGATGAACGGGTTGGTGAAAAATCTGGGAATCGGCTTTAAGGAAGGAATAATCCTGCAACATGAGGAGGCCGACTGGGAGGAAGATTTTATTGTCGGTGATATCGCTGAATCCGGGGCACAACAAACCGGAGTCGGTGCAGGGCTTTTAGCCCGGCAATACCAAGTCGCTTTTCCGGGTACTACGGCTTTGTCGTTCAATGCAGGCTACGGATTTCAGGGGGTACCTATCGTGGAATATGCCGGGGATACGCTTATGCTGGCTTTGAAACGGCAGCTGGGAGGAGAAGAACAACGTATTATCGTTTCCGGGGATGCCGATTGGTTCAGTACCGAAGGACTGGCTTTACGGAAAGACGATGTCCGACTGAATAATTTCGGGTTATTCATGGAGATGTTGCATTATATGACTTATCAGCAATTCCCGGTGGATAATAGCCGTCCATCTCCTACGGACGATACCCATTATCTCGATATTGCCGATATCGGATGGATAAAAGGTCTTTTTATCGGCCTGATTCCTTTACTCGTCTTGGGAGGAGCGATGGGATTCCGGCTGAAACGGAAAAGGCAATAATGTGAAAATTATCTTAAAAAAGTATCTTTTTTATTCATCCCTTTCTTGGATTGATGTGTTCTATATATCGAAAAACGGAAGATTATTGGGGATAATCTTCCGTAAGAACTCAGCAATTAACGGGGTGTCGTTACTATCATTAACTACTAAGCATGTAAAATTATGAAAAAAAAGCGAAATTTTTTACTGAAAAGTATTTTGCTGCAGTTAAATTTCTCTCTGGAAAAGGCGGGGATTTTACTGGTACTGGTGTTGGTGTTTTCCATCCAGGCAAAAGCTTATTCTCAGACGCGTATTACTGCAAAAAGGCAGGGGGTTACAATTGACGAGGTTTTAAAAGAGGTCCGGGAAAAGTCCGGTTACCGTTTTTTATACCGGGTAGAGGAAGTAAACAGATATGGCAAAAGAGATATAGATGTGAAAGATGCGGAAGTCGAAGATTTTCTGGGACAATTACTGCAAAATACGGATCTCACCTATGAAGTGGAGAATGAGGTCATTATTATCCGGCCGGAAAAACAACGGCAGGACTCCCGGGTGAATGTACAGGTGGTCAGAGGAAAGGTGACCGATGAAAATAACCTGGCTTTACCGGGAGCTACGGTTTTATTGAAGGGGACATCCTACGGAGTAGTCACTGATTCACACGGGAAATTTACGATGGAAGTCCTGGAAAGGGATACGGTTACTTTACTGGTATCGTTTGTAGGGATGGAAACGAGGCTTGTAAACCTGAAAAAAGGGCAAACGGAAATATTGGTTTCGCTTGAACCGGATATCAAAGAGATGAAAGAAGTCGTGGTGACCGGGTACGGGAATGTCCGTAAAACAAGTTTTACCGGAAATTCGGTTACAGTGACCAAAGATGAATTGATGTCCGTTTCGAAATCGAATGTCATCAAGGCATTACAGACTTTCGATCCTTCATTCCGTATTCAAACCAATAACGATTGGGGGTCCGATCCGAATGCGCTGCCCGAAATGTATGTGCGGGGAAGGTCGGGTATCAGCGGTGTAAAGGAATTGGACCGTGATCCTTTGACGAAATCGGCTCTGAAGGATAATCCCAACTTACCGACCTTTATCATGGATGGTTTTCAGATCAGTGTGGAACAGTTATACGATATGGATCCTAACCGTATTGAAAGTATTACCATCCTGAAAGATGCTGCGGCTACGGCTTTGTATGGTTCCAGGGCTGCCAACGGTGTGGTGGTGATTACGACGGTGGCTCCTCAGATGGGTAAGCTGAATGTGTCCTATAATTTTACAGGGGATGTTACGGTACCCGATCTGTCGGATTATAACCTGATGAATGCACGCGAGAAACTCGAAACAGAAGTGGCGGCCGGAGTATTCGAAGATCTGGCTAAAGATAATCCTTTGGGAGCCGAACAGCAATATTACGCTAAATTGGCTTCCATTACCAGAGGGGTGGATACTTACTGGTTATCGAAACCGTTACAGACCTCTTTCAATCACAAACACAGCCTGAGCGTCGACGGCGGATCGGATAATTTCCGTTTCGGCATACAATTGAGCTACAATAATGAAGACGGGGTGATGAAAGAGTCTTTCCGGAACCGGGTGGGAGCCGGCGTATATCTGGATTACCGGATCGGTTCGTTTCAGCTCAAAAATATGGTCACTTATACCAATACCCGCTCGCAGGAGTCTCCTTACGGGGCTTTTTCCGACTATACCGGTTGTCAGCCTTACGATCCTTATAAGGACGATAAGGGAAACTATCTGGAAAATCTGCCCAATTGGGACGGAAAGAATGCAAAACGTCCCAATCCCCTGTATGAGTCGACGCTTTCTAATTTCGATAAATCCAAATATGAAGAGTTTGTCGATAATCTGGGAATCAACTGGAATATAACTACCGGTTTGTTATGGAAAACTCAATTCAGCCTGACGCGTAAGATTACCGATACGAAACGTTTTCTGGATCCGTTGTCTTCGAAAAATACAACTCCCCAGACTGCAGAAAATCCTTCTTCCGGCGAATTGAATACCAGTAGGGGAAATGAGTTCTACTGGGATCTGAGTTCAACCCTGTCTTATAACCGTTCTGTCGAAAAACACCATATCAATTTGTTGTTGGGGGTGAATGCCCGCTCTGCCAAAACCGATAATATTTCGGCTTCTTACCGGGGATTCCCTTCCGGGGCTTTGAGTTCTCCGAATTATGCCGAAGAAATTGTTTCCAAACCGGTAAGTTCCGATAATTCTACCCGGCTGATCGGTTTCCTGGGAACCCTGAATTACAGTTATAACGATGTGTATTTGCTGGATGCTTCGGTACGTATGGACGGTTCTTCGGAATTCGGGGCGGATAAACGGTTTGCTCCCTTCTGGTCTGCGGGAACCGGTGTCAATATTCATAACTACGGTTTTATGAAAGGACAAACGGTTATTGACCAGTTGAAAATACGGGTTTCATACGGACAAACCGGGAAAGTGAATTTTCCGCCTTATGTAGCCCGAACGACTTATAAAATGTTTACGGACGGTTGGTATAAAACCGGTTTCGGTGGTACCCTCTATGCTTTGGGGAATACAAACCTAACCTGGGAAACGACGAATACCTGGGATGCCGGTGTTGAACTGAGTTTATGGAAACGCCTGCTTTATATCAAAGCTTCTTATTATCAGAAAAAAACGGTGGATCTCGTCAATTCGGTGACGATTCCGAGTTCGACAGGTTTTACCACTTATATGGATAATATCGGAGAGGTGGAAAATAAAGGATATGAACTGGAATTCCGGAGCGAAGTAGTCCGTCGAAAAGATCTGTTTGTAGCTGTTTTCGCTAACCTGGCCCACAATGAAAATAGAATCCTGAAAATATCGGAGAGTCTGAAGGCTTACAATGACCGGGTAAAAGACCATTTTGCCAACAGTAACCGGTTCGACGGTTCGAATACCCAGCCGTTTACTCAATATGTCGAAGGAGGATCCCAGACGTCGATTTGGGGAGTTCCCTCACTTGGAATCGATCCTGCTACCGGAGAGGAGATTTTTATCCGCCCGGACGGAAGCATTACCAATACCTGGAATACGAACGATCAGGTGGTCTTGGGGGATACGGAACCCAAAATACAAGGTACTTTCGGGTTGAATGCCACTTATAAAAATCTGAGTTTGTATATGACTTTTATGTATGAAGCCGGCGGCCAGATATACAACAGCACTTTACGTGACAAAGTAGAAGATGTGAATGTATACACCTCTAATGTCGATAAACGGGTGTTCTCCGAACGTTGGCAAGAACCGGGGGATAAGGCTCGTTACCGTAAGCTGACCAGCGGAGTGGGCGGCAGTATTATGCGTACCCGTCCGACTTCCCGTTTTGTCGAGGATAACAATGTATTGACCCTGAACTCTATTTCTCTGGGATATGATTTCGACGCCGGGCAGAAGTGGATGAAGACGATCGGCTTGAGTATGCTGCGTTTTGAGATCGGTGCGAACGATGTTTGCCGTTGGTCGTCGGTGAAGGTGGAAAGAGGATTGAATTATCCTTATGCCCGGAGTTTTAATTTTTCGCTGAAAGCTGCTTTCTAATTTTTAAATTTTGAATTATGAAAATATATCATTGGATAATAGCCTGTTGTTTACTGTTGCCATTGGGAGGTTGCAGTAATTGGCTGGATGTGATTCCGGAGGATTCTGTGGATGAAAAAGATTTGTTTTCCACCGGAGAGGGATACCGGAATGCGTTGAACGGCGTATACCGCCAGATGTCTCAGACTTCGATGTACGGGCAGCAGATGAGCTGGGGATTTATTGATGTTTTGGGACAGTTGTACAATACTCAAAAATTGTCGAATTATTCGGCATATGGAATCGCGGGAAAGAATTATGCTTACCGTGATGAAACAGTGAAGTCGGTGATTCAGGTTATCTGGTCGAATACCTATAATTCGATTGCAAACTGTAACAATATTGTCGGGCGGATTACCGGGGAGGATCCCTCTAAATTCAGAGGAGGTGAGGCAGAACAGCATATGATCCAGGGGGAGGCGCTGGCTTTACGGGCTTTCCTGCATTTTGATTTACTGCGGCTTTGGGCTCCGGCACCGGTGACCAATCCTTCGGGAAATTACATGCCTTATTTCGAGAATTATCCTTCTACCTACGAACCGGATAAAAGTGTACAGGAGATTTTGTCGCTGGTCGAACGGGATTTGCTCCAGGCCAAAAACTTAGTAGCTCCGTTCGATACACTACCCGACAAATCGATGTTGGTGGCTGAAAAACGGATTAAGAATAACTGGGTGAGCAGTTCGGTAACCGATTTGTTTTTCCTTTACCGGGGATTCCGTATGAATTATTACGCTGTTATAGCCCAGCTGGCCAGGGTTTATAATTATATGGGCGAATATGAAAAAGCCGCTCATTGTGCACAAGAAGTACTGGATGCCTATGCAGAAGAATATGCTGCAGTTTGTTTCCAGTTGTCAAAGAAGGAGGAGGTACAGAACAATGATCGGAAACGGTATAAAGAAGTGATTTTTGCCCTGTCGAACGAATTGAACCTGGATAATTATGAGCCTTATTATACGACGAGTTCCGACCGACTTGTACTGGCCGGATATCCCGGTATTTTCGACGATGAGGCAGATGTGAGGAAAGAGTATTTGACAGAGACTTCGGGAGCCGACCGGATCTGTAATAAATATATTTTACCGACCAATAATACCTTGGAATATACGCAAACCGAGGATTTGATTCCGCTGATCCGGGTGAGCGAGATGTATTTTATTCAAGCCGAATATCTTTACCGGAAAGGAGAGACTCAGGCCGCTATCGAACAACTGGATCAGGTACGTGTTGCCCGGGATTGTACTAAAGGACGGCTGACGGTTTCCAGCCTCGACGATTTTAAAAAGATACTGATCGATGAGGCCCGGCGTGAATTTATGCAGGAAGGGCAGTTGTATTATTATTTTAAACGTTTGAACATAAAACCCCTGGAATCTATGCCTGACGATGGTTTTGTATTTCCTCTGCCGGATAATGAAGTGATCAATTAATGTTAATCGTGAAAATTATGAACAGATACATATTTATCGGTTTGCTGTGCTTCGTGATCGGAGCCTGTACCCATCATACAACCGGATTTTACGAAGGGCCGCGGTATTTGTCTTTCGTCAATGAAAAAGGAGCCGATACTGCATTTATTTCTTTTGCCAATTATCCCGGAGCATCGACTCATGAAGTTGCTTTTGTTTTGAAGCTGACCGGAAATATACCGGAAGAGGATTTGACTTACCGCCTGGAAGTAGTGGATAGTCTGACGACTGCAGGAACGACTGACTACCAACTTCCCGAACACCTGGTTTTCCGGAAAGACCGGGTGACGGATACGCTGGTAGTGACTGTAATGAATTCGAATCCCTTGTTGACAGAACAGACTTTATCAGTTGGTTTGCGGATCGTTGCAAACGAGCATTTCCGGCCCGGTCTGGATGGGCAACAAAGAGCCAAACTGACCTTTACCGCTGTGAAGAGCAAGCCGGAATGGTGGAAGGGAGAATTGGAGTCCTTGATATTGGGAGAGTATTCATCCAAAAAAATGGAGGAGTTTATCTTGTGCACAGGGGTGAATACCCTGGAAGGGGTCGAACTTTCTGTTGCCAGAGCGTATACCTTACAATTTAAACGGTATTGCATAGAACATAATATTATGTGGGACGATAATGTGACTCCGATGGTTGATAAAATCCCTTGTTATTAATTTATAATTCCGATACCTATGAAAAATAAAATATATTTATTGTATTGGCTGCTGGCTTTTCTGTCTGTAGGGTGTTACGACGACAAAGGCAATAACGATTATCGTTTTGTAAATACGATCGAGGTGGAACCTTTCGGGCAGGATTCCTATCCCTGGGCAGCTCTGGGAGATACGGTCCGGTATAAACCGGTTCTGCATTTTGCAAGCGGGAACGGGGACGAACTCGATTTGGCATATGAGTGGACATTTGCCGGTAAAACGATCGGAGACGAACTTAACCTGGAATGGATTGTAGATACTGTAGCTACGGGACAGGTGATCCTGAGGGTAACCGACCGGGCAAACGGATTGGTATACAGCAATCAGAAATCGCTCCGGATAGATTCTCCCTATAAAAGTAAAGGCTGGATGATTTTGTCTGAGAAGAACGGTCAGTCTTCTCTGGGGTTTGTCCGGGAAATGATTACTGCTTACGAGATGGATGATTTAGGGATATATTGTGTTTTTGATAATCAGACTTTCCCGGATGTCTACGAAGAAACGAACGGGGAAGTATTGGGTAGTGGTCCGGTCCGGATAACCGAGCATTTTTCCCGGACTGCTCCGGGATCGTTGCTGATTTTACAACAGGGAGCTCCGGGCTGTATCGATATCGACGGGAATACTTTATTGCGCGATATTTATCTGTCGGAGACTTTTATGGACGGAGTATTCCCGGAACAGTTCGAACCGGTGAATGCAACCTGGATGCATTGGCTGGATGTCATTGAAAATAAAGATGGACGGTTGTATACCCGGTTGAAGTATTCCGATGCCTTGTTTAATTCGGGTTATTTTATTACCGAGCCTGTTCTGGTCGGTGAAGAAGAGGTGCGTGGACATTTGTTGGATTGTGATTGGCAGGCGGTAGGGTATACCGTGGTACACGACCGTGGAACGGCTGCAAATCCCCGTAACCGTCTGGCAGCTGTTTTTGATTTCCGTGATTTTTGGGGGGTGAACTACGCCGGATATGCAGCTGTTTTTCCGGAAGCCGACAAGGGATGGCCTGACGGTTTTGTTCCTCTGAACGATTTGGGGGATCATGAGTTGATCTATTTCAGAGGATGGGGGGATTGGAGTGGTGGATATTATTATATGATACTTAAAACTCCCGGAGGAAAATACTTACAACAGACCTTTACTTTAAAACGTTCGACAGCAGAATTGTACTATGAGGAGGGTAGCCTTGCTGTTCAGGAATTACCGTCCGGATTCGTGTATGAGGATTGTTTACCCTATGTTTTGTCGACGGATAAGTACCTGTTATTGATGAAAGGAAACGACATGTACTATTACAATTATGCTTCTCCGGGAGACGGTGTGTCGTTTTATTGGCATTTCGATGCTCCGGTAAAACATATGACTGCATCGGTTCAGGGACATCCTCAGCTGGGATGTGCTTTGGCGAACGGGCAGTTTGTTATTCTGAATGTGAAGCTCATAAAGAACAGACCGGAAGAGAAGCGCTTGTATTGGCAGACTCCTGCTGAGGTCGATTTGGGAAATCCGGTATCCTTGATTTATAAAACTTCCGGTCAGTTATAGTCCGGATCTGCATAAGACGGTTCACAGATGTCCTGGCATCTGTGAACCGTCTGTATATCGTTTGGGGAGGCTGATAAAGGGAGGAAACGGTGTCGTTTTGTGTAAATCAGATATAAAAAGCGAGTATGTTGAAAATACGATGATGCAAGAGCTGCCTGAGTTTTTTCAGAGAACGGTATTTCAGAACTTTCACCGTATTCTCGGAGATGGATAATTCCCGGGCGATTTCTTCATTTTTCAAGCCTTGAAGACTGAGTTGTATGATGGCCGCACTTTGTGGAGCTAAAGTATTTATCGCATTGAAAAGCAGACGGTTGCTTTCTTCCTCGACGAGAATGTTGAAAAAATTGTTTTCCTCTTCTTCGGGCAGGAGATGAAAGTGTTGACTTGAACGTTTGCGATTCCGGATCAGATTTAAAGACTGATTCCGGATCATAGTATATACGAAACTTCGTAAACAGGTGATGTCCTGATAGTGCCTTCTGTTTTCCCACAGGCGGATCAATACTTCCTGCACAATATCTTCCGCCTCTTGTACATCGTTGACATAACGGTTGGCTAAAGCACAAAAAAAGAGATAATTTTCTTTTGTGAATTTTTCCAGAGCTTTTTCATCTCCTTGTTTTATCCGTGTAAATAAAAAGTCATTCCCCATACCCCTCAGGTAATTCTGCGCCTAAATTAATCTTTTGGAGAGGAAACAGAAAAATAAATGAAAAAAAAAATGTACAGGTGTAATCTTTTTCTTAAAAAATGGTGTCTTTCTGATAAAAGATGAAAATATGGATACGAGTAGATTGAATCATATTGCCGGATTGATTGCCAGAAAAGGATCGGGAGGGAAGCTGACCGGGACCGAACAACAGGAATTGGAGGAGTGGATACGAGCTTCCCGGATGAATAGAGAGAGTTACGATCGGATTATTTCGGGAAGGGGAGTGATACGTTTGATGGAATTGGAGAAACAGATCGATACCGACCGCTCTTTTAAGAAATTGACGGTCAGGTTGAAGTGGCGTTGCTGGAAGCGCCGTATACTGACGGCAGGTGTTGCTGCGATGGTCATGATCGGAATTATGTCGGCTTTTTGGTGGTGGGAACAGGAAGGGATAACTGTTCCGGAGTCGGCCGGGCAACCTGGAATAAAGCCGGGAGGAAACTGTGCTGTTTTAGTATTGGGTAATGGTTGTCGGGTGGATTTACAAAAGGATTGTGATACGTTACAGCTACCTGGAATTTCCTGGGACCACCGGAAGGGAACGATCGTATATGACGGTCGGGAAAATAAAACCGGCTGGCCGGAGAAGAATACCTTGATGGTACCGTTACGGGGAGAATATCGCTTGGTTTTGGGCGATGGTACGAAGGTATGGTTGAATTCCGCTTCTAGCCTGAATTATCCGGTACAGTTTGCAGAAAAAGAACGGTGCGTAGAATTGGACGGGGAAGCTTACTTTGAAGTGACTCCTGATCCGGAGAGACCTTTTATCGTAAAATCCGGAGGCGTACAGACCCGGGTATTGGGAACGGCTTTCAATTTTTCTGCATACCGGGGAGAAAATGCATCGACGATTACTTTATTGACGGGAAAAGTGGCTGTTTCGGCTCCGGGACATGCTGAGCGTGTGTTATTGCCCGGACAACAGTTGAAATATGATGCAGAAAACCGGAAGACTGTAATAAAAGAGGTCGATGCCGAAGACTTCGTCGTCTGGAAAGACGGTTTATTCTTGTTCAATGATTGTGGACTGGAGGAAATCATTCCCCGCTTGAGTCGGTGGTATGGGGTTACCTTTCATTATGACAGGGAGAAATTCGGCGATCTGAAATTTTATATCAAAACCCGTCGTTATGAAGATATCGGGACAATATTGAATCTTTTGAAATTAACTGAAAATGTGACTTATTCGATAGAAGGCAACGAGGTGACTCTTTATCGGACAGGGGAAAATAAATAACAAGGAGTGAGGCAACACTCCTTGTTGGATACTAATAAGCAACCCTTTAGCGGGTATTTATTAACTCTAATTACAAAATTATGAAAAAAAAGCAGATTTATTTTTCTTCCGGAGGAGGAAAATTGAGGAAAATGACGTTAATCATGAAAATGACGGTTATCTTTTTGTTGTGCGCTAATTTAGTGATGGCTACCGAATCTTTTGGGCAGGAAAAGTATTCTTTTTCTTTGAATCGGGTGACACTGGAGGAAGCCTTGAATCAAATATTGCAGAATTCCGGATATTATATCGTTTATACGGTAAACGATATCCGTAAGATTGCCGATGTTTCTCTGAATATGGAACAAGTCACTATAGAGCAGGCTTTGGATCGGGTGTTGTCGCTGAACGGATTGAAGTACACGGTCAGTGAAAATGCAATCGTTATTGCTAAGGATGCTTCGGCGGTAAAAAATTTGCAGAGTGAACAGATGAAAGTGCAAGGTACGGTAAAGGATGAAAAGGGCTTGCCTTTGCCGGGGGCTTCTGTTTATTTGAAGGCAGAAAATACCTTGGGGGTAACTACCGATATCGGAGGACATTTTGAATTTAAAGTACCTGCCGGCTTGAAGGGGAAGGTGGTATTGGTGATTTCTTTCATCGGGATGGAGACAGTGGAGCTTCCTTTAGACGGGCGTGAACATTATGAGATATCGATGAAACCGGAAATAACTTCTTTGGATGACGTACTGATCACCGGCTATCAGACGATTTCCCGGGAACGTGCGACGGGAGCGTTCGATATCGTCGACAAGCGGCAGTTGGAAAAACCGGCTTCCGATTTATCATCCCGGCTGATCGGAACTACAGCAGGCGTTCAGGCTACTCTGACAGAAGATGGAAAAGCCAGTCTGGAAATCCGGGGACGCTCGAGCTTGAATGCCAACGCTCAACCGCTGATTGTCGTGGACGGTTTCCCTGTGGAAGGAGGATTCGAAACGATTAATCCGAATGACGTGGAAAGCGTTTCTATACTAAAAGATGCTGCAGCTGCTTCAATTTGGGGAGCCAGATCCGGTAACGGCGTGATTGTGGTCACTACCCGCAAAGCGGCCAAAGGAGATAAACTGAATGTCGCCTTTAATACTTTTTTGCGTTTCCGGCAGAAAATAGATTTGGATTATGCCAATCCTACTGCCGCTTCTGCAGATCAGATCCGCTACGAAGAAATGATTTTCGGAAAATATGGGGTTGCTTTGAATGAAGGGATTTTCTCAGAAGATGATGTGGCCGGAAAATGCTATACCTTAGCACAAATCGCTTTGAATGAAGCCCGGCTGGGAAATATTTCCGAAGACACGAAAAGGCTCCGTTTACAGGAATTGCAGGAGACGGATTATAAGGATGACGTTTATAAACATTTGTTGAGAAATCCTTTTTTGCAGCAATACAATTTATCCGTATCCGGAGGAGGAGAAAGAGTCGGTGTCATGACGTCGTTATTGTATGAAAAAGACAAAACCCATTATATTGGTACACAGGATGAAAAATATATGCTCAATATGCGGATGAACAGCGATATTTGCAAGTGGCTGAAATTAGATATTTCCGGAATGTTCCAATATGTGAAAAAGCAGAATAACGGAGCCGTCCTCTATGCATCCGATGAAAACGATATCGCGATAAGCGATCTTTCTCCTTATGAACACCTGACAAACCGGGACGGTTCTTATACACATATTGTCCGCGACTATTACCTGCCGGCCATGGAGCGGTTGGTCGGTAATGGCTTTCCTTATTCCGACTGGTTTTATAATCCTTTACAGGAAATCAGAAGCCGTGACCGTTCGACTAAGGACATCAAGGCCCATTTCCAGGCTGCACTGACCCTGAAATTATGGGAAGGCTTGAATTTCTCCTCTTCGTTACAATATGAGATTTTTAATTCCAAAAGGCGGGATCTTTACAAAGAGGATTCCTGGGTAGTCAAAAATCCGGTGAATTATTATACCGAATACAACGATGCAACAGGAGTCGTCGGGAAATCGGCCTATCCGACAGGGCAGTTTCTGGACCAATACACTTCGGAAATGCAAGGGTATACTTTTAGGAATCAGGTAAATTTTAACCGGACTTTCAGGAGACATGATTTTAATGTTGTGTTAGGAACCGAATTGCGGCATCGCCGGACAACTTCCTATACCTCTCCCCGGGTATACGGCTACAATGACGAGACGCTGACTTCCAAACTTTTCCCTAACGGAACCGGTAAGCTGGCGATAAAAGACCTCTTCGGGAATACGATTACAGTCGATGATTATGCAAGTACCTTTACATTTAACACCGATCGTTTCTTTTCTCTATATGGCAATGCCGCTTATACTTTCGATAATAAATACACGATCAGTGGGAGTGTCCGGACAGATGCGTCGAATTTTATTACGGACGATCCTAAATATCGTTATGCTCCTTTTTGGTCTGTGGGAGGAATGTGGAATCTGGGACAGGAAAGTTTTATGAGCGATTATTTGTTTATCGATTGGCTGCGTCTGCGTTTGACCTATGGGTACAATGGAAATGTAGACACTTCTACCTCGTTTAAACCTTTGGTGAGTATCGGTTCGGTTGAGAATGTTTATAAACATGAGATTACCGGTAGTATTGCGAGTTTTGGAAATCCCGAGCTTCGCTGGGAAAAGGTCGGGAGTGTAGATATCGGAATCGATTATTCTTTCTGGGGAGGTAAACTGGCCGGAAAACTGGATTATTACCGAAAGTACAGTAAAGATCTGATCGCGACGATTTCTATTTCTTCGGCCAACGGGACAACCAGTCAAAAGTTGAATAATGCGGAAATGCTGAACAGTGGGATCGAACTGGAAGTAGGAAGCCAGCTCGATATTATAGGAAAAGATATCCAATGGTATGGTAATGTCAACTATGCTTATAATTTGAACCGGATAGAAAGATTATTTGTTACCGATAATAGTGCAAAGACTTATTTGAGAGGTGACTTTAAAGAGGGAGAAAATGCCAGTACGATATATGCCTGGCATTATGCCGGGGTAAATAAGGACGGTATCCCTTGTGTGGAGGAAGGGAGTAGTCCTGACGGCTTGAGGCCGATGAACACCGTTTACGACAATACTTCGGATGCAACCGGCTGGCTCAGGCCACAGGGCGTAAAGGTGGCTCCCCATATTATGGGGCTGACTACCGGTTTTAAGGTTTATAATTTCGATCTTTCTTTGATTGTTACCGGAAAATTCGGTCATAAATTCAAACGTTCTTCTTTCAATTATCCGACAATGGGAAAGACCGGAACTTCGAAAATCTGGGTACATAAAGATGTAAGTAAATTATTGGACGGGGATAAGGCTATGCCTCCCTTGCTGACGGATACCGAAGACTCCAATCAAATGTATTACGATAGTTATTATACGGATGCGATGGACTATCTGTACCATAATGCCAATCATATTCGTTTCCAGGAATTGAATCTGACCTGGCATATCCCGGAGGTATGGTTACAGAAAATAGGTTTCCGGACCGCTGCCGTTTATGGACAGATCAATAATCTGGGTTTGATTACAGCGAATAAATATAAAAATGACCCGGAATTCCCGGAGGGTACGGTCAAACCGGAACGTTCTTTTATTGTTGGGGTAAAATTTAATTTTTAAAAAAAGGATATGGAAAGATATATAAAAATTGCAGGAGGAAAAATGAGAGTGATTTTATGCCTTCTGGTATGGATGTTAGTCGGAGCTGCTTGTGACAGCTTTTTGGATATAGCTCCTTCGAAAAAGACAAATATCGAACTGTCGAAAGTGGAACATCTGGATGCTTTGTTGGCTGCAATCAATACGACAACCGGCAATACCAGCCTGGTGTTAAGTCCGGATATTACGGAAATTTCAACGGATTTGTACGATAAAACCAATAACGGAGCTCCGTTTTATCAACATGGTATCGCTTATTATCTGTGGATGAATCAGGAGGTGGCCGATTTATCGGGTTCCGGAACCTGGAGTAGTGCTTATAAAAATATTTTTACGGCAAATACGGTATTGGAAAATTTGAGTCGGGTGACAGGAGATGAGGCCTTGAAGGCTGATTTGAAGGCCGAAGCTCATTTTATCCGTGCTTTTCAGAATTGGGAATTGCTGAATACTTATTGTCTTCCCTATAGCCCGGAAAATATGAAAGAACCGGGAATACCTCATAAGACATCCACCAGTTTCGAGCAGTCGTTGGTCCGGATGAATCTGGAGGAATCTTATCGTTTTGTCGAGGAAGATTTGAAAGAAGCACTCAAAATTACGGTCGATAATGTTAATCGGAGGTGGCGGGTAAGTATTCCTGCCGTTCATAGTTTTCTGGCCCGCTTTTATCTTTTCTGCCATGATTACGATCAGGCATTGAAATATGCAGATTTGGCTCTTCAGGCAGATGCCCGTCTGGTGGATTATAGTACGGAAATGTATTATGGTAATGAACAGAACTCCAGTCAGGGACCACTACAAGTACCTTATCTGTGGTGGGAAGCCATTTACGATCCTTCTGTAAAATTAGAGTGGGCGGAGTTTTATTATCAGTATTTCCTTTCTGCTTCCTGTGCCTATTTCTGCCCTAGCCGGGAAATGTTGAAATTGTATGATAAGGAAAATGATTTGCGGTATAAATATTTGATGTGTGAGAATTTTTCATGGAGGCATAATATCAAATATACTTATCCCGGATATGTTTATTTCAGAACCAGTATACCTTATGGAACTACGGTACAGGAAATGATACTTACGAAAGCGGAATGCCTGGCTCGTCAGGGAAAGTTTCAGCAAGCCATGGATATATTGCGGGCTAAAAGGATTGCACCCGGACCGGAGGTTAAGTTGTCGGCAGCGACAAAGGAAGAAGCTATTGCGAAAATTCTGGAAGAGAGAGTACGGGAGCTGACCTGGGGACTGAGGTGGTTCGATATCCGGCGGTTGAATTACAACGAAACGACTTTGGATGATGTGAACCTGAAACGTATATTCTATTCACATGACGGTTTGATTGTAAATAAAGAATCCCAGCCGATAGAGTATCGGTTGGAATTAAAAGATCGTCGGTTTGCCGAACCTATAAACAGTAATGAGATTTATCTGAGCCGGGGTCAAATTCAACAGAATACTTATTGAGGATTATTCTTTATCATTATTAAAAAAGGACTTCTCAGTATTGAGAAGTCCTTGATATTTAAGCTTGTAATAAATTCTTATTACTTACCTGCATGCATAATAGCAGCCTGTGCAGCAGCTACGCGGGCGATGGGCACGCGGAACGGTGAACAGCTGACATAGTTCATACCTACTGAGTCGCAGAAGATGACGGATGAAGGTTCTCCACCGTGTTCTCCACAGATACCTACTTTCAGGTCTGCATTAGTCTTACGACCCAGTTTCACACCCATTTCAACCAGACGGCCTACACCTTCCTGATCCAATACAGCGAACGGATCGGTTTTCAGGATACCTTTCCTGATGTATTCCGGTAAGAATTTGCCGGCGTCGTCACGGGAGTAACCGAAGGTCATCTGCGTCAGGTCGTTGGTACCGAACGAGAAGAACTCGGCGACCTCGGCGATTTGATCTGCGGTGATAGCGGCACGCGGGATTTCGATCATCGTACCTACTTTGTAATCTACTTTAACGCCTTTTTCTTCGAATACCATAGCTGCAACACGGTTGATGATTTCAGCCTGCTGTTTCAGTTCTTTCACAGTACCTACCAAAGGAACCATAATTTCCGGACGAGGATCCAGACCACGCAGTTTCAGGTTACAAGCAGCTTCGATGATCGCACGGGCCTGCATTTCGGTGATTTCCGGATAGGTAACTCCCAAACGGCAGCCACGATGACCCAGCATCGGGTTGAATTCGTGCAGTGCATCTACTTTTTCTTTGATACGTTCTACCGGAATTCCCAGTTTCTGAGCCATATATTGTTGTGAAGCCGGTTCGTTCGGAGTAAATTCGTGTAAAGGTGGGTCGAGCAGACGGATGGTAACCCCCAGTCCGTTCATGGCTTCGAGGATACCTTCGAAGTCTCCCCGCTGCATCGGCAGGATCTTGTTCAGTGCATCCCGGCGTCCTTCTACCGTGTCGGACAGGATCATTTCACGCATAGCGTCGATACGGTGTCCTTCGAAGAACATATGTTCTGTACGGCAAAGTCCGACACCTTTGGCTCCGAAGTCACGGGCTTTACGGGCATCTTTCGGGGTATCGGCATTAGTACGTACATACATACGGGTATATTTTTCAGCCAGGTTCATGATGGCTGTGAAGTCTTCGTCCAATGTTGCATCTTCTGTTTCTACTTTTCCTAAATAAACTTCACCGGTAGAACCGTTCAGGGAAATCCAGTCTCCTTCTTTGATGATTGTTCCGTTTACGGAGAAATTACGTTTGGCATAATCGACTACGATATCTCCTGCGCCGGATACACAACATTTACCCATACCACGGGCAACGACAGCTGCGTGAGAAGTCATACCACCGCGTGCAGTCAGGATTCCTTCGGATACGTTCATACCCCGCAGGTCTTCGGGAGAAGTTTCCTGGCGTACCAGAACCACTTTTTCACCTCTGTTTTTCCATTCTTCGGCTTCGTCGGCGAAGAATACGACACGCCCGCAGGCAGCACCCGGAGAAGCCGGCAGACCTTTGGTAATAACGTGAGCTTTTTTCAGAGCTTCTTTATTGAATACCGGATGGAGCAGCTCGTCCAATTTAGCCGGTTCCTGACGCAACAAAGCTGTTTTTTCATCGATCATACCTTGTTTCAGCATATCGACAGCCATTTTCACCATAGCGGCTCCGGTACGTTTTCCGTTACGGGTCTGTAACATCCACAGCTTACCGTCCTGGATGGTGAATTCCATATCCTGCATATCGTGGAAGTGGTCTTCCAGTTTTTCCTGTACAGCGTTCAGGTCGGCATAAGCCTGAGGCATAGCTTCTTCCAGCGAAGGATATTTGGAAGCACGTTCTTCTTCGGAAATACCCTGCAGTTTAGCCCAACGGCGTGAACCCTCGATGGTGATTTCCTGCGGTGTACGGATACCGGCTACAACGTCTTCCCCCTGTGCATTGATCAGGTATTCTCCGTTGAAGATGTCTTCTCCGGTTGCAGCGTCACGGCTGAAAGCAACACCGGTAGCCGAATTGTTACCCATGTTACCGTAAACCATAGACTGTACGTTAACAGCAGTACCCCATTCTTCCGGGATCTGGTTCAACTGACGGTACAGAACGGCACGTTCGGTCATCCATGAATCGAATACGGCACAGATGGCTCCCCACAGCTGTTCCCACGGACAAGTCGGGAAATCTTTGCCGGTTTTGGTTTTGACTACTTTTTTGAAGTTTTCGACCAATACCTGCAAATCTTCAACGGTAAATTCAGTATCTTGTTTGATATGTTTGGCTTCTTTCAGCTTGTCGATTTCAACTTCGAACGGATTGTGCTCGCCTTTTGCTGCTGCTACACCCATTACAACATCGCCGTACATCTGAATAAAACGACGGTAAGAGTCCCAGGCAAAACGGGCATTTCCTGATTTTTCTGCCAGTAATTTTACGGCATCGTCATTCAATCCCAGGTTCAGCACGGTGTCCATCATACCCGGCATAGAAACACGGGCACCGGAACGTACGGATACCATCAACGGGAAAGCCTCTCCTTTGGAACCGAATTTTGCATTCATGATTTTTTCCATGTGTGCAATACCGGCTTTAACGTCGTTTTCTATTAATTTTACAACAGCATCTTTACCTTTCTGGTTGTAAAGTGTACAAACTTCAGTGGTAATCGTGAAACCTGCAGGTACAGGCAGGCCGATCAGGTTCATCTCCGCCAGGTTGGCGCCTTTACCGCCGAGCAGATTTTTCATGTCTGCCTTGCCTTCTGCTTTTCCGTCTCCGAATGTGTAAACGTACTTCGTACTCATATTTCTGTTAGATTTGATTTATTTCCCTGAGAGGGAAGGTTTATTATTATGATATTGTTTTTATAAACTATTGATATACAATAAACTGAAAGCCACGCGAGCTTGCGTATTCAGAGTTGCAAATATAGAATATTTTTTGTTATTATAAAAATCGGCTTCTATTTTTATAATGATCTATTACTCAAACGTTTTCAATTTTGAATTCTTGGCTCTTTATCATTCCCTCCGGATTGTCGTTTGCCGGTATACCGGTTCCCCGTTTTTCCCCAATCCTTCGACGGTGATGGTATAACTGCCGGCCATGTCGGAAGTGAAAAAAGAGAGGGAAGTCTGCCCGGATGAATCGATCGGGACGACCGGTTGCCAATAAATCGTGCTGCGGTAATCGATTTCGGGAGCTTTGAGTATTTCCGGGTCGTTGTATTGGGGCATGTAGAATTCATCCGGTTCGGAGTAACCTAAAGGAATGAATTTGATCAACCCTGGAGTGGCTTTGGGGGTGAAATGGCCATGTTTGGTATTGATGACAATCACACCGCCGGCACCGCCTTGGGCCATGAAGAAAGTCAGCCGGGCTCCGTCGCGGATGACTCCCAGATTGTCCACATCCTCCGGCATCACTGCGTTCAGCATGTCTTCGGTCTGTGGCAATCCGTCGATCATGAACAGAGGCGTACTTCCGTTGCGGGCCATCGTCACTTTGGTACCGGAGACAATAACACCCGGAAGACGGGATAATAGTTGATAGATACTGGAAGTATTGAATTTATTCAATTCTTCCTGGCCCAGGATGTAATCCGTCATATCTGTGTATTGGCCTTCGTATTTGTGTTGTACGCTTTCCGGACGGTGACGTAATACGACCGCTTCGTCGAGAATATAGACTTTCACACCGTTCTGGTAGAAATAACTACCTTTGAACTGGTCCATAAATTCTTCTTTGCCCAGCGGTTTATTTTCCCGGGGGATTGTAAAATGAGTGACGGGATCTTTAAATAGCCGGGGAGTGATAGTTATATCTACCATTTTTCCTCCTTTCTCTTTGTAGCCACGTACCAGAAAAATCGTACTATCGGGGAAATCCAGATCCCGGATGATGAATTCTCCGTTTTCGTTCGACTTCACTTCTCCCAATGTATTTTCACCGGGGATAAAGATTTGTACACTGGCATTCGCCATCGGCTTATTGCTATAATTGGTGATTTTTCCCCGGATTTCTTGTCCCTGTTCAAGCTTGAAAGTGGCTTTAGAAGGTGTGGCAGTCAGGAATTTCCCGATCTCATAACGGGTCCAGCCATGAGTGAGCATGAGGAGATCGATGTGTTCGGGAGTTTCACGACTATAACTTCCCGGGGCTTCGATGTGCCCTTTGAGGTCGGAGGTCAGGAGCAGATAACTGACGATATTGTCCGATAGGGTGTCACGGGGAACCATCGTATTGTCCGTAACAGAGAGGGAAAAACTGCCTTCGAGGGGGTGCTCGCCGATGTCTGTAAACTGTAGTGTCAGGTTTACTTTTTCCCGTCTGTCGTATTTTTCTTTATCGGTCCGGAGTTGTAATACAGGTTGCGGATCCGGCTTTAT
>OJMI01002003.1_pt1 | contig 19772 bp, 16 predicted proteins | sample 1597131 | NCBI WGS metagenome assembly OJMI01 (sample SAMEA2452116, study PRJEB22498) | human gut metagenome | reverse complement strand
GCCTGAGATCGGACTCTCGGGCCAGCAGGCTTTGGCACGGGCCTCGGTACTGATTGTCGGTGCCGGAGGGTTGGGCTCCCCCATTTCTCTATACCTCTGCACGGCCGGTATAGGACGAATAGGTCTCATCGACGGTGACACGGTATCGGAAAGCAACCTGCAACGCCAAATCCTTTACACCGAAAATGAAACGGGACGAAACAAAGTCGAATGCGCCAAACAGACTTTATCATCACGAAACGAAAGCTGTCGCATCGACATCTATCCCCATTTTCTAACCGAAGAAAATGCACGGGAAATTATCGAACCATACGACATTATCGTCGATGGTTGCGACAATTATGCCACGCGTTATCTTATCGACGACTGGTGCTCCCGATTGCAAAAACCGTATGTATACGGTAGTATCGAAGGATTCAAGGGTCAAGTATCGATATTCAACGGCAAAAAAGGTAAACGATACGCCGACCTCTTTCCCGACCGCTCGACACTCACAGCCCGGCCCAAAGCTTCGGCCGGTGTCATCGGGCCTACTCCGGGCGTCATAGGCAATATCGAAGCAGCCGAGGTCATCAAACTCATTACCGGGTGTGGAACACCCCTCTACAACAGGCTTTTTACCATCGACCTGCTCACCCTCGAAAGTTTCACACTCGATATTTAATCTGGTAAAATACCATAAACTCTTGCGTAAACAGATTTTTTTTCACATATTCGCTGTAAGATTTTTACCGCAAATTTGATACCTATGAAAAAAATACGTTTCCTAATCTGTGTGCTGGCTTCGATTGCAATGTCATTTCCCGTGGCTCATGCCGATGAAGGTATGTGGTTGCTCCCCCTGCTGAAACAACAAAATATCGAACAGATGAAAGGTCTCGGGCTCGAAATCTGCGCCGAGGATATTTACCACCCCGATTCTGTTTCGTTGAAAGATGCCGTCGTTATTTTCGGCGGAGGCTGCACCGGAGAGGTCATTTCTCCTCACGGTTTGATTTTGACCAATCATCATTGCGGATACGACTACATACAGGCTCACAGCACTGTCGACAATGATTTGCTCACAAACGGCTTTTGGGCCAAAAGTCGCCAAGAAGAGCTACCTAATCCGGGACTTACGGTAACGTTCATAGACAAAATCGAGGAGGTTACCGGTTACGTGGAAGAGGAATTGAAAAAAGATACCAGTAAGATAGAAATGAAGTATCTCAATGCAAAATTTCTCAACTCATTGGCAGAAAAACGCGTGGGAGAAGAATTCCTGAAAAACAATCCGGGAACGACTGTTATCATAAAACCGTTCTACGGGGGTAACCGGTACTATATGTTCACACAAAAGGTATATCCCGATGTGCGTATGGTGGGAGCCCCGCCCTCTTCCATCGGTAAATTCGGAGCCGATACCGACAACTGGAAATGGCCCCGACACACAGGCGATTTCTCGATATTCCGAGTTTACGCCGACAGTCTCGGCAATCCGGCGCCATACGACACCAGCAATGTTCCCCTCCGACCGAAAAAATACTTCGACCTCAGTATCCGGGGTGTCAGAGAAAACGATTTCGTCATGCTCATGGGATTTCCCGGCCGTACCAACCACTTCTACACCCCCATCGAGGTACAAGAACGGAAAAATATCGAAAATCAAATACGCATAAACGTCCGAGACCTTCGCCAACGGCTTTTATTGAACGCCATGCTGGCCGATCCGAAAGTCAGGATACAATATGCGGGCAAATATGCCTCGTCGACCAACAGCTACAAAAGCAGCAAAGGCATGAACACCATGATCGAACGGCAATCGACCGAGTATCTGAAAGAACGGCAAATGAACGAACTGCTCAACTGGGGTTGGGATAACGATATACAAGAATACCGGGAGGCCGTAGATATTATCGCCCACGAAGTGAAAAAGCGAGCCACACTGAAAATCCGTATGCAATATCTTCTCGAAGCCTTATGGATAGGAACGGAATTCAGCCGTGTGCCGACCAATTTCGATGCATTGAAAAAGGGTCTCAACGGAAACGATTCGACCCGCAAAGCGGCATTGGAAGACTTTGACAGGCTCTATTACAAATTCTACAACAGAGACTATGCACCGGAAGTCGATCGCCGCATAGCCAAAGCTATGCTGAAAATGTATGCCGACAGCATCGCACCCGAACACTATCCGGCTTTTTTCAAAACCATCGATAAAAAACACAAGGGAAATATCGGTAAATATGTAGACCATTTATTCGAAAGTTCTTTATTTGCCGATCCGCAGAAATATGAGAAATGGAAGAAACGTCCTAACATCAAAGCTCTGGAAAAAGACGGCATGGTACAATATGCCCGTTCCGTCAAAGAAGAAGCCCAACGGATCAACCAAGCACTGTCATCTATCGAAAATGAGATAACCAATGCCCAGAAACATTATATCGCAGGACAATTGATGTTGCATGACGATAAGCCCAACTATCCCGACGCCAATTTTACCATACGACTTACTTATGGGCAGGTAAAATCTTATTCTCCATCGAACGCCGTAACCTACAATTTCGAAACAACCCTCGACGGCGTTATGGAAAAAGAAAATCCTACAAACTGGGAATTTGTCGTCGACAAAAAATTAAAAGATTTGTACCAAAGGAAGGACTTCGGTTTTTACATCAACGAAAGCGGGAAAATGCCTGTCAACTTCATTGCCAACACTCACACGACCGGAGGAAACTCGGGAAGTCCCGTTCTCAATGCCCGCGGAGAATTGGTCGGTATCAATTTCGACCGGAACTGGGAAGGCATCACCGGCGATATTCAATATCAAGGCAATTACCAACGCTCGATAATTACCGACATACGATATATACTTTTTATCATCGACAAATATGCCGAAGCCGATTATTTACTCGACGAGATGATTATCAAACCGTAACATTTACACGACGAATAGATAAAGGGCTACACTTTCGATGTAGCCCTTTTGTTTCCATAATAAAAAACACACGATTGAATCTATAAAAACATATAACAAGCATGGAAGACTTGATAAACGGACGCTGTGGCTGGTGCGGAACCGATGACCTCTACATAAAATACCACGACGAAGAGTGGGGAAAAACAGTAACCGACGATAAGGTATTGTTTGAATTTCTTGTACTGGAAAGCGCCCAAGCCGGCCTAAATTGGATAACTATTCTGAGAAAGCGCGAAGGGTATCGCAAAGCCTTTTACGATTTTGATGCCGGAAGGGTATCACAAATGGACGATAAAGACATAGATCGATTGATGCAATTTGACGGCATCGTGAAAAACCGTCTGAAAATCAAATCGACAATCAACAATGCAAGGCTATTCCTTTCTATCCAAAAGGAGTTCGGCAGTTTCTACAACTATATTCTATCTTTCTTTCCCGATAGAAAACCTATTGTCAACACGTTTCAACATTTGAGTGAAATTCCTTCTGCATCTCCCCTATCCGATGCAATAAGCAAGGACATGAAAAAACGGGGATTCAAATTTTTCGGCACAACAATTTGTTACGCCTATTTACAAGCATCGGGGTTTATCAACGACCATCTGATAGACTGTATCTGCCGAAAATAGAAAACCTATCAACAAAAAAGACGAAAGCCCTACGTTTGTAGAGCTTTCGTCTTTTTTATCAAATACCTTTTATCAACGACGACGTTGCTGCTGTTGACGTTTAAGGGCAGCTTGTTGCTGACGTTGTGCCTCTTCAAGACGAGCCATGAATCCCGATTTTTTACGAGGTTTTTTCTGGTTCTCTTTCAGTTTGGCAAGTACTTTTTCCTCATTGATACATTTACGGAAAATGTAGGTCTGTATAATCGTGATAAGCAGCGACACAAAATAGTAATAGCTCAATCCCGATGCATAATTATTGAAGATGAAAAGGAACATCAGCGGCATGAGATACATCATCAGTTTCATGCCCGGCATCTGCTGTCCGCCTCCCGTACTATCCATATTGATTTTTGTGTACAAGATATTGGTGATGGTCATCAAAAGACAGAAGAGACTGATGTGATTACCGAAATAAGGCGTGATAAGAGGTATATAAGCGTCCCATGTGAAAATCGCATCATACGAAGAAAGGTCGTCGGCCCACAAGAACGGTTGTTGGCGTAACTCTATCGAAGATGGGAAAAATGCAAACATCGCTAATAAGATAGGCATCTGCAAAAGCAACGGCAGACAGCCGCTCATGGGATTTACCCCGGCATTGCTATATAACTCCATCGTAGCCCGCTGACGATCCATTGCTTTGTCTTGTCCGGGATATTTGGCATTGATCTCCTCCATTTGCGGTTTCAATACCCTCATACGCGCGCTCGACATATATGACTTGAATGTCAAAGGCATAAGTACAGCCTTGATGATGAGCGTCATGAGAAGAATGATGACACCGTAATTGGTAAAATATTTACCTAAGAATGTAAAGATGGGGATAATAATGCCGGTATTGATCCAGCGGAAAAATTTGTATCCGAGGGGGATAAGTTTAGGCAACTGCAACTTATCGTCCGAGTCGAGACCCTTATCATAGCTCTTCAACAACGGATAGAGATTGGGACCGAGAAAAAAGCGGAATGCTGGGCCTTCGGTCGACATGGGATCATAATCGACGGTCGTCTCGGCCTTATAACTTTTGAGATAAGTATTATCTTCGGGCAAAACGGTCGATTCCAAACGCGCACCGTTCAACTTACGATCGGCAATCAGCACCGAAGAAAAGAACTGGTTTTTAAAGCCTATCCACTTCAAACCAGTAGTGATGCTTTCATGCTCGTCTTTTGTCTCGCTGAGGCGTTCTACATCGGAACCGACAAACTTGTAATATAAGGCACTGTTACGCTCCTCAAACATACGTCCGCGTTCCTGACGACGCAACATTTGAGACCAATACATATCGAGATCCACCGTATTGCGGGGCAAGATGTTTTCCATGCCGTTCTGATAAATTTTCATATCGAGCATATATCCTTCCTCGGGAAGCGTATAACGTACCTCGAAAGAACTTCCGTTTTCAAAAGGAAGTTTCATCGAGAGGGTACGATTATCGGCCGACAACTCGGGTACAAAATAAAGATCGGCAGTATTGATGGTACGTCCCTGTGCCTTGAATATAAACCCGTATGCGTTGTTTTCGCTATTAAACAACATCACCGGCAATGAATCATAAGTATTGTATTCATTGAGAATAGCCTGAGTAAGACGGCCTCCGTGCGTCGAAAACGTAAGGGTTACCTGAGGATTGGAAAGTGTTATTGTTTTTTCCTCCCCCTCGGCAAAAGGAGCAAAATCGACGTATTCGTTACGTAACCGGAGGGTATGCTCGTCGACAGTCATCTCTTCAACCGGATCGGTAGCAGCGGTTTCTACATTATTTATTTCGGCAAGGCGGGTATTCTCGACCTGCAACAAAGAGTCCTGATAGCGTTGCATGGCGGCTTTCTGTTCGGGCGACGGCTGCATATACCACGTATAGCCGAAAAGAACGAGCGCCATAAGCAAAAAACCGATAATTGTGTTTCTATCCATTGTTTTGTCTTATAATATAGGCAATAATTATTTCTTGTGATCGATAATCGCTTTTATAAAGCTGAGGAATAAGGGATTGGGATTCAAAACCGTACTGTTATATTCGGGGTGATATTGCACACCGATATACCACGTAAGCGACGGAACTTCGACTACCTCGACCAAATGCGTATCGGGATTTTCTCCCACACATTTCATTCCGGCAGCTTCAAATTCCGAACGATAATCGCCATTAAATTCAAAGCGATGACGATGACGCTCCTTGATATGGGTTTTTCCGTATGCTTGCTCTGCTTTCGAACCTTCTTGCAAAATACAATCATATTCCCCCAACCGCATCGTTCCACCCATATTGGAGATACACTTCTGGCTTTCCATCAGGTCTATCACGTTATGAGGAGTATTGACGTCCATCTCGGTCGAATTGGCATCTTTATACCCCAAGACATCGCGAGCATATTCGATCACCATACACTGCATACCCAAACAGATACCGAATGTTGGCATATCGTGCTCACGGGCATATTTCAGTGCTACGAATTTTCCCTCGACACCTCGCTGTCCGAAACCGGGAGCGATAATAAGGCCGTCCATCGAAGATAGTTTCTCTTCGACATTGCTTTCGGTCAACTTCTCGGAATGGATATATTGCAGATCGAGCTTACGATTGTTATAGGTAGCCGCTTGGAACAGAGCCTCATTGATCGATTTATATGCGTCCTGCAACTCGACATATTTTCCTACGAGTCCTATGCGTACCGTATCTTTGGCATTCTGCATGTGTGCCAAGAATTCCCGCCAGGGTTTCAACTCAGGTCTCGGTCCTATTTCCATCCCTGTTTTTCTCAGAACGATTTCATCGAGTTTCTGCTCTTGCATTTTCAACGGCACCTCATAAATCGAAGGTACATCGATGGATTGAATGACGGCATCGGGTTCGACATTACAGAACAACGCTACTTTACGACGCAAATCGACACTCAACTGATGCTCGGTACGCAACACGAGAATATCGGGTTGAATACCGACTTCCTGCAACTGCTTTACCGAGTGTTGGGTAGGCTTGGTCTTCAACTCTTTGGCTGCGGCAATAAAAGGAACATAGGTAAGATGTATGCATAAACAATCTTTTCCCATTTCCCAACGCAACTGACGCACACTTTCGATAAAGGGCAGAGACTCGATATCACCTACGGTCCCACCGATTTCGGTAATGACAAAATCGAAATTATTTTTCGACCCGAGCAATTTCACGTTACGTTTTATTTCATCGGTGATATGCGGAATAATCTGAACCGTCTTTCCCAAATAATCTCCACGGCGTTCTTTTTCAATAACATTCTGATAGATACGACCGGTCGTAATATTATTGGCACGTGTTGTCTGAATATTGGTAAAACGCTCATAATGACCCAAATCGAGATCGGCCTCATGACCGTCGACGGTTACATAGCATTCGCCATGTTCATAGGGATTCAGCGTACCCGGGTCGATATTGATATACGGGTCGAACTTTTGAATTGTAACTTTATATCCTCTTGCTTGCAAAAGTTTTGCCAAAGAGGCCGATATAATACCTTTACCCAACGACGATACAACACCGCCTGTAACGAAAATATACTTTGTACTCACTTTAAGATGGAATTTTTTGTGCGAATTTTTCAATGTGCAAAATTAGAAAAAAGTTGGGATTCAGCCATGAAAAAACCAATTAATTATCAAAGCGATTTGTTTTCCGGATATTAAAGAATATATTTTTCCGAAAGAATGTTTTTTTAGCTATATTTGCCAACTATTTGACGATTCACGCAACGCCCATATGAGAATAAACTCCACGTATATTCGGTACTTCAAACATATAGCATCGTTGTGCTGTTTCGTTTTTTTGCCGCTGACGATCATCATGCCGGCACAATCGGCTCCTAAAACAGTTCTTGAGGCACCACCGGTCGATACTTCGTCGATGCCCGATAGTATATCCCGTCTTATACAGAACATATTTTCGCTGATAGACAGTCTGGAAGTAAAAGACAGTACCCGCATCGACATACATGTAGATACAACACGACTTGTCAAAGATACGATTTTCATTATGACCGAATTTGTCGAAGATAGCATAATGGCTCAAGAATTATTGCAACAACTCGACAGCATTGTGGAGAAAAAAGTCGTGGCCGATATTCCGATTCAAAAAACCGACAGTACACTAGCCAAACCGCACGCCAAAGATACCTTGCGAAAAATTCCGCCGAAACCGCAACCGCTGAAAATGTGCGCACAAGCACAAGCCATTTTGCAAGAGGCAAAAAATAAATTTACAATTATACCGACACGCGAGATACCGGTCAATCCGATCTTCATGCCTATTATTTTCAACGGGCAACGACCCGGAAATACTCCGGCATTATGTGAAAACGTTCCTGAAAAAGAATATGTTCCTTATACCATCTGCCGACGAAAAAACAGCATAGATAAAGCGAGAAGTCTGGCAGAATTGGGAGCATACGCCCAAGCGACAGCCATTATCGCCCACCCCGAAAAAGTGCGTTACACGCCCGAGAGGCTTCCGAAAGCCATTCATCTCGAACGCATGAAAAAACGCCGTGAGATACTAACGGTAAAAGGGCCGTCTACACCCAGAAAATTTGATATCAAAGGTCGTCCAGTAAAACTAAAACACTGGATTTCATCTTTACAAAGCGCCCTACAAATCTCCCAAATATACATCTCGGACAATTGGTATCAGGGAGGTACGAGTAACATCAACCTTATCAGTACGCAGGCATATTCGATCAAATACAACGATTATAATGACAAAATACTATTTGAAAATAAAATACAATGGAATCTGAATATAAGTAGTGCTCCCGACGATACATTACGTAATTACAGTATCAGTGAAGATCTGTTCCGTATCGACAGTAAATTCGATTATAAAGCTTTTAAAAATTTCTATTATTCAACCAGTCTGTATTTCAAAACCCAATTCTTCAACAATTACAAAAAAAATACCGAAACACGTACAGCGTCATTCTTGTCTCCGGGAGAACTAAGCTATAACCTCGGTATGAGCCATAACTATACCAGCAAAAATAAGTCTTTTACTTCATCGGTATCGGTATCTCCTTTTTCGTATAACCTGAAAACCTGCATAGACGAAGAAATGGATCCGACAAAATTCGGTATAGAAAAAGAGAAAAAGATACTCCATAAATTCGGATCGTCTTTTGATACAAACATCAAATGGCAATTCATGCGAAATATGTATTTATCGTCCCGGCTCTACTACTTTACTTCTTACAAGCATGTACAAATCGACTTCGAGAATACATTCAATTTTGTTTTAAACCGCTATTTTTCAACTCGAATAGAATTTAAAATGCGGTACGACGACAGTGCCGATCCCAACGAAAAAGGATCGTTTATTCAAATAAAAGAAATGCTGAGTTTCGGTCTCTTTTTCAGAATTTAAAAATCGATTCTTTTTCCCTGCATGAAAAACAAGTGCACACATATTATCATACTGCTACTTCTGACATTGCTCTCCACACCTGTGCAGGGCAAGTTCAAAGTAGCCGATTATAATAAGGATAAAGCAAAGGAAATCATTGATACCCGTGTCAAAAGGGGCATTCTGGAAATAGTAGAGGGCATATGGGAATCGAGCAATGGGAAAATATACGCCATAGAACGATTTGAAGATGAGAGATTTCCCGAAAATATACGTTACCGAGTCATTCAACTCGAAGGGAAAAACTCAGACCCCGGTATGGTAGATTATTTTCTGGAAATGACCAACTACGATGAATACTACCGAATATGGGGCAATAACCCGTTTTCTCTGACAAACGAGCCGGTAGGCCGGGAATGTTATATCTCATTTACCCAAGACTCGTTTTCATTCAAGCAACAAATACAAACCATCACGTTCACCCGTAAATATCCTCAAATAAACTATCAGGAAAATTCCGGTACTATCTCTCTTGGATCGGGATTTGCCATCACGCCCAACGGATATATCGTAACCAATCACCATGTAATCGCAAACGCACAGAACATCGTCGTAACCGGCGTCAACGGTTCTTTCGAGCAAGGCTATAATGCCCGACTTGTCGTTACCGACCCCAAAAACGACCTGGCCATTATAAAAATCGAAGATTCAGTTTTTACGACATTTGGCGAAATTCCTTACAACATTCGTAACAATGATCCCATCGAGGGAGAATATTGTTTCGCCATAGGTTATCCTGCCGCCAATGTACTGGGTGTCAATCCTAAAACAACAGCTGGTATCATCAGCGCCACAACCGACAGCAAATTTCCCGCTTATTGTCAAATGTCGGTCGCTATCGAAAGCGGCAGTAGCGGCAGCCCACTGTTCGACAGCAATGGAAATGTTTTAGCCGTCAATGTGGCCAAGTATAATGATTATTTCCCAAACCTCGCCGTAAAAACAAGTTACCTGATGCGACTTATCGGCCAATGCGACGAACTCAAAGACCTCTCGATGACCCCAGCTACACCGGGACGTCAATTACCGGAAATAGTAGCAACAAACAAAGGCTTTGTCGTCCTTATCTTTATCAATTACAATCCTTTCGGCGAACAAAAACCGTTTTATGTACTCGACGAAGTAGAGAAAAAGGACGACCCCATGTCTAATGCAGAAAAATTATACAGCGCGAAAAGATACAGGGAAGCCATCTCGGCCCTCACCGATATTTTGATGAACGATCCGCAAAACAGCGATGCCTATTACCTTCGCGGTTGCAGTTGGGCATCTCTTGTATTGCACGACAATGCCATTATCGATTACAATCAAGCCCTTCACTACTTCGATTCTAAAAAAGAAAACATCTATCCCATAGGCTCGATCTATCGCAACAAAGCCGTAAGCCAAATGTTTAATCAAGACTATGAAGAGGCTCTGAAAAATCTTGAACTCGCCCTTAAAGATACTCCTGATGACGGTTATAACGATGTACTCAACGGCGTACTGAACTATCATGTAAAAAGATATGAAAACGCCATAAAAATATTCTCGGAGATTACTCACTATACCGACCTTCAAGATATTATTTATTATTACCGCGGTCTTTGTTATTTTGCCATCGGAGAGACCCCAAAGGCCCGTGCCGATATGCAATGTGCAGCCCGGTTCGGGAGCAAAGATGCGTCTGATTGGTTACAACAATACCCGTAATACCTCATATCGACAGAATGTTATATACCCCGATATTTTCCGGTTTTCCATGCCCGACGCTTTTTTTTGCAAAAAAAATTATTCTCGGGATTTTGTTTGTCTGTATTTCCATAATACCCCAAAACAGTACGGCACAAACACGGCAAACCGATGAAGATTTAAATCCGAAAAGCACAAATGAAAATATCCAAACGGATACTGTTCCCAAAGAGAAAAACTCTTTTTTCAAAAAAATAGGCGATTACTTCAAAAATGCCAACAAACCCAAACCTGAAAAAAAATTCGACATCAGTTTTATCGGTGGGCCTCAATATTCGAGCGCAACCCAATTCGGCATAGGTATCATGGCCGCCGGACTATATCGCAGCGACCGCAGCGACCAAAGCATTCAGCCTTCTAATGTGTCGTTTTTCGGAAACGTTTCTACATCGGGTTTTTACATGCTGGGTATACGGGGCTCTCATATTCTACCCAAAGACAAATACCGACTGCTTTATACCGTATATTTTTACTCCATGCCCAGCGATTACTGGGGGATCGGTTACGATGCCGGCAGCAATGACTCTTTTTATTGGAGCTACCTACGGTTGCAGGCTCAGATGAAAACCGACTTTCTTTTCAAGCTTTCCCATAATTTGTTCTTTGGGCCGATGATAAGCTTTGATTTTGTCAAAGGGAATAATTTCAAAAAGAAAAATCCCAATGATCCACGAACCGTCGAACAAATTATTGCGGGTGAAAAATCCCGTATCGGTACAACCGGCATAGGAGCATCGGTTGTATATGACAGCAGAGACGTGATAACAGATTGTCATAATGGGATTTATTTTAAAATCGAGCAAGGATTCTATCCTAAATTTCTGGGTAACAAATACGATTTCATGATGACCGATATTATTTTCGATACATATAATCGGGTATGGAAAGGCGGTATTTTGGCATTTGACCTTCACGGAAAATTCAACTACGGAAATGTTCCCTGGACGATGAAAAGCCGAATGGGTGGACAATTTCGTATGAGAGGATATTATGAAGGACAATACCGGGACAATAATCTTATCGAAGTCCAACTCGAACTGCGCCAGCATCTTTGGAAACGTAACGGAATGGTGCTTTGGGTCGGAGCCGGAAATGTTTTCGAAAATTTTCGCAAATTCAATTTTTCAGAGACTTTACCCAACTTCGGTATCGGCTACCGTTGGGAATTCAAAAGCCGGGTCAATGTACGTCTGGATTTAGGATTCGGAAAAGATTTCAAAACCGGATTCATGTTCAACATCAACGAGGCATTTTAACGTACCTCACCCCTATTTATAAAAATCATTTATCGCCCGGGAAACGACCAAAACTTCATCTTCGGTCATCACGGGAGAAATCGGTAAAGAGAGAACCTCTTGCGCCAAACGTTCGGTAATCGGCAATGACAAATCCCCATAGGCCTCATAACAAACCTGCCTATGCGGCGGAACAGGATAATGTATAAGCGTGGGTATCTGCCGTTTCCTCAACTCCTCTATCAACTCTTCCCTACGAGGAACCCGAACGACATACTGATGATAGATATGTCGTCCTTCTTCTCTTAATTGCGGCTTGATAACTTCGGCTGCCGTAATAGCCCCATCGTAAATCGCAGCCAATTCCTGCCGACGACGATTGTCGTCATCGAGATGGGCCAACTTTACTGAAAGAAATGCTGCCTGCAACTCATCCAAACGGCTGTTATAACCTCGATATTTATTGTAATATCTTCGTTCCGATCCATAATTGGCCAACGCCCTGACAACTTCGGCCAATTCTTCATCATGAGTCGCGACAGCCCCTCCGTCGCCCAATGCACCCAAATTTTTCGACGGATAAAAACTGATTCCCGCAGCATGTCCCAAAGCTCCGGACTTCCGTCCTCCGAACAACCCGTCGAAACCGGCTTCTGCACCTATAGATTGAGCAGCATCTTCGACCACCCATAAACCGTATTTTCGTGCCATTTCGACCAAATGCTCGTCCCAGCAGCAATACCCATAAAGATGCACCGGCAAAATAATTTTGGTACGAGCCGTAACAGCAGCTTCCACTCGTCGCGAATCGAGATTGTAGGTCTCAGGCGAAGGTTCTACAAAAACCGGAACAAGACGATTGTCGGTTACGGCCAAAACGGTTGCCACATAGGTATTGGCCGGCACAATGACCTCATCACCTTCCTGCACTTTTCCCATCTCGATATAAGCACGCAAAATAAGACGCAACGCATCGAGACCGTTACCACAAGCTACGACGTGGGGAACTCCGAGGTAAGCCGACAAATCCCGCTCGAATGCCGCTACCCGTTCACCGCACAGATACCAACCCGAATCGATAACCTCGGCAGCCACCCGTTTCAACTCTTCGGCATAACGGGCGTTGATTTTCTGTAAATCCTGAAATTTCATAGTCGTTGCGTAAAACGGAGAAAATCGTCGTAATCGCGAATATAATCATTCTCGTCATACAGCTCCGATGCCAAAACCAGACAAATGGAACTGGAAGAGAATTCCCGTTGGGACGCCCAAATACCGGGAAGGACATGCAGTCCGTAATAAGGGCGATTCAAAGTAACAACCCTCTGCTCACGACCATCATCGAGAAAAATATCGAACGCCCCAGCTGCAGCGACGATAAGTTGGTGGCATACTTTATGGGCGTGTGCTCCCCGGGATTCTCCCCCGGGAATATCATAAAGATAAAAAACACGACGTATCTCAAACGGCAAATCCTCCCCTCCGTGTAACGGTGTAATATTCCCTCCCGGGTCATAGATACGGGGCAACTCCATAAGTTCACAATCATGTACCGAAGGTCTCGTCATAGACTCAATTTCTTATATTCATCGAAGTCGTAAATATAATCGGACTCGTCGAACGCTCCCGAAGATAATACCAGTGCCAACGAATTGGTCGAAAAATCGGTCAGTTGTCTCCATGTAAGCGCAGGAATATAGATGCCGTAATACGAGCGATTCAGAAAATAGCGTTCTGTCCTTCCTCTCGCATCACACACGACCAGCTCAAAACTTCCCGACAAAGCGACAATAAATTCCTGTTGCGTTCGATAAGCATGCCCCCCCCGATATTGTCCGCCGGGAACATCATAAATCCAATAGGCCCGCCTTATATCGAAAGGTATATGACGGCCTCCCTCTATAAAAGAGAGATTACCCCGCCGGTCTTCAAATTTAGGCAGATCTATTTTCTTCACACCCCGGGACATTCTGCTATCGCTTTATTCTGCCGATTTACCGGCCTCCTCTTTGGCCAAATTGATAAGATACTGACCGTACTGATTTTTCTTCATGGATTCGGCCTGTTGCAATAACTGCCCGGTCGTAATCCAGCCCTGATTATAAGCAATCTCTTCGAGACAAGCTACTTTCCAACCCTGACGGTGTTCTATGGTCTCTATAAACGCCGACGCCTCGAAAAGCGAATCATGCGTACCCGTATCGAGCCACGCAAACCCTCGCCCCATAAGTTGGACTTTCAATTCTCCCGTAGCCAAAAATTCCTGATTGACCGTCGTTATCTCTAACTCTCCGCGAGGAGAAGGTTTAATGGTTTTTGCAATATCCACCACCTTATTGGGGTAGAAATAGAGTCCTACAACAGCATAATTGCTTTTGGGCTGCGCAGGTTTTTCCTCAATGGAGGTAACATTGCCGTCGGTATCGAAAGCAGCTACGCCATACCGTTCGGGATCGCTCACCCGATAACCGAATACGGTAGCCAACCCTTTATCGGCATTCTGTACAGCGACCGAAAGCATAGAAGAAAAACTTTGCCCATAAAAAATATTGTCGCCCAATACCAGACACGCCGTATCATTGCCGATGAACTCCTCTCCGATAATGAAAGCCTGAGCCAAACCATCGGGCGACGGTTGCTCGGCATATTCGAAATGTACGCCAAACTGAGAGCCGTCTCCCAACAAACGACGAAATCCGGGCAAATCATAAGGGGTGGATATAATGAGTATCTCCCGTATTCCGGCCAACATAAGAACCGAAATCGGATAATAAATCATAGGCTTATCGTAAACGGGCAACATCTGTTTACTGACCCCCATCGTTATCGGGTAGAGACGCGTACCGGAACCACCGGCCAAAACGATTCCTTTCATAGTATTCTGAATTATCGGTTGGAATACATCTGTTCGTAATATTTTTGATAATCCCCGCTGACGACTTCTTCGACCCACTCCTGATGTTCGAGATACCAACGGATCGTTTTTTCGATGCCGACCTCAAACGGCGTCTCGGGGTACCAGCCCAGTTCCCGGGCTGTCTTCGACGGATCGATGGCATAACGCATATCGTGCCCCAACCGGTCGCCCACATAGGTAATGAGGTCGTAATTGATATTCTCGACCGAAGTTTTCAGAACCGACCGATAACGGGGTTCTTCCTGCATAAGCCGGGCAATCGTATCGATCGTAAGTTTTACGATGTTGATGTTCTGTTCTTCGTTGAAACCTCCTATATTGTATATTTCCCCAACACGGCCGCCGGCCAATACCATGTCGATGGCTTTGGCATGATCTTCGACATAAAGCCAATCTCGCACATTATCACCTTTCCCGTAAACAGGCAATTTACGCCCTTCGAGAATATTTTTGATAATGAGCGGGATCAATTTTTCGGGAAAATGATACGGCCCGTAATTATTGGAACAACGGGTGATATTCACCGGCATTTTGTAAGTCTCGTGATAGGCCCGGACTATAAGATCGGCTCCTGTTTTAGACGAAGAATAAGGCGAACGGGGATCGAGCGGTGTCTCTTCGGTAAAAAATGTCCTACCGTAAGTCTGTATTTTGGTACGACCTTTCACGACTCGACGCACATTTTCGTCTTCGATATGCAAGGGCTGCGGCACATCAAAATCTTTTGTCAGCGAACCGTAGACCTCGTCGGTAGATACTTGCAGAAATTTTTTCCCGGGCAAATAAGTAGGATATCCTTTATCATCTTTACCAGTCGTCCATGCCTTCTTTGCGCATTCGAGCATATTTTGCGTACCTAAAATATTGGTTTGCAAAAAAAGTTGCGGATTGGTTATACTGCGATCGACATGCGACTCGGCGGCAAAATTTACGACATAATCGATTTCCCTGCGGGCAAAAATATTAGAGACCAGTTCGGCATTGGCAATATCGCCTCGCACAAACTCCACTCGCGAATCTTTCAACTCTTCTTTTATGGTTCCGAGATTTCCGGCATATGTCAGTTTATCGAGAATAACGATGGCTATATCACCGTATTTCTTCAACATGTATTTTACGAAATTCGCACCGATAAAACCGGCTGCACCGGTTACCAAATATGTTTTCATAGGTTAAATCATAAATTTAGGGCGCAAGATACATATTTTTTAGCAATCCGCCATTTTTTGCAGTATCAATCTTTTTTCAAAACCCATCGAATTCCTATCAATGAATAAGGCCGACGTGTCCAATAAAAAAGCGCATCGACAGAAAAGTCGATGCGCATTCCCTTATATATATCAAAGAATCAATACCTTCTACGATCGTTGTTATAAGGTTTTTCTTCCCTCGGACGGGCAACATTCACCGTAATGGTTTTACCCTCGAATTCCGCCCCGTTAAGTTCTTCTATCGCCCTTTTGGCATCGACCTCGTCGGGCATTTCAACGAAACCGAATCCCCGAGAACGTCCCGTCATCTTATCCAAGATAATATTTGCCGAAGCAACGTCTCCATACCGGGAGAATAATTCACACAAGCTGTCTTTATTCGTATTCCAGCTCAAATTTGCAACATAAATGTTCATTTTACTTTTTGTTTTTATTTATATGAGAAACACATCGGATAGAAAACCGAATGTGTCCCGTTTATCTGTATTTATACCGATACGACATCGAGTCTGCCGGTCGTCAATTTCCGGATATTCCTCACCACTTCCCTCTCATCCTTCGAGCAAAAAGAGAGAGCAATCCCCCGGTTACCGGCACGTCCCGTACGACCGATGCGATGCACATACGTTTCTGCCACATCGGGCATGTCGTAATTTACAACAACCCCGAGATTCTGCACATCGATTCCCCGGGCTGCAATGTCTGTCGCAACGATAACTCTTATCTTTCCCGACTTAAAACAACTTAAAGCCAATTGTCTGGCATTTTGTGATTTATTCCCGTGAATAGCCATACACTCTATATCTCTTTTATTAAGAATCCGAGCGATTTTATCGGCTCCGTGCTTGGTCCGGGAAAAAACCAGTATCGTCTTATCGATATGTGTATTCAAAACATCGACCAGAAGTGCTATTTTTTCGTTTTTTTCCACCCAATAGAGACGTTGTTCGATCGTATCGACCACCGATGAAACCGGGGCGGCTTCCACCTTTACCGGCTGATGAAGTATCGTTTCCGAAATAACGGCAATCTCTTTTGGCATCGTAGCCGAAAACAACAGATTCTGTCTCTTTTGCGGCAATAACGGCAAAAGTCGTTTGATATCGTGCACAAAGCCCATATCGAGCATACGGTCGGCCTCATCAAGGACAAAATGTGTTACACTTCCCAAATCCACGATTTTCTGGCTTATCAAGTCCAATAACCGCCCGGGAGTCGCAATCAGTATATCGGCTCCGCGACGAAGCTGCTCGACCTGACGGTTCTGTCTCACTCCGCCATAAATTACCACGCATTTAAGTCGGGTATATTTTCCATAAGCTGCAAACGCCTCTTCTATCTGGATCGCAAGTTCTCGCGTGGGAGTCAAAACCAAAGCTCTGATGCTCCGCGTTTTTTCTGCTTGTGATTTTCTATACAGATGTTCTATCACGGGTATTGCAAAAGCTGCGGTTTTTCCGGTTCCCGTCTGGGCAAGTCCCAAAATATCCCGACCGCCCAGAGCTACGGGTATCGCTTGTTGTTGAATCGATGTTGGGGTACTAAACTGTTTCTCTTCCAATGCCTTCAATACAGGCTGGGAAATATTCAATTGTTGAAATGTCATAAGTTGAAGGCAACAATTCTGTTGCCGATTATTAATAGGTTAAAATGATTGAGGGAAATTTTCCGAATAAAACAAAGATATCAGTCAAAGCATTCCTACACCAAAAGGATTTACATATCATAAAATAGCACCATAGAATTTACAATAGAATACAAGTTGGGGTTCGGAATAAAAGAACTTGATAATGATGTCGATTTTGAGAAATGAAAAACCCGCAACGAATACGGATAAAACAGACGCAAAGGCGATTCAGAATAAATCCTGTTATTTTGTGGGACAAAGGACGGATAAATAATCGACAATTCCTACGATATTATCAATTATTTTCAAGAATAACATATTTTAAAGTTTTTCATCCCGACAATTCCATCTCCCGGATACAGACTTTGTGGCTTCATATTCAATGAATAGCCTTTGTTCTGAAACAGAAATGAAAAGTCGCTCCTTTTTTTCGCATTTTTTATTGGTCGAAAGAGAAATAATATCTACTTTTGTCTCATCAAATATTGCCATGTCGGGATAGCAAAAATGGGCAAAAAAGATACTCATGTAAAACACGAAGGTACCATTACCCAAATTGATGGTACGACCGTTTATGTACGAATCATACAACATTCGGCATGTGCCGGTTGTCATGTGCAGTCGGCATGTACGGCAGCAGACCGCAGCGAAAAAATCATCGAAACCACTTGTTACATACCCGATCTGTACGTAGGACAACAAGTATGGGTTGTGGGGAACGAGGCCATGAGCAACGAAGCTCTGCGGCTGGCATTTCTGTATCCTTTTTTAGTCATCTGCTGCGTATTGGCCGGTATTTATTTACTCACCGGCGACGAAGCCGTCTCGGGCATCGCTGCCCTTCTTTCTTTACTGCCTTATTATCTGACATTGTATTTATTTAGAAAAAAAATAAGAAAATCGCTTGTTTTTACAGTTGAACCCCTAAGAAAAAACGAAAACCTATAAACCTATTATAAATTAAGAAGAAATGAGTTTAGTATGGATTGCGACCCTCTCACTGGGGGGTATTGGTGCAATAAGTGCAATCATATTGTACTTAGTCGCTCAGAAATTCAAAGTCTATGAAGACCCACGCAACGGACAAGTAGAAGCCGTACTTCCCGGAGCCAATTGCGGCGGTTGCGGATATCCCGGTTGCGGGGGATTTGCTGCCGCTTGCGTAAAAGCCGATTCTCTCGACGGTATGTTATGCCCCGTAGGAGGCGCTCCCGTCATGGCAAAAATCGCTGCCATATTGGGTATGGAAGCGGGTGAAGTAACCCCCAAAGTGGCTGTCGTACGCTGTAACGGGAACTGTGCCAATCGGAAAAAGACCAATCACTACGACGGTGCATCGAGCTGCGCGATCGAAGCGGCCCTGTACAGCGGCGAAACAGGTTGCTCATACGGTTGCCTGGGAAATGGAGATTGTGAGAACGCTTGTTCGTTCGGAGCTATTCGCATCAATCCCGAAACCCGTTTGCCCGAAGTCGATGAGGAATTGTGCACGGCATGTGGTGCTTGTGTAAAAGCCTGTCCCAAAGGGATCATCGAGTTACGGAACAAAGGCCCGAAATCTCGCCGTATGTTTGTGAGCTGCGTCAATAAAGACAAAGGTGCCGTTGCACGCAAAGCTTGTTCGGCTGCTTGTATCGGATGTGGAAAATGCGCCAAAGAGTGTCCTTTCGACGCCATTACCATCACAAACAATCTGGCATACATCGATTTCCAAAAATGTCGTCTGTGCCGTAAATGCGAAGCTGTATGTCCCACAGGAGCCATACATTCGGTAAACTTTCCTCCTCATAAGCCCGTAGAGGCAAAAACCGATGCTCCCAAACCTGTCGAACTGAAAAACGAAACCGCTCCGACAGAAAAACCGGCAACTCCCGAAAGCCAAGCATAAAAACACGCTACATTAATCATTCACAGCATAAAATAAACAGATATGTTAAAAACATTTCGGATAGGCGGGGTACACCCCCCCGAGAATAAACTATCTGCCGGACAA
>OJMI01001991.1_pt1 | contig 19847 bp, 19 predicted proteins | sample 1597131 | NCBI WGS metagenome assembly OJMI01 (sample SAMEA2452116, study PRJEB22498) | human gut metagenome | reverse complement strand
GTTCAGTTTCTTATCATACTGTGCCAGTGCCGCATTCATGGTCAGATCTCCGGCACCGGATACCACTGTCTTTGACGCAAAAAGGCGGGAAGCGTCTACCATAATTCCGCTGAACATTAAGACCGGTACCAAAACCAATGTCAAAAATACACAGATCGATCCTCTCTGTTTCCCGCAAAATAACCGCATACGCTTCCCTCCCCAGTTAAAACAAAAATTTTTTCACCTTATCAAAGGTTTCGCCCAGTTTCTGGGCTTTTCCATCCAAATGAAACTTTTTCAACAGAAAATTTCCCATGTCCCAGGCAAGATCTACATTTCGCACAAAATCCGTGCTGTTGATCACCGGCTGATAGGCAGCCGAATAAATGGTAAGGCTGTCCTTAAGTCCCAGGTATTTCAATATCCCCGGTGTTGCGATCACATATCTCAGCTCTGCCTGAACGGACTTGGACAAGAAAGAACTGTCCAGCTTGACGTAGGCTTCCGTCCGGCCTATGGAAAACAGGGCACTGTTTTTCTGAAGTGCCTGCTGATAATCCGCCGCCCGTTTACTGCTCTTACTGTCATAACCCCAGCGGTAGATCTTTGAGGCACTGCCTTTATATGCCGCATAATAAGACTTTATCTGCTCCTTTGAGGGACCGCTCTCCCAGTCAAAGTCCACTTTACTGTTTTTCAGCGGTTCCTCATCGGTAAAGCTGTCATATCCCGGATACGCAGCTTCTCTTGCCAGCTGCGTGGCTGCTCTTTCTACCTGGAAGAAAAAGTAGCTCTCCTGTAATTTGAATAATCCGAAATAAAGGATCACCATGACGATGCCGATCGTGATAGGAAAATAGATCACAGTTTCGACCGTAACAGCGCCTTTTTCGGAAACCTGAACGTTACTTTTCATTACTACTTAAACAATTCACTGCTTGATGTTCCATTATCTGTATTAAGACCCTTCCATGCATTCTGTACCAAGGCCTTTATTTTGTCCTGAAAAATAGCTGCTGCCGCAATAACTATTACAATAAGCAAAAGAACCCCAATCATCTCTGCGATTCCCGCTTCTTCAGTTTTGAAATCCTCCACCAAATTGCGAATTCTGTTTTTGGCTCCGATCCAAAGTAAATCAAGTTTTCCAGTCATACTTTTATCCTCCGTTTTTCTTTGCGTTACGCAATATTTTTTATAATAACCGGCATCTGCCGTTTATTATCACATCTGCTGCATTATCGGAACCATAATTATAAGCAGGATCCCGATAAAGATCATCATCATAGGCAAAAGCAGCTGAGAGTTTGCTTTTTCTCCCTTCTGCTTCACCTCGTTTTTCTTAACCTCCCACATTTCATCGGAAAGATCTTTCATAAAATAAGCAAGTTCTTCATTACCTTTATTCAGGTTCTGTATGATCAAAGAAGTGAATTTTCTTACTTCTTTCACATTACACCGCTCTGCAAAATTTCGGTAAGCGTCAATCTCCATAACGCCGTTTTCCATCTCAAGATTGGTATTCTGCATCTCCAGATACAGCGTTCTCTCGCCGGTTATGGAAACCTTTTTCCAGGCGTCTCTGAGAACCATTCCGGAATTCACCAGAAGGGTCAGCTTGGACAAAACCTGTGGAAGATCCAAAACAATTTCCTGCCTTCTTGCTGTCAGTTTATCCTGCAGGGAAAGATCCAGATACAAGATCAAAAGTCCCCCCGTGACCACTCCCAGAAGAAGTAATCCCTTACTGTCCGCTACCGCAGAAAGGAGCAGAACAACTACCAGGATCGTATAGATGTATGTCGTCTTTGCCCCCAGAAGCATATAGTAATAATATTCTGCGTATTTTTTTCCTTTGATCTCGGCGATCTCACGGATCTTTGCCTGGGCAGATTTTGTTTTTGTGCTGATATGTAGGATCCGCATAACGGAATCCCACGCACAGCAGTTCACTCATTTGAAATTCCTTCGCAAAGGCACTGTCTGTATATTTTTGATATCTTTTTCCACCGGTAACTGCCAGAAATACCCAGATCAAGGTAAATGGCGTTACCAGCGCTGTTAAAATCAGCTGAAAATAATCCACGGCTCTTCCCCCCTATATCTTGATATCTACGATCTTTCTTCCCATGTAATAAGCAGCTCCGAAAAGAGCAAGTGCTCCGATCTTCACACATACATTTAAAGGGGTGTTCCGCACAATAGACATATTTCCCATTCCGTTCAGCATCAGCATGATCAGAACCGGCATGATGATCATAATGTTCAGGTCATTTTTATTTGCGGTAAGTAAGGTCTGGATCTCCAACTCCATCTCGATCTTATCATTAATGATCTCTCTGGTCTCACCAACCACCCGTCTCATATCACCACCATAGCGGTTGGTCACCTCAAAGATCGTGGCAAAACTTTCGATATCGTCCAGATGGCTTCGTGCCGCAAAATTACTCAGCATCTCTTCAACGCTCTGTCCGTTGTAAATACCATCTACGATCAGTTTCAGTTCTTTTACAATATCTGCTTTTTCTCCATAGATTCCGATCAGATCTCCGCAGGCATCCAAAAAAGCTCCCTGGGTATTTTTACCTGCGGAATAGGATGCGGAAAGAGATTCCATCATATCACGGAACTGGTACAGAAGATTTTTCATTCTTTTGTCTTTCAGATAATCCCGGTATTTCCGGATTCCCGGAACAACAAGGAGCAGCCCTACGATCAGGGAAAAAATCACATTTCTGAAAAATACCATACTGAAGAAAAATCCCACGATTCCGCCCAATAGCGCACCTGTTGCGGTTTCCACCGGATTCAGACGATAAATATAATAATCCTCCGCTGTTCCGAAAACAGGTTTTACAGGTATATATTTGGGAGCTTTAACCTTCTTCTGTTTTATTTTCTGAGGTTTTACTTTCTTTTGTTTTACAGTTTTTGTTTTTGGTTTTTTTTCTTTTTTCATAATCTTCCTTTTGGCCTGATGATCTACAGGCCTGAATGCATTCCGGAAAGCCGCAGTTTATAATCATTATACAGAGGATTTCCTGTGCGTACCAGTCGTCCCTGCACTTTTTCCAGCGTACTTCCCTGGGTTTCCTTGAATACAAATAATGGATTCAGCTGGATTTCTCCGTTTTTACAGCCCAGAACTTCTGTGATCTCCATGGTTCGTCTGGATTTATCACGCAGTCTGGAAAGATGGATGATGATATCCAGTGCGGAGGAAATCTGCTGGCGGATAGCCGGAAGTGGCAGGCCTGCATTTCCCTGCAGCACCATGGTTTCCAGACGGCTCAGCATATCTCTGGTCGAGTTGGCATGGCCCGTAGAAAGACTTCCGTCATGGCCTGTGTTCATTGCCTGCAGCATATCCAGTGCTTCCGCGCCTCGAACCTCTCCAACAATGATCCTCTCCGGTCGCATTCGCAGTGCGGATTTGATAAGATCACGGATGGTTACCTCACCTTTTCCGGAAGTGTTGGCATTTCTTGTTTCCAGACTTACGATATTATCAATATTTGCGATCTGAAGCTCCGCAGAGTCCTCGATCGTTATGATACGTTCATCCCGTGGAATGAAATTCGACATGGCGTTGAGAAACGTTGTTTTTCCGGAGCCTGTACCCCCACTGATAAAGATATTATACTTGGCTCTTACCAGTTTTCCCAGAAAATCCGCTGCTTCCGGTGTAATGGAACCATATTTCAAAAGCTGGTCTACCGTCATCGGAGTTCTGGAAAACTTTCGGATGGTCACAATGGGGCCCGACAGGGAAAGCGGCGGCAGGACCACGTTTACACGGGAGCCGTCTGCCAGTCGTGTATCTACGATCGGATTGGCTTCATTGACCTCTTTTCCAACAGACCCTACCATCTTTTGAATGATATTTCTCAGCTCATTTTCGCTGGCAAATTTTTTGTTCAGAGCTTCCAGTCTTCCTGCACGCTCCACAAAAATGTGGAATGGTCCGTTGATCATGATCTCTGTAATACTGTCATCTGCAAGGATCTCATCCAGGATTCCCATTCCACGGATGGAACTGAATACCAGACGTACGATCCTGGAGCGCTCCTGAGGGCTTATCCTGTAATTCACCAGCTTATGGTCTACAATATCCGCAATTCTTCTTCGCAGCTGTTCATCGTTTGCCTTACTCAAAGTCGCCGCATCTGCTATAAGAAAACGCCGGATCTCATTGACAAGACGTCCTGTCATCTCTTCTGAAAGCATAATATCACCTCATTTTCACCGGATCAGTATGTGTATCCATGTTCCTGTTCTACCTCAAGGATCAACTTGGCGTTTGCTTTTTCATATTCATTAAAGATCGTATCCTGCATGGCATCGAACTGGTCTGGATCGTATTGCGGTACATACCATGATTTCGCATTGAAATAATCCTGGAACATCTGGTCTTGGAATCTTCTTCCATGTCTCGCGTAAATCTCATTTCTTGCATACGCCAGCTGGTCTTTGGAAAGGCCTTCCAGCTGATCCCTGGTCAGATATGCGGAATTGCTCTCCGGAAAAATATAATCTCCTGAGCCTGCAGTTGTTGCCGTTGAAGAAGATCCGGATGTTGTACCTGCTGTAGAGTTCTGAGAACTCTGTGTACTGCTGTTTGTGCTTTCTTCCGGCATGGTATATTCCTGTACCGGCGCATTTCGAAGTGCCTCCAGATCTTTATCTGCCTGGCTCTGGGAAGCAGACTGCTGTGTCTGCTGGGACTGCTGACTTTGTGTATTCGCAGACTGTGTGTTTTTCTGTGTACTTTTTTTTGATGGCTGCACCGTTGACTGTTTTTTCTGTGCAGATGAGCTCTGGGGTTTCTGCTCATTTGTGATCTGCAGCTCCTGTGCATCTGTTGCAGCTGACGGTGTAGGTGTCGCAATTTTTACACTTTTCTGTGTACTGCTGTTTTTTGTTGTGGACTGATTGGATGCTGTTGTATTCTGTTTCTCTTCTGTATCAGCTTTTGCTGTTTTGGTGCTGTTCTGTGAGGTTTCAGCCTTTGGTGCCTGTGTGATATTCACTACAATATCCGAGGCGCTTCCTCCGGAATTTTTTCCGAGGAGAAGAGCAAGTACGACAACTGTTATCACGAGGATTCCAACTGTACATCCAATACTGATCAGCCATTTTTTCTGATCGCCCTTGTTTCCTCTGTTATCTGGCACTTCCGGCAGTCCGTCATCCCAGATCAGATTATCATCCTGCTGGTTCTGACCGGTGCGCCTGTTGTAAGTTCCATTATAAGTTCCGTTTCCTCTGTTATTATGTGAGCGGTTATAGGTTCCGTTTCCTCCGTTATTATACGGCTGATCATAAGTTCCGTATGTCCCATTTCCGCCATCATTATAGGTACCCGTTCCACTGTAAGTACCGTTTCTGCGATTACCTCTTCCATTATATGTATCTTCACTACCATAGTCATTCTGACCGCCGCCCGTTTCCAGCGGCGCTCCGCAGTTGTCGCAGAATCTGGCTGTTTTATCTTTTATTTCTGCACCGCATCTTCCGCAATACATACATTCCCGCTCCTTCCTCTGGATTGATATTAGATCTTAATTGTCCAATTTGTTTGAATTTATCTGGTATTGCGATAAATCTTTTCTTTTCCAAAAATTTTATTACATTTACACAATTCTTTCAATATGTGACACCTAGTGTGCCCCCTTTTTTTTACAGATCAGATATCTTTATAATATGATGGTGAAATTACATCGTACTCTCTGCAGGAACATCCATTTTCATAACTGTCGCAGCAGTCACAGTTGGAACAGTACATATGAGCATCATTAATATAAAACAGGCCGCCATACTGCATGGAAGTTCTCTGGTTCTTGGATTTCTTCTTGCTGTTATCGTAGTACGCCCCGTTGGGGATCATCATGTTTTCCGGGGAAAAACCGCTGAAATCGAAGAAATGAGATTCTGTTCCATGATGAGGTACCTTGATGCACCAGTAATGTTCGTGAAGCTGGATCTTTCCGTCATAATTCTCTGCGATCATCTTCATATACTGTGGCTGTACATCTCCGGTGAACAGAAGGTTCAGTTCGCCGTCAATGGTGTTATGGAATGCCAGGCTGATCTTGTGGCGGAACTGTCGCAGGGAATGGCCCTGTTTTTCCGCACTCTCCAGAAGTGCCTGAAATTCTTCTGTTGCCTGTAATTCACGAAATTTCTTTTCCAGTTTTTCCGGGTTGAGACGACGTACTCTCTCTTTTTCGGTTTCTTCCGGATCTTCTGCTGTATCTTCTATTGCTGCGCCTGCATCTTCATTTGCAAGCACCAGTTTTTCCTGTGTATATTCTTCGTTTTCCCCGCTGTACTCTCTCGGGTCTTTCAAAGAGCTCTCTGGCCCATCTGTATCTTCTGGCACAGACAGTGGCTCCGATTTCTCCTCTGCTTCCAGTGTCTCCTCTGTCATGGACAGAAACAGCTCTCTTACTTCCTCCGCAATGTTCACAAGCTCTGTCATTGCATTTTCGTGATTCTCGATCAGAGAATTAAATACCTCCTCTGTCTCCCGGCTGACTTCACTGACATCCGGCCAGAGTGCTGTATATTTTCCTTCAAATTCTGAACCTCTGGATAAAAGATCGATCTTTACCTTTCTGGCACAAAGGGCTTCTGCCAGGGCAAAAAGGCTGACACGTCTTCCCGGAAGGCTGGCTTTTTTTGTCACATCCGCAAGGAGCAGAAGTGCCAGTGTGTATTTCATTTCCGGACCGGAAAACACATCCGGAAGATAGATTTTTTCAAATTCGTAGGCATCTCTTCGGTAACGCATCATATAAAGCAATCCGGAAACATGGTCCGGATGAAAATGTGTCAGAAGCAGATTTTTTTTGCGGATAGTGGTAAGGTCTGAGATGATCACATCAAAAACCTCTCTCCGTGGCCGCCCTTCGATCTTGCTGTTGGCTGCCCCGAAATCCACAAGCAGGCTGCTTTTTCTGTCACGAATGCAGAAACAGTCCCCGAATCCTACATTGTACATTCGTATTCTCATTTGTTTTTCCTCTCTCAGAACCAGATCTGCATATCATACCAGGTTGCTCCGCCGTGGCAGGAGTCTGCAACGCCCAGTTTCTTCAGTCCGTGGCTCTCATAGAATGGAATCATATGCTCCTTACAGGTAAGGATCAGGGCTTTTTTTCCACGCTCTTTCGCAAGGTTCTTGAAGTATTCCACAAGTTCTCCGGCGATTCCCTGATGACGGTATTCCGGGATCACGTTCAGTCCGAATACGGTCTGGATCTCTCCGTCTTTTTTGTGAAGAGTGATATCATGATAAAATTCGTCCGGAAGTACCGGTTTATCTGTGGTTCCTCCGTTGATAAATCCTACGATCTGATCGTTCTTTACCGCTACTACAAAGTTCTCCGGGAATGCTCCCATACGGTTCACAACGTCCTCATGGCTTGCTGCCTCCGCAGGCGGGAAACAGATTGCCTCGATTTCTGCCAGACGGTCTGCCTCCTTTGGATCTGCAAGTCTGATCTGTAAATTTTCTGCCATTTTTTGTGGTCTCCTCTATATTATTTATTCCGTTTTCATCCGGTTTTGATTCTTTTTTAATTATATCGGGTGAGGGAAACTGCGTCAACGTGTAACATACAAAAAAGCCCTCAGTATTCGCACTACTGAGGGCTTCATTCTTTCGTCTTTGTATGCGGCATCACAGCACTGACTCGATCAGCCGCTTCGTATACTCCGTCTTCGGATACTCAATGATCTCTTCCGGTGTTCCTTCTTCTTTCACATGCCCGTCATGCATCACGATCACCCGGTCGCAGAACATCTGGACAAGGGCCAGGTCATGGCAGATAAAAAGAAAGGACAGCTGGTTTTCTTTTTTTAACTTCTGAAGCAGCTCCATGATCTGTTTCTGTACCGTCACATCCAGGGCACTGGTTGCCTCATCACAGATCAGAACTTTGGGTTCTACAGCCAGGGCTCTGGCAATAGCCGCTCTCTGGCACTCCCCTCCGCTGACCTGATGGGGATACCGATCTGCATATTCCGGAGTCAGTCCGCAGGTAAGCAGAAGCTTTTCCACACGGTTCCTGGTTTCCTTCTTACTTATCCCCATATTCCGGAGACTTTCCCCGATTCCGTCCCCAATGGTGCACCTGGGATCAAAGGATCCTGCCGGTGTCTGAAATACCATCTGAAGTTCCCGGTAAGTTTCCCGGAGAGCTTTTCCCTTCGCATGTGTGATATCTTTTCCCAGGAAAAAAATCTTTCCATCTGTAATATCCGTTAGATGCGTGATCATTTTTGCCACTGTACTTTTTCCGGAACCGGATTCGCCCACGATACCAAGAACTTCTCCCGAATTCAGAAAAAAGCTCACATCTTCCACAGCCGTGAAGGATTTTTTCCCGGATAAAAATGTCTTTTTCAGATTCTGCACTTCCAGGATTTTTTCTGCCATCATCTGCCTCCATTTCCGGTGCCTGCACGTTTCAGGCGAAGTACCGAACGCATAAGTTCTTTTGTATAAGGATCTGTCGGAGCTGTCAGGACCTGAGCTGTTTTTCCATATTCTCTCACTTCTCCGTTTTTCAGTACCAGAACCTTATCTGCCATTTTTTCCACCACACCAATGTTGTGTGTGACAACGATCATGGCTGTTCCGTATTCCTTACGCATCAGCAGCATTTCCTCAACTACCTGTTTCTGCACTGTTACATCCAAAGCGCTGGTAGGCTCGTCTGCCAGAAGAAGCGACGGATTCTGCAGCATGGAAATACAGATTCCCACACGCTGATTCATGCCGCCGGACAATTCAAAGGGATAGCTTTGCAAAACACGTTCCCCATCCTTGAGGCCAATCTTAGCCATCATCCGGACGGCACGCTCCGCACACTCTTTACGACTGATCCTTTCATGCTCCCGCATACTCTCATAGATCTGATCGCCCACGGTGCGGATGGGACAAAGGGCTGCTCCTGAATCCTGAAAGACCATGGCGATCTCAGGACCCAGAAGTCTGCGTAATTCTTTTTCCGGCATATCTACCACATTTTTTCCTTTGTACCAGATATCCCCTTCTGTCACCATGCCTTCATTTCCCAGAAGTCCCATGATTGCCTTGATAATGGTACTTTTTCCGCTTCCGGATTCGCCTACCACACCCAGGATCTCTCCTTTATTCAGTTCCAGATCCACATCATGTACAACCGGTTCTCCGTTGTAGCAGATCGTCACATGCTCAAGCTTCAACAATGATCCCATCTTATTTCACTTCCAGATCTGCCGTGATCTCGTAATAATCACATGGATGTGCAGTCAGCCCTGACACATTTGACTTTGACACAAGTCCCATGTTCAGATGAGAAACAAAGAAATACGCATCATCATCCAGAATGGTCTGCTGTGCTTCCACAGCAAGCTTGCCTCTCTCATCTGTATCAAAGGTCTCATGCAGCTTCGCTACGATATCATCAAGATCCGAATTGCTGTATTTGCCATAATTTTTGGCAGCGTCAGATACAACTGTACTTGTGAAGAAATATTCCGGATCACCGGTAGGTGCAGTTGTAAGCGAGCTTACATATACATCAAATTCTCCGTTCTTCGCATACGTCGCATGATCTGCTGTATTGTTAACATTGACCTCAATTCCGATGTCCTTTAAAGTGGACTGTGCATATTCTGCAAGCTTAGGCTGTTCCAGACGGGTTGGATAGGTCAGCCATGTGATGGACAGCTTCTTTCCGTCCTTATCTGCATAGCCATCTCCATCCGTATCTGTCCATCCGGATTCTTCCAGAAGCTTTTTCGCCTCTTCCGGATCATAGGACGGTGCTTTCACCGCATCGTTTCCATAGGAAAAGCTGCTTGGGAAAGCTCCCACTGCCGGAACACCTCGTCCCTCCATGATCACACTGCAGAAGCCGTCCTTATCGATTCCCATCTCAATGGCTTTTCTCACATTCTGATCCTGCATCAGTTCAGACTTCATATTAAACTGTCCGAAGAAGCATCGGCTTGTTGCTACAGAGCTGATCTGATAGTCCGGATTTCCGTCAAAAAGCGCATAGTTGTCATACTGAAGTCCATAAGTTCCCTGTATATCGCCTGTCTGTAATGCTGCAGTCAGGGCACTTCCGTCTGAGAAGGATTTTACGATAACGTTGTCTACCTTTACATCTCCGCCCCAGTAATCCTCATTTTTTACCAACTTGATCTCTGTTGGAGATACCTCTGTTGCAACATAAGGGCCTGTTCCTGCCACATTTGCAGAGCCGCCCTCTCCCTGTACGCCATAATCCATATCAATGATGGCACCATACGGGTCACCGAGATAATTGATCAGTGCCGGACATGGTTCGGAAGTATGGATCGTTACTGTCATTCCATCTGCTTCGATCTTATCGATCTTCATATCGTAAGGTGCACGGTCATGGTTTGCGATCAGATCCTCCAGGCATTCCTTTACCGCTTCTCCGTCCATGGTTCTTCCGCTGGAAAATTTCACATCATCACGAAGGGTGATCTTTACTGTATTATCGTCTGTAAATTCATAGTCTGTAGCAAGCCATGGCTCTACCTCCATGTTATCATTGTATTTAAACAGTGTTTCTCCTACGCCATAACGAAGACAGCTCCATCCGGAATAATTGTCGTGAGGGTTTAATCCTGCATCTCCCATTTCTTCACTATATCCGGTAGTTCCGTAAACAAAGGTAGTTCCTTCACTCTTTTCTTTGCTTTTTGCTGCTGCCGAAACTCCTGTCATGCTCATGACCATTGCCGCTGCAAGCACTGCTGCCAGAATCTTTTTCTTCATAATCTCCGCTCTCACTTTCTCTGTTATGCTTATTTATAAGTGCCTGTTATCCTCTTCTCCTGTTTCGTTCCTTCGGATCCATATAATCCCGGATCGTATCTCCCAGAAGATTAAAGATCATTACCGTAATAAAAATCGCCATTCCCGGCGCAAGTACCATCCACGGTGAAATCTGCAGCATACTTCTTCCATCGTTGATCATGCTTCCCCATTCTGCCATTGGAGGCTTTACACCAAGTCCGAGAAAGGAAAGTCCTGCCAGCTCCATCATCATGGTTCCGATATCAAGAACTGACGTAACAAGGATGGGTCCTGCGATATTGGGAAGGATATGTTTGAGCAGAAGCTTTCCTGTACTGCTCCCGGAAAGCTTTGCCGCCATAAGATATGCAGAGTCCTTCTGAGTCAGGGTAAGCCCTCTGGCAAGTCTCGCAAACTTCGGCCAGCTGATCACTGCCAGGGCAATGATCGCATTCTGGATACCGCCTCCCAGAACACCTGCTACTGCCAGGGCAAATACCAGTCCCGGAAAAGCCAGGAACAGATCGGAGATACGCATCAGAACGGTATCGGCTTTGCCGCCCTTCCAGCCACAGAAAATACCAATAGCCGTTCCCGCCACAGTGATCACCGCAACCAGGAGCAGCGTTGCATAAATACTGGTCGTACTTCCTATGATCACACGGGAAAGCATATCTCTTCCATAACGGTCTGTCCCGAGCAGATGCTCCGGTCCCGGCGGTTTCTGGGCAAGTGCCAGATCCTGGGCATAAGGATCATAAGGACAGAGATATTTTGCAAATGCCGCTACAAACAGAAGCAATGCTGTAAGCACAAGAAAAAAGACAAGCTTTGCTTTTGTATGATTTTTCCGGATCTTCTGCTTCCGGACTGTGATATTATTTTTTCCACTCATGCTCTGTCACCTCCAAGTCGTACTCTCGGATCCAGATAGTGGTAAATAATATCTGTCACCAGATTTACCAGAACATAAATAACCGCCATCCAGGCCACATAAGCCTGGATGATCGGATAGTCACGCATGGTGATCGCATCTACCGCCAGTTTTCCGACACCATCCCACATAAAGATATTTTCCACAATGGCAGTTCCTCCCAGAAGATTGCCGATGGACAGAGCCAGCAGTGTGATGATCGTCAGCATGGAAGCCTTCATTACACTTTTCCAGATGATCACACGACTGCGGATCCCTCTTGCCCGGGCTCCGGTCACATAATCCTTATTCAGTTCTTCCAGAACCGTGGCACGCACCTGTCTGGTATATTTTGCGGCCATGGAGATTGCCAGTGTCAGTGTTGGCAGAATAATACTCTGTCCGAGATCTGTATTTGTGACTACCGGTAAAACGCCCAGCCTGATAGACAGAAAATACATCAGGACCATGGCAGCAAAAAAATTCGGCATGGAATTGCCGATAAAGCTTAAAAATCTTATCAGATAATCTACCCATTTGTTGTGCTTTACTGCTGACAGGATTCCCAACGGGATCGCAAGAACAATTGTAAGAAGGATCGATGACAGAGTCAGCATCATCGTTGCCGGAAGCTTTGAAATAAAGGTTTCATAGACATCTCTGTGAGACACATAGCTCTCTCCCATATCTCCGGTTACCATTCCCGCAAACCAGGCAGCATATTGTACAAGGAATGGTTTATCAAGGCCATATTCTGCCTTCGCCTTATCAATGACCTCCTGGGATACTGCAGAGCCTGCATTTTCATACATATAAGTTACTGCATCTCCGCCGGCAAGCCGCATCATGGCAAAAGAAAGAAATGTGATCCCGATCAGGACCGGGATCAGCTGCAGCAACCGTTTTATTATATATTTTCCCATATTTTCCTCTCCGCACTTTGTTTCTCAGTATTTCGAATAACAAAAGTTTAACAACACGGCTGTTCTGCCACAACCCCGGCGGGGGGATTTTACATATTCCATTTTGTCATGCATATACATTCCATTATGTTTTTATATTCTCACACAGTGACATGCGGATAATTCTTTCCAGCCCTCTCCAAGAGACTGCGGCTCTTCATACTCGATCAGCCTTCGTTTTCTCTCTTCCAGCGGATCCGGGATATGGATCGCAGAAAGCAGGGACTGTGTATAAGGATGCTGCGGATTTTCAAAAAGCTCTTTTGTAGGTGCCATTTCTACCAGCTTTCCGTTTTTCATCACGCCTGTTGTATCACTTAAAAAACGTACCATGGACAGATCATGGGCAATAAAAAGAAACGAAAATCTTTTTTCCTGCTGAAGCTTTTTAAAAAGCATGACGATCTGTGCCTGGATAGAAATGTCCAACGATGCGATCGGTTCATCTGCAATGATAAGACGTGGTTCCATGAGAAGGCTTCTTCCTATGGCAACTCTCTGTCTCTGCCCGCCGGAAAGCTCTCCCGGCTTTTTCGAAAGAATGCTTTCATCCAGTCCTGTCTCCTTCAGGATTTCCCGAAGCCTGTTCTCCAACATTTCTCTGTCACGGATCCTGCGGCTGATCTTTACAGGCTCCAGCATGATCTGCCGTATGCTCATTCGGGGATTCAATGCAGCGCCCGAATCTTGAAAGATCATCTGGATCTCAGTCTGCGTTTTCTTCCGCATTCCGAAAGGATCCTTTTTATCCGGCACTCTTTCTCCCTGATAAAAGATCTCCCCGCCTGTAGGCCGGTAGATTCCTGCAAGCGTTCTGGCTGTCGTGGATTTTCCGCAGCCGGTCTCTCCCACCAGTGCCATGATCTCACCTTCCCGGATACTGAAGGAAACATCATCCACTGCATGGATCGTATAATCGGAACGGATACGGAAATGCTGCTTCAGATTTCTGGCTTCGATCAGTACAGGCGCCTGTTTTTGTTCTGTTTTCTGTAAAAATGACGCTTCCTTTTTATCCGGTTTCTGTTTACGGCCGCTGTTTTCCTGTAATCTGTCCTTCAAAATGGAAGGCTTTTCTATTTTCGGAGCTCTTTCATCCAGAAGCCATGTGGCTGCATAATGCGTATCACTGACCTTAAACATCGGAGGAGTCTGTTCATAATCGATTGCCAGTGCCTGGGGATTCCGAACGGCAAACGCATCTCCCGGCGGAGGATCCAAAAGAGAGGGCGGCATTCCGGGGATCGGATTCAGATCCCCTTTTTCACCTGCAAATACAGGCAGAGAAGACAGAAGTCCCCAGGTATAAGGATGCCGGGGATCATAATAAACCTCTTCCGCTGTCCCGATCTCAATGATCTTTCCTGCATACATAACTGCAACTCTGTCTGCGATCCTTGCAACAGCTCCCAGATCATGAGATATGAACACAATACTGATCCCTGTTTTTTCTCTCAGTTCAAGAAGCAGATCCAAAATCTTTGCTTCTACAGTTGCATCCAGTGCTGTAGTCGCCTCATCGGCAAATAATATTTCCGGATCACAGGCCAGTGCAATAGCCAGCACACAACGCTGACGCATTCCTCCGGAAAAAAAATGAGGCTGCAGGCCATAGCGCTGTTCTGCATCCGGAATCCCTACCAGCTTCAGCATTTCCACAGCTCTTTTTTTCGCCTCATCCCCGGATACTTTCTGATTTTTGATGATAGCCTCTGTGATCTGTTTGCCAACAGGGATCGTCGGATTCAGCGTCAGCATAGGGTCCTGGAACACCATGCTTACCTTGCTTCCGCACAGCTTTTCCATTTTTTTTCTTTTATAGGCTGTGATATTCTCTCCGCAGAGACTGATCTCTCCGCTTTTTACATGTGCATTCGGTGGCAGAAGCTTCATCACACTACGGCACATAACGGTTTTTCCACATCCGGACTCACCTACGATACAAAGTATCTCTCCCTTTTTTACCGTGAGATCAACATTCCGGACGGCCTGTACCTCGCCGTCCGGTGTGTCAAAGCTTACCGAATAGTTTTTTAATTCCAAAACGGTTTCCTGCATGATCTTTTCCTTATTTTGTAATGGTCCAGTCTTCAATATTCCACATAACACCTACGGAATGATGTCCCAGAACACGTGTGGTATCCAGTCCGTCAAGTCCGGAAACGCCTACATAATCTCCCTGAAGATAAGCAACCAGAAGGATTCCAGGTGCCTTGGCATATGCCTTTTCGAATTCACTATATGCTTCTTTTCTGGCTTCCTCAGTCTCACCGTGACGGCCTTCCTCAAGATATTTATCCACATCTGCATTGGAATAATGCATGTTGTTTCCACTTGCGTCGGTTACAAAGTTTACATATGCCATATCCGGGTCAAACTGTGTTGCATAGCCGGCAAGAAATCCATTGTATCCTGCATCCCAGTCAAATTTGGTAACAAGCTTTACTTCCATTTCCACACCAGCCTGCTTCAGCATATCAGACATGACATTGGCAATATCCACACGCTCTTCTTCGTAATCACGTACCTGGATTGTAAAGTGGAATTTCTGTCCGTTTCTCTCATAGATCCCATCATCACCTTTTTTCCATCCCAGCTCTTCCATCTTCTTTGCAAAGGTATCCAAATCATAGGAGTAGATATTGGCTTCCTTATCTGTTCCGAGAGGGTTTCTCTGGATCGGGCTGTATGCCGGCTCTCCCTGTCCTGCAAGAACACCTGCAATAATGGAATCCTTATCCAGCGCATAATTCAGAACGCCGATAGAATCTCCGTTTTCCTTCCAGAAATCTGTGCTCATATCCATGGCTGCTCCACGGTAATCTGCTGTGGTGAACTCCCAGTAATTATATCCGTCCTTATCCTTGAACTGAGAAGCATAGTTGGAATTCAGCCATGCAAGATCCGCCTCACCGGACTGGAGCATGGTTGCCTTTGTAGTCTCATCCGATACTGTACGATATACAACGGTCTCAATATTCGGAACCTTTCCGTAATAATCTTCATTTCGTTTCAGTGTGATCATTCCGCCGGTAGCATCCCAGTCTTCAAATTTATAACGGCCTGTTCCCACCGGATTCTGGTTAAAGGATGTAGTATTTATGTCCTCCCCTTCCAGAAGATGCTCTGGAAGGATTCCCATGGTAAAGTAATCCAGCATGGCAGCATCATACTGATCCAGTGTAAAGATCACAGTCTGATCATCCGGTGCCTCAATGCTTGTAATGTCCTGATAGTTGCTGGTGATGCTGGCTCCCAGGGTTTCATCCTCTGTAAGCTCCTTATAAGTGTATACAACATCCTCTGCATTGAAATCTTCTCCATCATGCCACTTAACACCATCTCGAAGCTTAAAAGTATAGGTATTGGTAGCCTTGTCAAAGGTATAGCTCTCTGCAAGATCCTCTACCGGCTTTCCATTGGCATCATATTTCATCAGTCCTGAAAAAATAAGATCCGGAAGTTCATCATGATTATTCAGAAGGGGATTGATCGTACTTTCTGACTCACCTGCATATACCAGAGTTTTGTTTTCTTCTGCCGCAGCTACGGTTACCGCACTGCCTGCAGCTGCTCCTGTACATGCTGCGGTCACTGCTGCCAGTGTTATCGCCGCATATTTTCTTCCATAGTTGATTCCTGTTCTCTTTTTCATTCTGTTTTCCTCATCTTTCCTTATTTTCAAACCGGTTATCTACATCTCGGAATGTTTTATCACGGTTTGCGTCCAAATTTTTTTTCTGACTGCATCAGAGATTGCTGTAATGGTTATTTACCTCACTTCTCACAAAGCTTCCCATACTGGTAATGCACATTAAAGTAATGACCAGAAAAACTCCTGGGATCACGATCACCCACCAGGTATTCATGATCAGTGCTTTATTTGCCAGCGAGAGCATACTTCCCCAGGAGACTACATCTGCCGGAAGCCCGAGGCCAAGGAAGCTTAAAGTAGATTCCATGGTAATACAGCTGCTTACCGAAGAAATTACTACAAACATGATCGCCGAAACAAAATTCGGGATCAGATGGTGATACATCACATATCCAAAACTTCCTCCGCAGAGTCTTGCATACATCACATAATCACTGTTCCTTATCTGCCGTACTTCACTTCTTACAATACGTGCCAGTGCAAACCACCCGGTAATACCGATGATCACAGATATGCTGATCACATCATTGGCCTGAAGGACCGCAGACAGGATCAGGATCAGCAGAAGGGTCGGAATACTTCCGCACATTTCCGTAAACCGCATCAGAACCGAATCCACCTTTGGACCTGCTGTTCCACTGATGCATCCGTAGGTAACACCGATCACAGTAATGATCGCAGCTCCCAGAAGCCCGATCACCAGAGAAACCCGTCCACCATACCAGATCAGTGAATAAATATCTCTTCCAAGCGAATCCGTTCCAAAGATAAATTCCTTTCCCGGCGGTGTATTCAGATTCTGGAGATAAAAACCTGAGGGATCATGATTTGCAACAACATTTGCAAATACACAGCCAAAAACGATCAGAAAAAGCAGGAACATGGAAAATACCGGTTTCCCCTTCAGCTTTTCCTGAAATGTTTTTTTTCGTTTTTCAGATCCTTGCTGCTTCCACCCGGCACCAACTACCTGAAAAAGCTCAGCTTCTGAAAGCTTCCGGTCAGCTACCATACCCTCACCTCCGAATCCTTCATTCTTGGATCGATCTCTTCATTGACAGTCTGTGCAACAAAGCTGCTTAAAAATACGATGAATCCCGTGATCAGCACATCGATCATCAGCAGGTTATAATCATGATATTTAGCAGATTCCACTGCAAGATTTCCAATTCCCGCATAATTGAAAACAGCTTCCACAGTTACAGTCCCACCGGTTACATGGGGTACCGAAACTGCCATGATACTCACGATCGTCGGCAATACATTTCGAAGACAATGCTTCCACAGGATCTTTCTTTTGGAAAGTCCCTTGGATCTGGCAAGAAGTACATAATCCTTCCGCACCTCATCCAGGAATTTGTTACGTATCATATATGCGTAATACCAGAGATGGCTGAAGATCATTACTACCAGCGGAAGGATCATATGCTTCATACGATTGCCGATACTATCTGCCATTCCCACATCATAGGCACCGCTGCTTGGGAACCATCCAAGATTTACACTGAAGATCAGGATCAGTACCACACCAAGCCAGAAAGCCGGCACATAATAGGCTGCTGTTCCGATCTTGCAGATCAGCCGGTCAATCCACTGATCCTCATGGAGCGTACAGAATATGGCGATCAGAACTGCCAGTATAAAGATCACAATATAAGCAATTCCTCCCAGCACCAGAGTATTTCCGATCAGCGGTCTAATCACATTCATAACCGGCTGCCTGTATTTCAGCGACAATCCGAAATCACCATGGACTACATTGGTAAACCACCTTACATACTGTACCCCGATCCCCTGATCCAGTCCTAGTCTCGTTCTGGCCGCAGCCACCTCATCGCTGGTCATCATTTCCAGGGAATCTCCGTAAAAGGACTGCAGGGGATCTCCCGGTGCCAGTCTCGCCAGCCAGAACACCACCACAGACAGCAGAAACATAACCACAGCAAGCAGAAGGATCCGCTTCAGGATCCGGATGACGAGTTTATTTTCTTTGTTCATAATTTTCCTTTCCCACTGCCCTTTACAGTTCAGACAGACATTCGCATTCCGCTCTGCTGCATGCTCATGAACACAATCGCTTCGCGATTTGTGTTCATATTTCAAAAGCAGTTATGGCATCCAAAACCATAACTGCTTTTGAAAGGGTCGTGTTATTATTCGACAAAACATTTGTATGCACAAATAGGAGTGCGCGGAGGTTATGTGCATCACAGTGTTTTTATATTCAGCACGCGGAGTGTGCTGCTGATATTATTTTATCATTTAACAGCTTTCGGACAACCCCGGTATGGGGATATTGGACAGTCGGGTTTGGCATGGATGTGTATTCCATATAAAAAACGGGACTTTTCTGTATCAGGAACCTGTGTCCCGTGCAGAAAAATCCCGTCTGGTCTTTTGCTTTATTCTTTTATCACTTCCCGGAAATCTGAAGTCTTTCCTTCACGAATCCCAGAAAATCCTTTCCCTGTTCACTGAGCTCTTCACCTCTCCGGCAAATGCACCCGTAAACAAGTTTCTGGCCTTCTCCCGGAAATGTATATTTCACGGAGGAATATCCCGGATCACGGCCGGAAAGATCCGCACCACTGATATTACACAACTCTCCGGACCCAAGAAGACGTTCCACGATATAATCACTGTTTGTTACGACTACGGTCTCTGCCTCCACTGCGGAATGACCGTTTTCCTCTACAAGGTTCCGGTAATTATCTGGGGAAAATTCATCGGGAAATCTCTGGATCAGCCTGAGCTGGGACATATTAAAATCTCCCTCATCTGCTGTATCTGCTTTCCCTTTCCCGGTATAAATATTTACCTCGGTTTCCGTCAGCAGCTCAAATTCCAGGTAATTTCGGGAAAGAAAATACTGGAATGCTGCCAGCTGATTCTGCATCACATAGGCGAATCCCATATCATCCTGTCTGCCTTTCACACGTTTTATGATCTCATGGGTATCTGCTGCGTAAACCTGATAATGAAGATCATCGCACTTATGTGCTTCATAATACGTTACGAAGGTATCCGCAAACCAGGAGCTGGGATGAAAGCATACACACAGGTTGCTTTTTGCAAGTGGCTGTGCCTGCATTTCCAGTTCATCTATATTTTCCAGGATCCTCTGCACATGGATATATGCACGCTCTCCTTCCAGTGTCAGCTCGATCCCTTTTGCATGGCGGACAAACAGCTGGGTACGCATATCATCTTCCATGGAACGGATTACCTTGCTTACATTTGACTGCGTGGTAAAAAGCAGCTCTGCAGCCTGGCTGAAGGAGCCTGTTTTGGCACAGGCCGCAAAATACTGGATCTGTTTGATATTCAGCATAACCTTACCCCTGTTTCTTTGCAAAGATCAAAAACATCGGGGTCGGATTGTAAAACTCATCTTTTTCGATATAAATACGCTTACTGATTCCAAGGTCAAAGGAAAATTCTTCCACGCCCATGCGTCCCAGTGTTTCCAGATCCCAGGCCGGGCGCAGGAAAGAACTGATCGGAAGCTGA
>OJMI01001987.1_pt1 | contig 19888 bp, 19 predicted proteins | sample 1597131 | NCBI WGS metagenome assembly OJMI01 (sample SAMEA2452116, study PRJEB22498) | human gut metagenome | reverse complement strand
AGAAAAAATTGGAATGATTTGCTAACGCCGGAAATAGTTAAGAAGCTTACTCTTATTCATGAATATAAGGGAGAACAAAGATTATTTATTGAAGCACATAAAGATGAACTAAAAGAACTGGTAGAAATAGCAAAAGTTCAAAGTACAGAGGCTTCAAATAAGATCGAAGGCATTTCAACAGCAGACGATAGATTGAAAAATTTAGTACAGGCGAAAACAACACCGCGAAATCGTGATGAATCTGAAATAGCAGGGTATAGAGATGTTTTGAATACAATACATGAGAATTATGATTATATTCCAATTAATGCCAATTATATTTTACAACTACACAGAGATTTATATAAATTTCTTGGAAATATAGATGGAGGAATATTTAAGACATCAGATAATATTATCAGGGAAATGGATGCGGAAGGAAATGAAAAAATTCGCTTTAGGCCAGTAGCCGCGTGGGAAACACCGGCTTCTATAGATGAATTGTGTAAAGCTTATAATGAAGCCAAGGGAGAAGCAGATTCATTATTACTGACTATGATGTTTATTTTAGATTTTTTATGTATCCATCCATTTAACGACGGAAATGGAAGAATGAGTCGGCTGCTTACATTGCTTTTGTTATATCAGTCAGGATTTATTGTAGGAAAGTACATTAGTATCGAAAAGATAATTGAAGGATCAAAAGAAACTTATTACGAAGTACTTCAAGACAGTTCAATAAACTGGCACGAGAATGAAAACGACTACAAGCCTTTTGTAAACTATATGTTGGGAGTAATCGTAAATGCCTATAAGGAATTTGAATCCAGAGTAAAGTTATTGACGAATCCGAATTTGACAAAAGCAGATCGTATTCGCGCAGTAATAAAAAATCATATAGGGGCAATTACAAAGTCTGAACTAATGGAAATGAATCCGGACATAAGTGATACGACTATACAAAGAACTTTAGCAGCGTTACTGAAATGCGGAGAAATAGAAAAAATCGGCGGAGGCCGTTACACAAAATACGTGTGGAAATTGGAGGACTAAATGATTACAGGTGAATTAAAAAATAAAATTGATAATTTATGGGATATCTTTGCTTCAGGAGGTTTGGTGAATCCATTAGAAGTAATTGAACAGATTACCTATCTGATGTTTATTCATGATCTGGACGATTCAGACAATACAAGAGCAAAAGAGAGTGCAATGCTTGGACTTCCATATCAAAGCATTTTTTCAGAAGAGGTGAAGATTGGAGAAAGAACAATTGATGGTTCACAGTTGAAATGGTCTGTCTTTCATGATTTTCCGGCGGACAGAATGTATTCGGTAATGCAGGAATGGGTATTTCCATTTATCAAAACATTACACAGCGATAAGAACAGTGCATATTCAAAATATATGGATGATGCAATTTTTAAATTGCCGACACCACTTGTGTTATCAAAAGTGGTAGATTCCTTAGATGAAATATATAAGATGATGAATGAAATACAGACTGCAGACGTGAGGGGCGATGTGTACGAGTATCTTTTGGAAAAAATAGCACAGTCAGGACGTAATGGTCAGTTTAGAACTCCGAGACACATTATCCGTATGATGGTGGAAATGATGGATCCTTCAAGTGATGAGGTGATCTGTGATCCGGCTTGCGGTACATCGGGATTCCTGATTGCAGCAGGAGAATATTTGAAAGAAAAGAAGAAGGAAGAAATTTTCTTTGATAAGCAGAAGAAAGAGCATTATATGAATCATATGTTTCATGGGTATGACATGGATAGAACCATGCTTCGTATAGGAGCCATGAATATGATGACACATGGAATTGAGAATCCATTTATCGAATACAGAGACAGCTTGTCCGATCAGAATCAGGATAAAGGCAAGTATTCATTGATACTTGCAAATCCACCATTTAAGGGAAGCCTGGATGCGGAATCAGTATCGGGAGATTTGCTAAAAGTATGTAAGACAAAGAAGACAGAATTATTGTTCCTGGCATTATTTGTCCGTATGTTAAAAGTGGGTGGAAGATGTGCATGTATCGTTCCAGATGGAGTATTATTTGGCTCATCGAAAGCACATAAAGACATTCGAAAAGAAATTGTTGAAAATCAACGCTTAGAAGCAGTTATTTCCATGCCTTCCGGTGTATTTAAACCATATGCAGGAGTATCGACGGCGATTCTAATATTTACAAAGACAGAACATGGTGGAACGGATAATGTCTGGTTCTATGATATGACAGCAGATGGATTTAGCTTAGATGATAAGCGGTCACCAATTGCGGAAAACGATATCCCGGATATTATTGAACGGTTTAAAAATCTGGACAAAGAAATTGACAGAAAACGCACAGATAAATCATTTATGGTTCCAAAACAGGATATCGTTGAGAATGGTTATGATCTCAGTATTAATAAATATAAGGAAATCGAGTATGTACCGGTTGAGTATCCATCTACAATAGAAATTATGACCAATATTCGTGAAATTGAGATGGAGATTGGGAAAGAAATGGAAGAGTTGGAAAAGCTGTTGGATTTGTAGGATATTTTTACAGGATAAGATAAAAGTATCAGGTGAAAAGCTTGACATTTACAGCCCAAATAGGCAAAAAAATAGTCAACCCCAGGAGCAAAGGATTCTAAGCAATGATGTGCCTACTCCTATTCGGGAACCCAGCTTTAATCCATCATAAGTTGACTATTATTGATAATAGCATAAGTAATGGGTATGTCAAGATTTCGGGAGAAATTTAATAGATGAGTGGTAAATTAAGTGAAAGAAAGGAAATGCAAATTCGGATTTGCGGGAAAAAGATGGAATACAGATTTGAAGATATTCTTGAAATAAGAAATGGAAAAAATCAAAAGGCAGTAGAAAATCCAGAAGGCCGTTATCCTATATATGGGAGTGGTGGAGTGATAGGGTATGCAGATGATTATATATGTGAAGCAGATACTATAATAATAGGACGTAAGGGGAGCATCAATAATCCAATTTATGCTTCAGAGCCTTTTTGGAATGTTGATACTGCATTCGGATTATCAGTTAAAAAAGATTTTGTGTTACCAAGATATTTGTACTATTTTTGTAAAAAATTTGATTTTGGAAAATTAAATAAAACGGTTACAGTACCTAGCTTGACAAAGTCTGATTTATTGAAAATAAAAATAAATGTACCAGTTAAAGAAGAACAACAAGCGATAATTGATAAGTTAATGAAAATAGAGTCGATTATGGCATTTAGAAAAATAGAGTTGGATTATTTAGATGTATTGATTAAGGCCCGATTTGTCGAGATGTTTGGAAATGCAAGAGAAAATCCGAAAGGATATAAAATGGTTCTTTTTAATGATATAGTAGAATACATGGGAGATATTGGTTCAAATGGTGCAAATAAGGTTATTGTTAATCATCTTGACATGAAGGATGAAGAAGATTATGCAATGATGGTTAGATTTACTAACTTTACAAAAAATGATTTTGAGGATGACGTAAAGTTCGTTTCAAAAGAGGCTTATGATTTCTTTAAAAAGTCTCAAATTTTTGGTGGAGAGCTTATTATTTGTAAAATTGGCAGTGCAGGACAGAACTATGTGATGCCCTACTTAGATAGGCCTGTTTCTCTTGGATTAAATCAGATAATGGTAAGAATAAAAGATATAATTTTAATGCCTTATCTATATCAATATTTGCATACAGATTATGGTGAACTTCTAATTTCAGGCTGTATTAACGGAGCAGTAACTAAAACGATTACAAAGACCGAATTAAAGAAAATACCAGTAATGTTGCCGCCAATGGAATTACAGAAGAAGTTTGTTGATTTTGTAATTCAAGTCGACAAATCAAAAGTTGCAGTACAAAGGGCATTGGATGAAACACAGATATTGTTCGATTCGCTGATGCAAAAATATTTTGGATAAATATACTTGAAATATGAGAAACGTTTAGAGTAAAAGATGATAATAAATTGTTAAAGACAGGAGCAGGATGTTGGTATTTCGAAAGGAGATACTAACATGGAAGAGAAGATTGTAATTGTACTGAATGAAATGTCAGAGTATTTATCAATAACTCAGATGAAAAAATTACAGGAAGTGATTATTAAAACGTTTGCGGATAATGAGGCTAGTAAAGTTGAAATCTCAAATGAAGAATTCTTAAAAATGTTCCTTGATGCAAAACGAATTGAGGGATGTTCAGAACGAACAATTATTTATTATCAGGCAACTGTAAAACATTTGTTGTCACAAATAACTACAGAAGTTCGTAAAATTACAACAGAAGAAATTCGAGAATATTTATCGAAGTATCAAAAGTGGAATAATTGTTCTAATGTGACGATAGATAATGTGCGGCGAAATATTTCAAGTTTCTTTTCGTGGTTAGAAGAGGAAGATTATATTTTGAAAAGCCCAATGAAAAGAATACATAAAATAAAAACCAAAACGGTTGTAAAAAGTGTAATTTCGGATGAAGGAATAGAGAAGCTCCGGGATAACTGTAATGAAAAAAGAGATTTGGCGATTATTGATCTTCTATACTCTACAGGCATCAGAGTTGGAGAATTAGTAAATTTAAATATAGATGACATTGATCTTGAAGGCAGAGAATGTATTGTATATGGAAAAGGTGATAAAGAACGCCGTGTTTATTTTGATGCGAAAGCAAAGGTTCATTTGAAAGAATATATAGATAATAGAACCGATAATAATAATGCTTTATTTGTTACATTAGATGCGCCACATGATAGATTGAAAATAAGCGGTGTAGAAATAAGATTACGAAATCTTGGAAAAAAACTTGCACTTGAAAGAATTCATCCACATAAATTTCGGCGATCAATGGCAACAAGAGCAATCGATAAGGGAATGCCGATTGAACAAGTGCAGAAGCTTTTGGGACATTCTCAAATTGATACAACTATGCAGTATGCAATGGTTAATCAAAATAATGTGAAAACGGCTCATCAGAAGTATATGGCCTAAAATTTCTAAATTCGGATTTGCAGAGATTGTATAAATGAAATACAAATTGAAAGAGATATTTGATTTGCATATGGGTAAAACCCCATCAAGAAATAATGCGGAATATTGGAATAGTAACGAATATAAATGGATATCCATAGCAGATTTATCTAAAACAGGAAAGTATATTAGAGATACGAAAGAACATTTATCTAAACAGGCAATTGACGAGAGTGGAATTAAACTTATTCCTGCAAATACTGTTATTATGAGTTTTAAGTTATCAATTGGAAAAACTGCTATAACGGCAGAAGATATGTATTCTAACGAGGCAATAATGGCATTTCATGATAAACATGTTGTAGATATTCTTCCTGAATATTTGTTTTATATGTTTAAATTTAAAAATTGGGATGAAGGTAGTAATAAAGCTGTAATGGGAAAGACACTTAATAAAGCTACTTTGTCTGATGTGGAGATTGATGTTTGTTCTATAGAGAAACAGAGAGAAATTGTTGATATTCTCAATAAAATAATGAATATTTTGGAAAATAGAGATAATGAGATAGTTTTATTAGATAATCTTATCAAAGCCCGATTTGTCGAGATGTTTGGAAATGCAAGAGAAAATCCGAAAGGATATAAAATGGTTCTTTTTAATGATATAGTAGAATACATGGGAGATATTGGTTCAAATGGTGCAAATAAGGTTATTGTTAATCATCTTGACATGAAGGATGAAGAAGATTATGCAATGATGGTTAGATTTACTAACTTTACAAAAAATGATTTTGAGGATGACGTAAAGTTCGTTTCAAAAGAGGCTTATGATTTCTTTAAAAAGTCTCAAATTTTTGGTGGAGAGCTTATTATTTGTAAAATTGGCAGTGCAGGACAGAACTATGTGATGCCCTACTTAGATAGGCCTGTTTCTCTTGGATTAAATCAGATAATGGTAAGAATAAAAGATATAATTTTAATGCCTTATCTATATCAATATTTGCATACAGATTATGGTGAACTTCTAATTTCAGGCTGTATTAACGGAGCAGTAACTAAAACGATTACAAAGACCGAATTAAAGAAAATACCAGTAATGTTGCCGCCAATGGAATTACAGAAGAAGTTTGTTGATTTTGTAATTCAAGTCGACAAATCAAAAGTTGTAGCTTAAATAATATTAAATATAAATAATATTTGGGAGGTTATTATGGAACAGTTAAACGAATACATGCCTTATTTTACATCAATAATATGTGCATTGATTTCTGGAATCGTTACGTATATAGTTTCTAGAAAACAGACAAAAAATGAAATAAATAAATTAATAAAACAGCATGAACTTAATTTAGAATCGCAAAGAAAACAGTATGAACATGAAATTGCAATTCTGAATCTGGAACATGAACACCAACTTAAATTGAAAGATAAAGAGTTAGAAAATAAACTTAGTGGTGATATGATGAATACACTTATTTCGGAAGCAATGAAAAATCCGGAAATAAAAAGACAGTTTAATCAAGGAGTAACAGATGGATTAAAGAAGCATCGATAGAATGGAGGGGTTCTATGATAACTAACTTCGATTATTTAAAAAAAGATTCAAAATTTTCAAGATTTGCAGATGTTGCCATATCGGCAGAAAAGATTATACTCATGGATCCGGAAGCCAGTATTCTTAATAGCCGAAGAGCGATGGAATTTGCAATAAAGTGGATGTATTCTGTAGATTCAGAACTTGAAATGCCCTATCAGGACAACCTGCAAAGTCTGATGAATATGGTTCAATTTATCGGTCGGGGATCCAATGGTCATTGGGAAATACAAAAGAAGGAGAAACAAAAATGATTAAAATATTATTCATCTGCCACGGCAGGATTTACCGGGAGTGAAAAACTTCTGTAAATCAAGCACCTTTTGTATTTCAAGCGAAGTTTTACCAACGATTTACCAATATTTCTAGAGAGCTGGACTTGCAGATTATGGGACTAAAATGAGAAGATTGTCCAATTGAAGAAATCGATGGGAGAGAGGAAGGTACCTACCCCTCATGTATGCAGGCACACCTTTTGCTCTAATATGGCAAAATCCGGGATGAATCCGAAAACCTTGCAGTATATCATGGGTCACGCAGACATCAGTGTAACCTTGAACACTTACACCCATGTGAATTTTGATGACGCAAAGGAAGAAGTATATCGGATAGCAAATAGTTAAAAAAGCCCGTTGGTAAGGACGCTTGCTTTACCAACGGATTTACCAAGATTGCAGGGAAAAACATAAGAAAATACGAGAAGATTTGAGAAAATATCTTGAAAAGAAAGGAAAACTCAAAAGTCGGAAAACCCTGAAAAATCAAGCATTTGAGAAGAAATACAAGACTTAAATGGAGATATAAAAAGATGATTAAAGTATTATTCATTTGCCACGGCAACATCTGCCGCTCAACCATGGCAGAATACGTAATGAAAGATCTAGTAAAGAAAGCGAACCTGGAGTCATCCTTCTACATCGACTCCGCCGGAACCAGCAACGAAGAAGACGGCAATCCGGTTCACTACGGAACGCAAAACAAGTTAAGAGAAGAAGGAATCCCGTGCGGTAACCACAGAGCACGCCAGATGACGAAAAAAGACTATGAAGAATTTGATTACCTGATCGGCATGGAGCAGTGGAATATCCGCAACATCAACCGCATCATCCGGAAAGATCCGGAGCATAAAGTACATCTGTTACTGGAATATGCAGGAGAGGCAAGAGATATTGCAGATCCGTGGTACACGGGGAATTTTGATGTGACTTATGAGGATGTGAAAGAAGGCTGCGAGGCATTCTTGCAATATCTGATTGAGAATGAACCATTATATTAGAAACAATAGGAATAAACAATAAAAAGGAATCATCTTATGTATTCAGATAATTTTGCATACATTTGATGATTCCGTTACATTTTTTTGGAAATAATTTCATAGAATTTAACGTGATATAAACTCCGGGTATGATTTTACATAGATTTAACATAGATTTGATATAGGCTGCATACACCTTCGTTACAATAAGCCCGTAACGTCGAGGGAACATCATGTGTTCGAAAGAAACTGCCGGCGGCAGGTTCTATAGAAGACGAATGAAGGAGAATGGGAAAATATTATGAATGAAAAATTGCAGATAATATTCGGGCTTTTAGGAGGTCTGGCAGTCTTTATTTATGGAATGAATATGATGAGTGAGTGCCTGCAGAAAGCGGCAGGAGAAAAGATGAAAAGCATCCTGGCACTTCTGACTAAGAACCCGGTACTTGGGGTTATCGCAGGAGCACTTACTACAGCGGTATTACAGAGCAGTAGTGCGACAACCGTTATGGCGATCGGTTTTGTCAGTGCGGGACTTATGAGTCTTCCACAGGCAATCTCAATCATCTTTGGTGCGAACATCGGTACGACGATGACGGCGCAGATTATTGCATTTAAGATCAGTGATTACATTTATATCATTATTTTTATTGGATTTATCATTTCGTTTATTGCGAAATCTGAAAAAGTGAAAAGTATCGGTCAGACAATTTTTGCATTTGGTCTGTTATTCCTTGGAATCGAGACCATGGGAGATGTTATGAAACCGCTGGCATCCAGCCCAGTGTTCACGGACCTGATTGAAAGAGTAGCGCATATTCCGGTACTTGGGGTATTTGTCGGAACACTAATGACACTGGTAGTACAGAGTAGTAGTGCGACGATTGCAGTATTGCAGAACTTTGCATCACAGCCGGGACCTGACGGTGTGGCAAGTATGCTTGGACTTGCAGGTGCGATCCCGATCCTTCTTGGAGATAATATCGGTACTACAATTACAGCACTTCTGGCAAGTATCGGTCAGACAAAAGATGCGAAACGTACCGCAGTTGCACATTGTATTTTCAATATTTCCGGATGTCTGTTATTTATCTGGTTTGTGAAACCATTTGCAGCGCTGATCCAACACATTTCTCCGAAAGGACCAGAAGTTGAAGTGATCTCAAGACAGATTGCAAATGCGCATACATTATTCAATATTACAATGACACTGATCTGGGTCTGTCTGATCAAATTCATGGTGAAGATTGTTATGACGCTGATTCCGGATGGAAAAGCAGTCGATATGGATCCTGCAAAACCGGTATTTTTGGATGATAAGATCATAAGCCAGCCGGCAGCGGCACTTCAGCTGGTTGCAAAGGAAATCCTTCGTGTGAGCGAAATGGTTAAAGTGATTGTGGCAGATACGATCACAATTGTCAAAACAGAAGATATGAATGAACTGGAACCACTGCAGGAAAAAGGACTGCAGATTAAAAAACTGACGGATCAGATCACGGAATATCTGGCATCTTTGTTCTCGGCCGGAACGATGACAGAACAGCAGGCTGCACAGACGGCAAGTCTTATGTACATCTTAAGCGATGTGGAACGTATGGGAACGCTGAGTGTAGAAGTTGCCAAATGTGTACAGGAAAAGATTGAAAACAGATACAAATATACACCGGAAGCAATGGAAGAGTTGCAGAAAAGTCTGAAGACACTGGAGAAGATGTTTACCGATTCAATCAAGGCATTACAGGGTGATAAGTCAGTTCAGACAGAGAAGTTGATCAAACGGAAAGATAAGATTATGGATCTGGATCTGAAGATGCGAAAAGCACATGTACAGCGTGTCAATAAAGGAAAATGTAAAGCAAGCCTTACGGCACCATTTACGAATATCCTGCATCTGATCGATCGTATGGGAAACAGCTGTGTCAACCTTGCAGATGTTGCGTCTAATGAAATCAGTCTGAATTATTTTATGGTAAATTAAGAATATGAGAGATAGAAAAGCCTTTGTGGATATTAAAATGATATCTGCAAGGGCTTTTTTGATCATCATGTGTTCTGTAGATAGCTAAGTATGCAAGAAAAATTGCCAGTGTTATTTGGGGTAAATACATAGAAAACAAAATTCGAGACATACTATAAAAGAAAAATAATGAAAAATACATGAAGAAAGACAAAGTATAAAAAGATAGCAAGCAATTTAAAAAGGAGGAAGTATCATGGACACATCAACATATGAAATTCTGAAGGAATGTAATTCTGGATGCCGGATGGCACTGAATAGTATCGAGCAGTTGGCGGTATATTTAAAAAGTCAGGAGCTTCAGGACTTGTTCTGTAAATATAAAGAAGACTATGAAAAAATGGAGAAGGAATCAATAAGATTCTCAGAAGGAAAATTACAGGAGGAGAAGTTGTCAGAAAAGGCAGCAGAGACATTTGCCTGGATCAGTGCTGAAGTAAAGATGATGCTCAATGATGACAGTTCGAAGATTGCGGAAATGATGATCGACGGGGCAAATATGGGAATAAAATCCATTACAGAGAAATTAAATCGTTATCCGGAAGCGGAAAAAGAAAGCATTTCACTTGCAAAGAAATTTGAAAAGACATGTGAAAAACTGATTCAGGATATGAAGAAATATTTGTAAAATATTATGATTTTTTCGTGGAATATGCAGCCCAAAATATTAGAAAACGAAAAAATAACTCTTTACATTTTCCTTGATTTTGGATACATTATTGTTATAAGGTTTTAAATCAAGGGGAAAATTATGAAAGATATATCAGAAAAAAGATTGAGCGACTATATGGCGGAACAGATCGCTGATGAAATATTGTCCGGAAGAATTCCCGGAGGAAGTCAGTTAAAACAAGAAGAACTGGCAGAAGCGTTTGAAGCTTCCAGAATTCCAATCCGGGAAGCTTTCCAGATTCTGGAAAATCAGGGGTTAATTATCCGCCTTGCAACCAGAAGAATTACGGTGACAGAATTGGATAAAGAACAGATATGTCTGATCTACAGTATGATTTCGGAGATGACAAAGAAGGCATTGAACAGTCTGAAACATAGTGGAAAGACTGCGCAGTTGGAAGAGTTGCTTATGACATCGGGATTGTCAGGAGAGGTACAGCCTGCAGAAGCCATGTGTGATCTGGTGGAAAATGAGTATATCAAAAGACTTTTAAGAAATGCCAGTGACAGCTATATCCGTTTTGCATTATCAACGGGACATTATGCAGATAAGATAAAAGAAGAAAAGGATAAGATGACAGAACTTTTAGAAAATGGGGAACTGAATAAAGTAGAAAAATCTCTGGATGTATATTTTAAATTGCTTGCAAGAGCGGTCAATGAAGAGAGAGGGATGAATGAATGAATGGATTAAAACCAATTAAGATGCCGTCGGCCAAGGAAAAGGTAGCGGCAGAACTTAGGAAGGCAATCTTGTCCAGGCAGATGAAAGAAGGAGAAGTCCTTTCACTGGAAAGTGTAGCCACACAGTTAAATGTATCGGCGATGCCGGTAAGAGAGGCATTTCAGATACTTGCAAGAGATGGGTTAATACAGTTGCGCAAGAACAAAGGAGCTGTAGTACTTGGAATTACGGAAACTTATATTAAAGAACATTATCAACTTCGTGCAATTTTAGAAAGTGCGGCAGCATCGCTTGCAGCAGAGCCGGAGACGGACATATCGGAGATAGAATCCGTGTACGAAGAAGCAGAAGAGGCTCTGAAGGAAGGCAATTTAAAGCAATATACAGATCTGAACCGTGCATTTCATCATGAGATCTGGTCTGCGGCAGGTAACCAGAAGATGAAAAATATGATTTCTGAATTATGGAATGGTCTGTCTATGGGCAGCATGGTATCAGAAGAGGATTATGCGAAAGTGTCGATTAAAGAACATGAAAGGATATGGAGAGCAATCAAGGCTCATGATCAGAAGGAAGCACAGAAGGCGATGTATGATCATATTATGCGGAGCCGGGATGATATGCTTACATATTATAAATAATTAGTGCGTTGTTATTTACCTTTGTGGTGAATAACAATGCACTTTTTTTGTCTAAGTATGCAAGAAAAGTTGCCTGTGTCAGGTCCTTTCAATACAAAAAACGCTGAATATGGTGATTTTGAACAAAAGACGATATACAGTTTTATAACATATGCCAAAATCTATAAATACCTATTGACATTTTTATTATTAAGGAGTATTTTATAATCAAGATTTGGATACAAAATCAAATATCATACATCAAAGATCAAACAAAAACGTATCCGAGAAATCGAACGAAATAATTACAAGGAGGTAATGAAGATGAGTCAGATAACAATTACATTACTGTTTCTGGCATTTGCAATCATCATGTTCATGCTTGAAAAGATTCCGCTTGGGGTAACATCGATGATTGTCTGTGTAGGACTGGTAGTCACAGGGGTATTGGACTGGCAGACTGCATTCTCGGGATTCATCGACAGCAATGTAATCTTATTTGTTGCAATGTTCATTGTCGGTGGAGCACTGTTTGAGACGGGAATGGCGAACAAGATCGGAGGAGTGGTTACACATTTTGCCAAGACAGAAAGGCAGCTGATCATTGCGATCATGGTGATCGTCGGAGTGATGAGTGGCTTCCTTTCCAACACAGGAACAGCCGCAATCCTCATTCCGGTAGTTATCGGTATTGCTGCAAAATCAGGATATTCAAGATCAAGACTGTTAATGCCGCTGGTATTTGCAGCAGCCATGGGAGGTAACCTTTCACTGATCGGTGCACCTGGTAACATGATCGCACAGTCATCTATGGAGAAGATCGGATTAAAATTCGGATTCTTCGATTATGCGAAAGTAGGTCTTCCAATTTTGGTCGTAGGAATTATTTTCTTCGCACTGTTCGGATACAAATTCCTGCCGGATAAAGTGGACACAAGCGGTGAGGGAATCTTTGATGAGACAAAAGATTTCAGCAATGTTCCAAAGTGGAAACAGACCCTTTCACTGATCATCCTGTTATTAACACTTCTGGGAATGATTTTTGAAGATCAGATTGGTATTAAGTTATGTGTCATAGGATGTGTGGGAGCACTTGCACTGATCGTTACAGGCGTTATCAGTGAGAAAGACGCGCTTCTTTCCATCGACTTGAAGACGATCTTCTTATTCGGAGGTACGCTTTCCCTTGCGTCTGCACTGGAAGCAACCGGTGCCGGAGAACTGATCGCAGATAAAGTAATCGGAATGCTGGGAGATAACCCTTCACCATACATATTAACATTTGTAATCTTCATGCTCTGCTGTATCATGACAAACTTTATGTCAAACACAGCAACGACAGCACTGATGGCTCCGATCGGAGTATCCATCGCACAGGGCATGGGTGCAGATCCAAGTGCCGTACTGATGGCATGTGTAATCGGAGGATCCTGTGCATTTGCAACACCAATCGGAATGCCGGCCAACACCATGGTAGTAACGGCAGGAGGATATACGTTCAAGGATTATGCGAAAGCAGGTATTCCTATGATCGTAGTAGCAACCATAGTAAGTATGATCTTGCTTCCAATCTTCTATCCATTCTTCCCATAAACATAAGGAAGTATTTGACCTCTAATCTCCATAAAAACGGAAGATGTAAGCAGACATACCTCTCATGACAGTTTGTGATAAAAGTTTTCGCTGTCTTTCATCACAATACTGTTGTGGGAATATAGATAGGAACTAAAAATTTTTAATAGAATTTCAAGGAGGATATGAAAATGTCTAAAGAACAACAGGTAACACAACTTACAGATTATATGGCAAAATTTATTGCACATATCGCAAAGAAACTGCCGGATGATGTCATTGAAAAATTAACAGAGCTGCGTGAGAAAGAAGACAGCCCGCTTTCAAAGGTAATTTATGACACCATGTTCAAGAACCAGGAACTTGCTGTAAAACTGAACAGACCAAGCTGTCAGGATACAGGTGTATTACAGTTCTGGGTAAAATGTGGAACAAAATTCCCACTTATCGACGAACTGGAAGGACTTCTGAAAGACGCTGTTGTGAAAGCAACATTTGAAGCACCTCTCCGTCACAACAGTGTAGAGACATTTGATGAATACAACACAGGAAAGAACGTAGGAAAAGGAACACCGACTGTATTCTGGGATATCGTTCCGAACTCAGACAAATGTGAGATCTATACATACATGGCAGGGGGCGGATGTACTCTTCCTGGAAAAGCTATGGTTCTGATGCCGGGTGAAGGATACGAAGGAGTTACAAAGTTCGTTATGGACGTTATGACAACATACGGATTGAATGCCTGCCCTCCGCTTCTCGTTGGCGTAGGTGTGGCAACATCTGTTGAGACAGCAGCACTTCTTTCTAAGAAAGCACTGATGCGTCCGATCGGATCACACAATGAGAACGAAAGAGCAGCTAAGATGGAGACTCTTCTCGAAGACGGAATCAATGCAATCGGCCTTGGACCACAGGGTATGGGCGGAAAATATTCTGTAATGGGCGTTAACATCGAGAATACAGCACGTCACCCATCTACAATCGGTGTAGCTGTTAACGTAGGATGCTGGAGCCACAGAAGAGGACATATTGTATTTGATAAGGACCTGAACTACACAATCACAACACATACGGGGGTAGAATTATAATGGTAGAAGTAAAGAACGGTAAAAAAATCTTAACAACACCTATTTCAGCAGAAGACTTAAAAGATATCAAGATCGGTGACATCGTATATCTGAACGGAAGCATGACAACATGTCGTGACGTTGCACACCGCCGTCTGGTAGAAGAAGGAAGAGAACTTCCTGTAGATGTAAGAAACAACGCAATCTTTCATGCAGGACCGATCATCCGTCCACTGGAAAATGACAAATTCGAAATGGTATCTGTAGGACCGACAACAAGTATGAGAATGGAAAAATTCGAGTACGAATTCGTAAAAGAAACTGGTGTACGTGTGATCATCGGTAAAGGTGGTATGAAAGAAAATACAGAGCGTGCATGTAAAGAATTCGGAGCAATCCACTGCGTATTCCCTGCAGGTAACGCTGTAGTAGCTGCTACAGAAGTAGAAGAGATCGTAAGAGCTGAGTGGAGAGATCTCGGAATGCCAGAGACACTCTGGAACTGCCGCGTAAAAGAATTCGGACCACTGATCGTTTCTATCGATGCAAACGGAGACAACCTCTTTGAAGAAAGAAAGATTGAATACAATAAGAAGAAAGATGCTGCTACAGAAGAGATTTGTAAGCATGTAAGCTTTATTAAATAATTAGGATAATAATTACAGTAAATCCTTGAGAACCCTTTTATACTAATGTAAGTTATGCAGTTTTCCCCCGGGCGATTCCTCCTAAAGAGCCCGGGGGATTTTTATACCAAACTAAAAATGTTCTGTCCTCTAACAAAAATTATGTGGTATAATGCTCAAAGTTGAATTGATTTTGTATAAAAACTGGAGGAAGAATCAATGTTATATACAATCCCGGATTATTACCATGAATTTTCCTGTATTGCAGGCGAATGTGAAGATACATGCTGCGCCGGCTGGCAGATTGTGGCGGACGAAGCAGCGTTGAAAAAATATAAGAAAGTAACCGGATCATTTAGAAAAAGATTAAGAAAGTCCATTAACTGGAAAGAAGGAACCTTTAAGCAGGACAAGAATAAGCGCTGTGCCTTTTTAAATGATGAAAATCTCTGTGATATGTATACAGCACTCGGTGAAAAAAGTCTGTGCCGGACTTGTAAGATGTATCCAAGACACGTAGAAGAATTTGAAGATGTCCGAGAGATGACGTTGTCTGTATCCTGTCCGGAGGTGGCAAGAATTCTGCTTGGTAAAAAGGAACCGGTGCGCTTTCTGACATATGAAAGCAACAAGGAAGAAGAATATGATGATTTTGATCCATTCTTGTATTCAAAATTGGTAGATGCAAGAAAAGTGATGATCAATATCCTTCAGGACAGAAGTAAGAGACTGGATCTGCGGGTTGGTCTGGTGCTGGCGATCGCACATGACTTGCAGGTGCGGATTAAAAGAGAAGATATCTTTTCCATTGATGATGTATTTGAAAAATATCAGACGGAGAAGGCGGCGCAATTCGTTGAAGCAAAATTATCAGAAGATGAAGACTATGCATTTATTAAGAAAATGTTCCAGAATCAATATCTGATGGAACGGTTACGGGATGACTGGGAACCGTATCTTCTGGAGGCGGAGAGCTTGCTTTACGGAGATGCCGTCTGTAGTGGAAGTGAAGAACAATGTACAAAGTACAAAGAACAGTATACAAAGAATAAACGAGAATTCCACACGTGGCTGAACACATATATGCCGGACTATGAGATCCAGTATGAACAGCTCCTGGTATATTTCATCAGCACCTATTTCTGCGGTGCAGTCTATGATGGAGAGGGATATGTGAAGGTACAGATGGCGGTTGTCAGTGTACTTTTGATCCACGAACTTCTGCTGGCACAGTGGCTGAAGAATGAGAAGACACTGGAGATGGAGGATGTGATAGATACCGTATATCGTTATTCCAGAGAACTGGAGCATTCCGATCCGAATCTGAACCTGATGGAAAAGCTGATGAGGAGAGATCTGTTATCTTGGTTTAAGAAAGAAAATGACGGTGATAAGGAGATGGACAGGCATTAAAATTGAAACTACAGTTGCAAAATACCATACAGGTATGTTATAACTTTTAGGAGGGAATGAAGTTCTCCCTTAGTGATCATACTAGAACCGCTTATAAAGCTGATGACTTCTGCGAATAATGACGCAGAAAGTCTCAGCTTTTTCTGCGTTTATAGATCGCTATGCGGTTGAAAGAAACTGCCAGTGGCAGATTCTGTAGATAAGGAGGAATATAAAATGTTACTAAGCGTTGCGCTGATCCTGCTCTGTGGTATGGGGATGAGCTGGATCTGTAAAAAATTAAAACTGCCGGGGCTTCTGGGAATGCTTCTCACCGGTATCGTTCTGGGACCGTATGTGCTGAATCTTCTGGATGAAAATCTGTTAAATATTTCATCGGAACTTAGGAAGATGGCACTGATCATTATTCTGATGAGGGCCGGATTAGGGCTTGACATTTCCGGTTTGAAAAAAATCGGGCGTCCGGCGGTAATGATGTGCTTTGTACCGGCGAGTTTTGAGCTGTTGGGAATGTTAGTGCTGGCACCAAGGTTACTGGGACTTTCTGTGCTGGAAGCGGCAATATTAGGATCTGTACTTGCGGCGGTTTCACCGGCGGTTGTCGTGCCGCGTATGGTAAGATTGATGGAAGAAGGCTATGGAACGGAAAAAGGAATCCCACAGTTGATTCTTGCGGGCGCTTCGGTAGATGATGTATATGTCATCGTATTATTTACGACCTTTTCAGGGATTATGCAGGGAAAAAGCGTATCGGTTATGAGTTTCCTGAATATTCCGATATCTATTATCCTGGGAATGATCATTGGATTACTTGCCGGATGGCTTCTTGCACGGTATTTTGAGAAAGTACATATCCGGGATACCGTAAAGGTATTAATCTTACTTAGTATTTCATTTTTACTGGTAGTGGCAGAAGATCATATGACAACTGCAATTACGTTCTCGGCGTTAATTGCAGTGATGTTTCTGGGAGTGGGCTTACAGAAATACAGGGAAGTGGCTGCAAAAAGGATTGCAGTAAAATGTGGAAAGATGTGGGTGGCAGCGGAGGTATTCTTATTCGTACTGGTTGGTGCGACTGTAAATATCGGATATCTATCTCATGTAGGACTCAAGGCAGTCGTTTTAATCTGTGGCGCACTGATCTTCCGAATGACAGGGGTCTTTGTATGTCTGCTTGGAACGGATATGAATGGAAAAGAAAAGTTATTTACGATGATGGCATACACACCGAAAGCAACTGTACAGGCTGCAATCGGAGGAATTCCACTGACGCTTGGATTTGCGTGTGGCGATGTGGTTCTGACGGTAGCAGTGCTTGCAATTGTACTGACTGCACCGCTTGGAGCATTTGCGATTGATAGCAGTTACAAAAAATTTCTGGCAAAAACTAAGTGATTCCATTGCAATGTATTCTCAGTATAAAATAAAGTAGATCCAATATCTGATTGACAAATGGCAGTTCTGTGATACCATATAAAACATATAGGAAAAGAAAGAAAACTATGTTCATATAATAAAGGAACACAAAAATAACATGAAATAAACGGAGGACTGCCATATGACAAGAGAAGAAGCATGGGAATTATTAACCGAATATAACCAGGATGAATTTCATCTCCTGCATGCAAAGACAGTAGAAAATACGATGCGTTATTTTGCAAGAGAGCTCGGGTTTGCGGATGAGGAAGATTTCTGGGGAATCGTAGGACTTTTACATGATCTGGATTTTGAAAAATATCCGGAAGAACACTGTATCAAATCGCAGGAGATCATGAAAGAACGGGGAATTGATGAGAAGATCATCTATGCAACGGCGAGTCACGGCTATGCGATTACAGTGGATATCAAACCGGAGCACGAGATGGAAAAAATATTGTATGCGGTTGACGAGCTGACGGGTCTGATCGGAGCTGTTGTATTGATGCGTCCGTCAAAAAGTGTACAGGATCTGACATTAAAGTCTGTAAAGAAAAAATACAAGAGCAAGAATTTCGCAGCAGGATGTTCCAGAGAAGTCATCGAACGCGGAGCGGATATGCTTGGATGGACACTGGAAGATCTGATTCAGAGAACAATTGATGCTTTGAAGACATTCCAGGATTAAAAAAGGCGAAAAAGGATAACGGACGAATGGTTCGGAGGATTGGCATTTGTCAAAAAATGTGATATCATAGTAATTAAGTAGGAGATGAACCGGGAGAAGAGACCCGGATGAAAGGTGAAGTACTATGAAGATATCAACAAAGGGCAGATATGCACTGAGAATTATGATTGATCTGGCAGAGAATGCAAATGGGGAATATATTCGTCTGAAAGACATATCGGCAAGACAGGGAATTACATTAAAATATATGGAACAGATTATGCCGATGCTGACAAAGGCCGGATATGTAAGAAGTTATCGTGGCAATAACGGTGGTTATATGCTGGCGAAAGAGCCGGAAGAATATACAGCCGGAGATATTATCCGTACAACGGAAGGAAGCCTTGCGCCGATTGCGTGTCTGGATGACGTGCCGAATCGCTGCGAGAGACAGGATCAGTGTTCCACACTTGAGTTCTGGGAAGGACTTAAGAAAGTAATCGACCAGTATGTGGATAGTGTGACACTTGCAGATTTGGTAAATAATCATGAAGAGAAGTGCGGCAAGCTGGATCTGTAAATGTAAATGAATAAAAAACAAGAAAATGTACAGCAGGCAAAAGTCTGCTGTATTTTTTATTTTATAGGAAAGTTCGATTTTGGGCGAACCATTGAACGAAAATAGCCCGCACAGAGGCGGGCACACAGATAGAACGACACCGATTTAGAAGATGTAAAAACCTTCTACACCAGCCTCGTCATCAAACAGATTATCTTCATTTAAGAAATAATCCATATCCAGAAGATCATCTTCGCTCATGTTGCGAATGTCCATAGATGTCATTCCTTCAGGTGGATTATTTATATTTTTTTGCGTAATTCCTCAATGTTAGATTTCATGGTAATGTTCCTCCTTTAGAGGATTATAACACAGATAATCGAAAAAGAATTATGCAGAAGAACGCTTTCCACGAGATTTGGACATGGATTTCTCGTAAAGTTCTTGGAGGGATACGCGTTGGTGGTTGTAATAGAGTTCTAAAAATTCCATTTGATAGTTGCATTCAGGGTATTTCAAAGGGTCGTAACCAAAGGAAGAAAGGATAGCAGTTCGCCATTGGTTGAAACTTCGATAGATGCGACGGCATCTTTATTAAATTCAAACACATCTTCCTTTCTTCGGTTACCTTGTGTAATAACCGGATTTAATTTTGCTATCAGTTCATAACCACCTTTTTTTGCCGCCTCGATATTTGTCTTTTCAGAATAAGCCATATCTCCAATGACTGATTCAATCTGTATCCCAGCAGC
>OJMI01001970.1_pt1 | contig 20017 bp, 16 predicted proteins | sample 1597131 | NCBI WGS metagenome assembly OJMI01 (sample SAMEA2452116, study PRJEB22498) | human gut metagenome | reverse complement strand
GAAATCGAGGGGGTGGCCACCGTTCAGTGCCTGTAATTTCTCCAATTGAGCCCGCAAAGCCGAGTTATTGAGTCGGCTGGCATTATTGGCATTAATCTTTTCTAATTGAATTTTGTTGTATTCTAATCGGTTGGCATCACCATTCGCAAAACGTTGACGATACAATTCTGCTAGTTTTTCCGCATTTTTCAGCCGTTGGTCCAATAACTGTTTTTGTTTGCGTAAGTATATGATCTCCTGGCAGGTCTGTTGTGCTGTCAGTAAGATCTCCTGACGGGTGGCTGCATATTGGAGATCGGAAGTTGCAGATTTCAATTTGGCCAATTTGTTTTTATTGGCATAGACCGTAGGGAAGTCGAAACTCTGTACGACGGCTAATTCGTTGGCATTTCCGCCTACACTACGGTCGGCCCACAATTGATTTAATTCGACTGTCGGGTTGGGTAAAAAAATCCCCGTCCGTGCTTCCAGCTTTTGTGCTTGGTTTAGTTGCATGCCTGCTTGTAAGGTGGGATTGTTTACCTCGATATTTTTAAGCACTTCCTTGATTCCCGATTGGGAAAATACAGGGAGAGTGACGATCAGAGACAGGCAAAGGATGTATATGTATTTTTTCATAATGATGAATTGTAAATTTATAAATCGGCTTGTATCTCCTGAGGGGTTACTATTGATGCTTCTTTTTTCCGGTTCAACAGAAAATATACGATAGGGACTACAAATCCGTTTAGCAGAGTGGAGCTTAATAATCCTCCTAATATCACCTGTGCCATAGGGCTTTGGATTTCATTTCCCGGAAGATCCCCACCCACAGCCAGCGGAATTAAAGCCAGTGCAGAGGTTAAGGCTGTCATCAGAATCGGATTGAGCCGGTCCAAAGAACCTTGAATAATACTTTCCCTCAGATTCAGACCTTCTTCCCGTAAATGATTGTAGTGGGATACCAGTAGTATTCCGTTACGGGTAGCGATACCGAATAGGGAAATGAATCCGATGATAGAAGGGATACTGATTACCCCTGAGGTAAACCAGATACTGATCACTCCTCCGATGATGGCTAAGGGCAGATTCAACATGATGATACCGGATAAAGGTAAACTCCGGAATTCATGATACAAAATCAAGAATATCAGTAGGATGGAGATCAGGGAAGTCAGGAATAAAGTTCGGGAAGCAGCTGCTTCACTTTCGAACTGTCCGCCATACTCGATGTGATAACCTTCCGGTAGAGAGATTTGTTCGTCTACTGTTTTTTGGATATCGTTGACTACGCCTTTCAAATCCCTGCCGGCAACATTGGCAGAAACGACGATCTTACGTTGTACATTCTCCCGGCTGATGGTGTTGGGCCCGGATAGGGGAAGTACTTCCGCTACATAATGCAGGGGCACTTTACGTCCATCGGCATCCAGCATGAGTTCACCGATTTCTTCCATGCTATCCCGGTCATGGTCGGCTACTTTAATGGTCAGGTCGAAGATTTTTCCACCTTCATTCACTTGTGAAACTACTTTCCCGGCCAGAGCGACATTGATAAATTCGGAAAATTCCGGTAGAGTAATACCATACCTGGCCAACATGTCCCGTTTAGGAAGAATCTGTAACTGAGGACGTTCGATCTGTTGTTCCAGAGTCAGGTCCGCAATACCGTCGATTCCTTGTATAGAATTTTTGATTTCACTTCCCAAGCTATACAGTTTATTCAGGTCATTACCGAATAGTTTGATCGCAATGTTGGCTTTCGTTCCGGAAAGCATGGCGTCGATACGGTGGGAGATCGGTTGACCGATTTCGATATTGGCCCCTTTCAGTTCACCCAATTGTTTTCGTACATCAGCCAGAAATTCATCTCTGTCCCGGTCTTGTAACTCGAAAGGTGCTTCGATTTCGGAGGTATTTACTCCCAGTGCATGTTCATCTAGCTCGGCACGTCCTGTCTTACGTGCCACAGTTTGAATTTCCGGAATCCCCAGGAGAATCTTTTCGGCTAATCCACCCATACGGTCCGACTCTTCAAGTGAGATACCCGGCATGGTACTGATATTGATGGTCAGCGAACCTTCGTTGAAAGGAGGCAAGAAGCTACGTCCTAAACTGAATAGGATGATCAGCGATAAAACCAGTAGGGTGGCAGCTGTACCGATCACTATTTTTTTGTAATGCAGTGCCCAGTTTAACGATTTTCGGTATACCTTTTTTAAGCTGCGGGAGATAAATGGCTCCTTTTCGCTTTTTTTCAATGCTTTTTCGGTAGTCAGCATATAACTACATAATACCGGAGTCAGTGTCAAAGCGATGACGGTCGAAGCAAACAGGGCGACAACGAAAGCAATACCCAGCGGTATCAGCATTCTGCCTTCCATGCCCGAAAGGAAAAATAAAGGAAGAAAACAAGCCACGATGATCAACGTAGAGTTCAGGATAGGCATCCGGACTTCTTTCGAACCTTCGAAAACAATTTCGATGGTCGGGCGTCGTCCTGTGGCGGGTTTGAATCGGTTTTCGCGTAAGCGTTTATATACATTTTCCACATCCACAATCGCATCGTCGACCAACGAGCCGATAGCAATAGCCAAACCTCCTAAACTCATAGTATTGATTGTCAACCCCAAAGCATGCATCACCAGGATTGCCATCAACATAGACAAAGGAAGAGCGACGAGGGAAATGATCGTGGTCCGGAAATTCATCAGGAAAAAGAACAACACCACAATCACAAAAACAGCTCCTTCCAGTAAAGCTTCCTGGATGTTGTGGATCGAACTGTTGATAAAACGGGATTGCCTGAAAATGTCTGTCGAAACCTCGACGTCTTCCGGTAAAGTTTTACGAAGTTCCTGGATAGAGGCATCCAGTTTGTCGGTTAGTTCGAGGGTGTTGGTGCCGGGTTGTTTGGTGACGGTAACCAGCACTGCCGGTTTACCTTTTTCTGAAGCAACTCCTAATTTAGGTGTTTTAGCTCCGATCTGAACGTTTGCAATATCAGCCAATGTGATAGGAAAATCGTCGACGGTTTTAATGACGGCTTTACCTATTTCCTCGACCCGGGTGGTTGCCATAACTCCCTGTATGATATATTCATTTCCGTATTCGTAAAGGATACCTCCGGTGGCATTTTGGTTCATATTTTCTACTACCGGCAGGACCTCGTCCAATCCGATATTGTAATACTTCATACGGGCCGGATCGAGCAATATCTGATACTCTTTGATGTCGCCTCCGATAACGGCCACTTGGGCAACTCCTCCGGTCGAGAGTAAGCGCGGTCGGATGGTCCAATCGGCTATTGTACGTAAATCCTGTAAAGAAGTACTGTCGGCAGTCAGACCGATAATCATCATTTCACCCAGGATCGAAGATTGGGGGCCCAGGGTGGGAGTACCGACATTATCAGGAAGTGCTTCTCCCAGGGTTGCCAGCTTTTCCGATACAATCTGCCGGGCTGTATAAATATTCGTACCCCATTCGAATTCAACCCATACGACCGAGAAACCTGTGGTAGAAGACGAACGTACACGTCTGACGTCGGTGGCTCCGTTGACAGCGGTTTCCACCGGGAAGGTCACCAGCCGTTCTACTTCTTCCGGTGCCATCCCTTGAGCTTCGGTCATCACCACTACGGTCGGAGCATTCAGGTCTGGAAAAACATCCACTTCCATGTTGTGGGCTGTAATGCTTCCCCAAATCAGCAGGGCTACTGCTGCGATCATTACCAACAAACGGTTGTGTAATGAATATTGTATGATTTTATTTAGCATAGTTACTCCATTTTAATGTTCGTGGGTATGACCCGGAATAGCAGCAGAGGCTGAAGCCATTTTCACCTGATAAGCTCCACGGGTAACGATCCGGTCTCCCGGAGTTAAGCCTGATAATACCTGAACTTCCTTGCCATTGTTGGCTCCGAGTGTGACTTCTTGCTTTTGGTAACCTTCTTCATCGAGTTGGCGGTATACATAAAAATTACCCATTTCGTTCGTTAAGGCCGATACCGGAAGGCTCAGTACATTCTCCATGGGATAAGAGAGCAGGTATATTTCGACGAATGAACCCGGAATGATATCACCACGGTTGTCGAATTCGAAGGTTACCGGGATAAAAAATGAATTTGTTCCGGCAGCCTTACCGACGGATAGTAATTTCCCGGATAAATCAGGTAAAGCATATACGCGATTATCGTAAGGAGTTTTAAAGTTGGCATTATTGATGGAATTCAGCGAGTTATAGTATTTTTCAGATACGTCTGCACGTAAAACCAGTTTTTTATTTTGCGATACAGTGGCTATAGCCTGACCTGCTGTAACATATTCGCCGTCTTTGACAGAGATGTTTTTGAGATAACCGGTTAATGGAGTGGTGATCCCGACACCTTTGGCCGATTGTTTACCCGAAATAGCTTCATAAGCGGTTTTGGCGTTCTGATAATTTAAGCGGGCATTTTCAAATTCTTTTTGAGAAACAATCTGATCTTTTACTAATTTTTCAGCTCGTTCGTATTCGGCTTTGGCTTTTTCGTAATTGGCATGGATACGGGTATAATAATCTCCTTCGCCCATGTGTTTCGAAGTAATGTAAAAAAGAGGTTGTCCTTGTTTTACCACACTTCCTTCTGCCAGATTATTGTTAGCATAGGAAATAACCCCGTTGTTGGTGGCTACGATGATCGATTCATCTCCGGGAGCCGGAAGCACCTGACCTGTCGTTTTGATAATCTGGTGGAAGGTTCCGGGTTGTATTTCTTTCACTTCAAAATCTGTTTTGGCTGCCTGTGCTTTTGTGAAGATAATCTCATCACTATGTCCTTCGCCGTTCTCATGTTCCTCTTCTTCATGGTTGTGACCTTCGTGTTCATGGTCGTGATTTTCGTGTTCATGGTCGTGGTTATGAGCTGCATGCTCCTCGGCTGTCTCGTGTTCATGAGAGGATTTTTGAGTATTTTTACATCCGTAAAAACACATCGATAAAATAGTTAGGGCTATAATAAATAGTCTCATATCGTTTTATTTATGGATATTTAATTCGGTTAATTCTTATTGGTAAGGCTGATAAAGTTGTGTTTTCGCAGTCTGAAGTTTGTAAAGTGGATCATATTTTTCGAGGATATATACCAAACCTCATTTTTAATGATCATTCCGGCGGCCGTAAATAAAACGCCCGCAAGGGTATCGACTTTGTAAATTTTACAGACTTTATGAATTTTATGAACTAAGCTTTATCGGTATGATAAAATTCTGTCCGGTTTATCAGAAGAGTATCTCCCTGATATTTCGAAAACTATACTGTAAAAGGAGGGGCTCGGCCGGCCAAGGCTGATATATAACAGACTGTATGAAGTTTTTCCTGATAATAACTACCGGAATCACATTGTTGCTCTGCTTCAGAAGATAAGAATTCAAGAATATTGGAAACAAGAAACAACGAGAGGCTAAAATGATGATAGGCTCCTTCTTCACTCTGATGTTCTACATTTTGTCCCCGGTTGATTTGGGTTTGAAAAAGATTTTTTACACACCGATGATTACTACTGCCTGTGTCATGACTATGCTCTTCGTTTTCTCCTTCATCCTGGCAGTGAGCGGTTGCGAAACAGATATATTCGTTGTGATGATGATGTGGAAATACAGCAAAAGCGAGCATTACTATGCTGGCTATCGAAAGAAGCGTTATTGCTGTAAATTTCCTGATCATCCGAATCTTATATTTTGCACAAATATAATAGATGAGAATGGTTTGTGCAAAGGTTTTCATAGATTTCTTTAAATAACGGCTTTATCTGCCGCTTGATAAAGACGTTTCCGATAGTAAAGTCCGGGGGCCGGGCTTTACTGCTGATGCATATCGAGGAATCCCCGGATCATCATTTCTGCACTGGCTGGATTGGTCGCGATAGGTACATTGTGAACGTCACATACCCGCATTAACATTTGTACATCCGGTTCGTGTGGGTGTTTACCCAGCGGATCCCGAAAGAAAATTACCATCGCAATTTGGTGTTCAGCTACCAATGCGGCAATCTGAGCATCACCTCCCAACGGCCCTGATAGTAAGCGTTCAACTTCCAAACCTGCATCCTGTGCATGTTTCCCTGTAGTTCCGGTAGCTACGATTTCTGTACCTACGGATTTCAGAAAGTCCATGTGTCTGTTCAGGAAAGCTACCATTTCGGCTTTTTTTCCATCATGTGCAATTACTGCAATTTTCATAATTTAAAAGTTATTATTTTTTAACTCTACGAAATTACAAATTTTATTACATAAAATAAGTCCTTCCGGTAAAAATATTTGCGGAGTCGATTTCGGTGAGCACCTATTCTAATTGGAATTTCGGTGCTATATGACCGATAATCGAATCGGTATCCTGAAAAAATCGGGTATAGAGCAAAGAGTCCTGGCTGGCGAGGATTCGGTGGGCTTCCGGTTCGGGGATGACATAATAACGTCTTTTCCCATCTTCCTGCGGACGATAGACATAGTTACTGAGGGTTTGCATCCGGTAACGGGTTTTCCCGTTTTGGCGGTAAAGAGTGAGGTGAACTCCCAAGCCTCCGTTTGTATATCGTTTACTTTGGTTGGATACAAAATTTCCTAAAGAGAAGACAGTAACACCCAGTGTGTCCTGTTCGTGTTGAATATAGCTTATCGGTTGGATGACGTGTGGGTGTGAACCGATGACGATGTCGGCTCCCCGTTCGTGCAACCAGGAAGAAAGTTTTTTTTGAGTTGCATTCGGAGCTGTAAAATACTCTTCACCCCAGTGCATGACTGCAATGATATTGGTGACCGTGTCTAAAAGGGCCTTTTCGATTTGGCGGGCCATATGAAAGGTATCGATCATGGAAACGACCTGGCCGTGGGTTACCGGAATACCGTTAGTCCCATAAGTATAACTGATCAGGGCAATCTTGAATTTTCCCTGGCGAATATAAAGGGGAGAACGGGTAATCCAAGCCGTTGTATCGGTAAAGGTTCCGGTATGGGGGAATTGCAGGGAATCCAGATAGTATATGGTTTTAGCTATACCGCGATGTCCTTTGTCGCAGGAATGATTGTTATTGGTGGTCAGGATGTCGACTCCACATGCTTTTAAATCACGGGCAAGTTGCCAGGGAGCACAAAATTGAGGATAACCACTATACCCCCTGTCGGATAAAGTCGTTTCCAGATTGGCGATGACATAATCGGCTTTTTGCCAATAAGGAGTGATGTACTGAAAACAGGGCAGATAGTCGTAATCAGCTGTCTCTGCATTCCAGGCCCCGCTGATCTGAGGTTCGTGTTGCATGACGTCTCCGAAGAAAAAAAAGCTCAGACTATCCAATTCCGGACTATTATCCCGGTGTAACCAGGGTTGGGCTAAAGCCGGGATACATCCTGAAATCAGAAAAACCAACAGGAAATGTTTCATACTATATAAGCGGATAAGATGAAAAAAAGAGACAAAAATATCGGTTGGATCTTTGTCTCTTTTTATAGCAGGAATCGGAATCCTGTACTTATTTTGTTAAATCAAAACTGAAATCTGCTTCTGCAGGAGGAGTACATTGTCCGCCGGAGCAAGACATATATTCTACATAACCCACTAATTTAGCTTTTGCGCTGGTTACCTTGACCCGTTGAACAAAAGTAGCGGCATTGATAAAATATTTCAGATCCATATCGAACGCTTCGCTATGTTCGGTCAGAGCTTTCTCTGTCGCTTTGAATTCACCTACCAGTTCGATACCGCTGGTTTCATCTTCATCCATATTGAAGGTGGTTGGCAGAGGTCCGCCTTCGGGAAGTTTCGTGTCGTATAAATGCCATCCGCTGTCTACAGTAGCTTTGCAGATGATATCATATACTCCGTCACTCACTTTTTTCTGGGTGATTTGCCATTTTACGGGTTTTAAAACCTGAGCTGTCAGTCCTGTTGTAAATGCTGCGAACAGTACCATTATAACCAATATCTTCTTCATTTTTTCAAAAATTAATTGTTTTGTTTTTTATCTATTACAAAGTAAAGAAATAATCCCTGATAAGCAGTGTTAGACAGGTGTTAAATGTTCCTTAATTAATGATTAACAAAATAGAGAGCGGCAAGCAATATGGAAATCGTTTGTCGCTCGTCCGATATATTTAAAGTGTTTTTTTCACTTCCACTTCCTGGTATCCTTCGATCATGTCTCCGACCCGGATGTCGTTGTAGTTCTCGATATTCAGACCACATTCGAATCCTTTGGTTACTTCCTTTACATCGTCCTTAAAACGTTTCAAAGAACCCAAAACACCGGTGTAAATGACGATACCTTCGCGGATAACCCGGATTTTCGCTGTACGGGTGATCTTGCCGTCACGGACGATACAACCGGCGATGGTACCCACTTTGGAGATTTTGAAGGTTTCTAGAACTTCGACCGTTGCAATGATTTCTTCTTTGATTTCCGGAGAAAGCATACCTTCCATAGCTGATTTCAATTCTTCGATCGCCTGGTAGATGACAGAATAAAGCCGGATATCTATCTGTTCTTTTTCAGCCAGTTTACGGGCGCCCATAGACGGACGTACCTGGAACCCGACGATGATTGCATTCGAGGCTGCAGCCAGTAGTACATCTCCTTCTGTAATCTGTCCGACAGCTTTGTGAATGATGTTCACCTGGATCTCATCTGTAGACAGCTTGATCAGTGAATCGGACAACGCTTCGATAGAACCGTCGACGTCGCCTTTAACAATCACATTCAATTCCTGGAAATTACCGATAGCGATACGGCGTCCGATTTCGTCCAGAGTGATGTGTTTCTGAGTACGCAGACCTTGTTCACGCTGGAGCTGTTCCCGTTTATTGGCAAGTTGCCGCGCTTCTTTCTCGTTTCCCATTACATTGAATTTGTCACCTGTGGAGCACCGTTCAAACCTAATATTAAAGCCGGTTCGGAAGGACCTGCCTTCTCCATTTTTTCTCCCCGTTCGTTGAACATGGCTTTGACGTGTCCGAAATACTGGCCGGCAAGCACAATATCACCTACTTTAAGCGTTCCGGATTGTACGAGCACTGTAGCTACATATCCACGTCCTTTGTCCAAAGACGATTCGATGATAGAACCGGTAGCTTTCTTATGAGGATTGGCTTTCATATCCAGAAGTTCGGCTTCTAACAATACCTTCTCCAGCAACTCTTCGATATTTAAGCCTTTCTTAGCTGCGATTTCCTGACATTGGTATTTTCCTCCCCATTCTTCCACCAGATAATTCATATTGGCCAGTTCTTCCCGGATTTTGTCCGGATTCGCTCCCGGTTTATCTATTTTGTTGATGGCAAACACAATAGGTACTCCCGCAGCACTGGCGTGGTTGATCGCCTCGATGGTTTGAGGCATGACGTTATCGTCGGCAGCGACGATGATGATAGCGATATCGGTCACTTGAGCACCACGGGCACGCATCGCTGTAAATGCTTCGTGCCCCGGAGTATCCAGGAAAGTGATCGTCCGGCCGTCACTCAATTTTACGTTGTAAGCTCCGATATGCTGTGTAATACCACCGGCTTCACCTGCGATGACATTGGTTTTACGAATACTATCCAATAAAGAGGTTTTACCATGGTCGACGTGCCCCATAACAGTGACAATCGGCGGACGTGGCAACAGGTTCTCTTCGGAATCTTCTTCCTCTTCGTCGATGGCTTCCTGAATTTCAATGCTTACAAATTCAACCGAATAGCCGAATTCATCGGCAACAATATTGATCGTTTCTGCATCCAAGCGTTGGTTGATAGATACAAAAAGTCCGAGCGACATACAAGCAGAGATAACCTCTGTCACACTAATATTCATCATGGTTGCCAATTCGGCTACCGTCACGAATTCCGTTAGTTTCAGAATGCTCTTTTCCTTTTCTTCTTGTTCCAGTTCGGCCTGTAACTTTTGCTGTGCAGCATCCCGCTTATCCCGACGGTGTTTTGCAGTCTGTGATTTTCCTTTGCTTCCTAAGCGGGCAAAAGTATCTTTGATTTGCTTGTCGATATCTTCATCGGAGATTTCAGTCTTTTCGTTTTTCTTTTTCTTCAGCTTTTTCAGTTTCCGCTTATTTTCTTCAATTTTGGCATTTTTGGCCGGAACGGTAGCTGCTTCCACCTGAATTTTTTCATCCTGACGATGAATTCTTTTCCGTTTTTTACGGATATCTGCATCCTCTTCTCCCTTATTAACGATATCTGTCGATGGGCTTGCTACCGGCTGTTCGGTTTTAGCGGCCGATACGAAAGGCTTGTTGGCTTTTTTCTGTTCACGGCGATCCCGTTCCCGTTCCTGTTTACTTTTTTTCGGAGGTCTGGTACGTTGGTTGATGGCGTCCAGGTCGATTGTACCCACTACTTTTACATCTTTCAGCGCAGGTTGTGCTACTTTGAAAGGAGTGGATTCAGAAGACTCTTCCATTTGTACGGAAATTTCGGGCTCCACTTCTGGTGTTACTTCTCTTTCTTCTTCCTGAGTTTCTTCTACTTCAACCCGGGTTACTTTCGGTTCTTCCACTTTTTCGGTTATTTCTTCCTGAGTTTCTCTTTTCGGTTGTTCAACCTTTGCTTCTACCGGTTCCGGTTGTGTTTTTTTCTCCGGATTCAGATCGATATGATCGACAATCTTAATTTTATTTTCGAATCTCACTTCATCTTTAATCGAAATGAATTCCTCTTCCTCTTCTTCTGTATTTTCGTTTCCTGAAGAGATGTTGCCAGCGTTGTCTATCGTGACAGTCTCTTTTTTCTTTCTGGTATTTTTCAGATCAACCAGAGAGGACTCTTTTTTTACCTGGCTGTCAGATGAAAATTCTTTTGCAACCAAAGCATAATCTTCATCCGTTAACTTTGCATTCGGATCTGAGGATATTTTGATCCCCTTACTGTGCAGGAACTCTACGATAGTAGATAAACCTACGTTAAATTCTCGGGCTATTTTACTTAATCTTACTGCCATATTGAGATTACAAATTTACAAGCGTTAATACAGAATTATTCAAACTCTGCTTTTAAAATATTGAGAACCTCACGTATGGTCTCAATTTCAAGGTCTGTCCGGCTTTCCAGTTCTGACTCGCTGAGTTCTAATACACTCTTGGCAGTGTCACAGCCGACACGTTTCAGTTCGTCGATCACCCAACCTTCGATTTCATCGGCGAATTCATCCAGATTGACATCTTCTTCCTGGGCTTGATCGAGTTCGCGATATACGTCGATATCGTAACCGGTCAGCTGACTGGCCAATTTGATGTTCAATCCACCTTTACCGATAGCCAGTGATACTTCTTCCGGATCGAGGTAGACATTTGCTTTTTTATGGGCTTCGTCGATTTCGATATTTTTGATCTTAGCCGGATTTAAAGCACGAGTGATGTAGAGTTGTAAATTATTGGTATAATTGATCACATCGATATTTTCATTTCTCAACTCTCTGACAATACCATGTATTCTCGAACCTTTCATACCCACACAAGCACCCACCGGATCGATACGGTCGTCGTAGGATTCTACGGCAACTTTGGCTCTCTCTCCCGGTACCCGGACTACGTTCTTGATCGTGATCAGACCGTCGAAAATTTCAGGTACTTCGTTTTCAAATAATCTTTCCAGGAATACCGGAGAAGTTCTCGATAAGATAATGTAAGGATTGGAATTCCGCATTTCTACCCGAATGACCACGGCTTTGATGGAATCTCCTTTTTTGAAAAAGTCTGTCGGGATTTGTTCCTGTTTGGGTAAAATCAATTCATTGCCTTCGTCATCCAGGACCAGCATTTCTTTTTTCCATACCTGATAGACTTCACCCAAAATGATTTGTCCGACTTTATCCTTATATTTATTGTAAACATTGTCTTTCTCCAATTCCAGAATACGGGCGGAGAGATTCTGCCGTAAAGCTAATACAGAACGGCGGCCGAAGTCTTTGAATTTTACTTCATCCGTAACTTCTTCTCCGAGTTCATAATCTTCATCGATTTTTTTCGCTTCGGTTAAAGTAATCTCGCTATTGGGATTTTCCAGTTTGTCATCTTCTACAACAGTACGATTCCGCCAGATTTCGAGGTCACCTTTGTCGATGTTGATGATGATGTCAAAATTTTCATCCGTACCATATCTTTTCAACAGCATATTTCTGAAAATATCTTCCAATACTCTCATCAATGTGGCCCGGTCTATGTTTTTGAATTCTTTAAATTCAGCGAATGAATCTATCAGATTAATATTTTCCATTTCGACTTTTTAGCTTTTATTTTTATTGATTATTTACTTTATCTGTTTTTCCGGTTCAAAATTTCACGACATCTTTGATTTCTTTGATGTCCTTGCGGACAATTGTCCGCTCTGTTTTTACCAATTGTTTTCGTTTGCTCCCTTCGATGATTTTTTTCTCTTCCTGTTCGATGACAATTTCTTCCGGGGTGAAACGAAGTAATATACCATTTAGTTTGGTATGGTCGTTCAGCTTTATTTCGACACTTTTACCCAGATTTTTTTGATATTGTTGCTCTACTTTGAAAGGATAACCTATTCCGGCACTGGATACGGTCAATTCGAAATCCTCTTCATCCCGGTTGAGTGAAGATTCGATCTCCCGGCTGACGGCGATACAAGTCTGTATGTTGACTCCTTCCAGGGCATCGACAAAGACTTCGATAACATTGTCTTTAGAAATCTTCAATTCGACCAGAAATAAATGGTGTTCTGTCAGAATCGGTTCTATGAGGTGTTTGATTTCTTCCGTTTTCATCTCTTTGTTTTGCGATTGATACAAAAGAGAGGGGACATCCGTCCCCTCTCTTTGGCTTTAAACCTCTGCAAATATACGACTTAATTATTAAAATACAAAATAATCGCGGGATAAATAGGGCAAAAGTTTATAAATCTGTTTCAAACTACCGTTTTTAGTTACAACGGTTAAACTTGACTGCTGAAACCTTTGTAACCGTTGAAACTCCTGTAACTATTTCAATCGTAGTTTTAAATAGATCGGTGTCGCTTCGTTTCTGTCATATCCTCCGAATAGCTGATCTTTATAGTTTGAAGAGGAGATAAGTGGTTGTTAATTATGAGGTTGATTCAATGAGGAATATGTTTCATTTTTCTTAAAATTGAAACATATTCGTAATATTTTTATGAGTTACAAATAAAATTTGTAAGTTTGCCGAAATTTTTGAAATATGGAATTCAAGGCGAAAGATATTGCTGCATTATTAAAAGGTGTAGTTGAAGGGGATGGGGAAGTGATGGTTAATAATGTATCTAAAATTGAAGAAGGAAAGCCCAATACATTGGCCTTTCTGGCAAATCCCAAATATGAACACTATATTTATACGACAGCTGCTTCTGTCGTTTTGGTGAATCATGACTTTTCTCCTGTACAGCAGGTACCCTGTACCTTAATCCGGGTGCCTTCGGCTTATGAAGCGATCGCTTCTTTGTTGCAGATGTACGATAGTATGCGTTCCCGGCCGACAGGTATCGAACAACCTTCTTATATCGGTGAAGGGGCGGTTATCGGTGAAGCTCCTTATGTGGGAGCTTTTGCTTATATCGGTAAAGGGGCGAAAATCGGTAATGATGTAAAAATCTATCCTCAGGTTTATATCGGTGAGGGTGTTGTGATCGGTGATCATACGACGATCTATGCCGGAGCAAAAATCTATTATGGTTGTGTGATCGGTAGTGGATGTACGATCCATGCCGGAACGGTGATCGGCGCAGATGGTTTTGGTTTTGCTCCCAATGGGGATAATTATAATAAAGTGCCACAGATTGGTAATGTCGTTATTGAAGATAATGTCGAGATTGGTGCCAATGCTTGTATTGACCGGGCCACTATGGGGTCTACCCGTATAAAAAAAGGCGTAAAACTGGATAATCTGGTTCAGATCGCTCACAATGTGGTGGTGGGAGAAAATACGGTGATGGCGGCTCAGTGTGGCATTGCCGGAACAACTAAGGTGGGAGCGCATTGTATGTTCGGCGGACAGGTCGGTATTGCCGGACATCTCAGGATTGAAGACAAGACGATGCTTGCCGCTCAGTCCGGGGTTACGAACGATATCCCCGAAGGATCCGTATTTATGGGAGCACCTGCCTTCGATGTTTCGAAATATCGGAAATGTTATGTGCTGTTCAGAAAATTACCTGAATTATACGGGCAGCTCCGGGATTTGGAAAAAGAAATACAAACATTAAAGTCAAAACAATAATGTCAGTGAAACAAAACACATTAAAAGGAGAATTTTCATTAAAAGGCAAAGGTTTGCATACGGGTAAAGAAGTATGTGCTACCTTTAAGCCGGCAGCGGAAAATACCGGATATAAAATTGTCAGAGTCGATCTCGACGAGAAAACCGAGATTCCGGCACTGGCGAAATATATTGAATTGGTAGATCGCGCCAGTTGTCTGCAAAAAGACGGAGCCAAAGTATATACTTTAGAGCATGCTATGGCTGCTTTATACGGTTGCGGTATAGATAACTGTGTGATCGAACTGTCGGGAGAAGAATTTCCGATTTTGGATGGGAGTGCCCGTTATTATGTGGAAGAGATTCAAAAAGTTGGGATTGAAGAGCAACAAGCAGAACGCCGTTATTTTTCAGTAAAGAAAAAAATGGAATTTTATTGCGAAGCTTCGGATACCCGCATTACATTATTGCCGGATGATACGTATTCTATCAATACCATGGTAGCTTACGATTCTCCTTATCTGGCGATGCAGTTCGCTTCTTATTCGGAAGCTTCTACTGATTTTGCGAAAGAGATCGCCCCTTGCCGTACTTTTGTATTTCTGCGGGAAGTGGAAATGTTGCTGGCCAATAATCTGATTAAAGGAGGAGATTTGAGTAATGCGATCGTCATCGTCGATCGTAAGATGGATCAGCCCGAAATCGATCGTTTGGCTAAATTGTTCGGTTACGGGAATATTCAGATTAAAGAAGGTGTTCTCAATAATCTGGAACTTTATTTCGATAATGAGCCTGCCCGTCATAAATTATTGGACGTTATCGGTGATCTGGCTTTATGTGGCCGTTTTATCAAAGGCCGGGTGATTGCTGAGAGACCCGGACATAAAGCAAATACTTCTATGGCCAAGATGATCTATAAAGAAATTCTGGCTGAAGAGAAAGACGATGCTTATCCTATAGATCTGGATTTAGATGCCACTCCGCTGATGGACATCAATAAGATCCGTACTTTGCTGCCTCACCGCCCACCGTTTTTATTGGTCGATAAGATTTATAAAGTAACTGAGAACATGGTGATTGGTTGCAAGAATGTGACCATGAACGAGCCTCATTTTGTCGGACATTTTCCTGATGAGCCGGTGATGCCGGGCGTGTTGATTGTGGAAGCGATGTCGCAATGTGGTGGTATATTGGTGCTGAGTGGAGTGCCTGATCCCGAAAACTATTCGACTTATTTTATGAAGATCGACGGGGTGAAATTCCGGAATAAAGTAGTGCCCGGTGACACACTGGTCTTCAAATTAATCACTACTGCACCTATAAAAAGAGGTATCGTGCAGATGAAGGGATATGCTTATGTTGGAAAAAAACTGGTTTGTGAAGGAGAATTTATGGCTCAGGTCGCAAAAACCAAAAACTTATAATTATATTTGCAGGCTGAAATTTTTTATTCAGGTAATATAGTATTCATTAAATAATAAACGAATGAAACAACCGTTAGCATATGTTCATCCGGAAGCTCAGGTTGCTGATAATGTGGTGATAGAACCCTTTGTGACGATTGATAAAAATGTGGTGATAGAAGAAGGTACGCGGATCGGATCGAATGTAACTATTCTGGAAGGTGCCCATATCGGTAAGAATTGTAAAATTTTTCCGGGAGCAGTGATCGCTGCTGTACCCCAGGATTTGAAATTCAGAGGTGAAAAGACCATTGTAAAAATCGGAGATAATACGACTATCCGCGAATGTGTGACTGTTAATCGGGGCACTGCTGCTAAGGGAGTTACTGAAATCGGGGATAATTGTTTGATTATGGCTTATGCCCATATCGCTCATGACTGTAAGATCGGTAATAATTGTATCATCACCAATGCCTGTCAGTTGGCGGGTGAAGTGGTCGTAGACGATTTTGCGATTCTGGGAGGAATGACCGCAGTCCATCAGTTTGTGCATATCGGCAAACATGTGATGATCCAGGGAGGCTCTTTGATTGGAAAAGATGTACCTCCTTATGTAAAAGCCGGCCGTTTACCGCTTTCATATGTCGGAGTAAATTCTATCGGTTTGCGCCGTCGGGAGTTTTCAAACGAGAAAATTAATGAAATCCAGGATATTTACCGCATTCTTTATCAATCGGGTCTTAACAACTCCGATGCTATCGAAAGAATAGAAGCTGAAATGCCTGCTTCCAGAGAAAGGGATGAAATTATCATGTTTGTCCGCAACAGTAAGCGGGGAATCATGAAGGGATATATGGGATAATAGGAAAAAGAGGGGGAAGTCACCCTCTTTTTTCATAATAGAATTTCTTTTAGGACACATTGGAGTGAATTGTTCGAGCCGAACAATGCTTCTAAAGTGTATTTGTTGTCTGAAGTCTTCTGGAGGCATTCGGATAATATGTATTTTTACCCTATTATTTTTTATTATCGGGAATTATTGTGAGTTTCTGCTTTATTTCAAATTACATGCTTTTTCGATAGGTTTTGGGAAGCTATAAAAAAAACTCCCGTTTCCGGGAGTCTTGTAATTTAAAGTTTCGGTCCTGCAGCAACCAGAGCTTTACCGGCAGCATTACCCTCAAATTTCTTGAAGTTTTTGATGAACCGTTCTGAAAGATCTTTTGCTTTGGTTTCCCATTCGCTTGCGTTAGCATAAGTATCGCGGGGATCGAGGATTTTCGGATCTACGCCCGGCAGAGCGGTCGGAACAACGAAATCAAAGAACGGGATCGTTTTGGTCGGAGCTTTATCGATAGAACCGTCCAGGATGGCATCGATGATACCACGGGTATCTTTAATAGAAATACGTTTGCCGGTACCGTTCCATCCGGTGTTTACTAAATAAGCTTTAGCACCTGATTTTTCCATTTTCTTTACCAGCTCTTCTGCATATTTGGTGGGATGCAGTGATAAGAAAGCAGCTCCGAAACAAGCAGAGAAAGTCGGTGTCGGCTCGGGAATTCCACGCTCTGTTCCTGCCAATTTTGCGGTAAATCCAGACAGGAAATAATATTTTGTCTGTTCTGCGTTCAGGATGGATACCGGAGGCAATACTCCGAATGCGTCGGCTGACAAGAAGATAACCTGTTTGGCTGCCGGGCCTTTAGATACCGGTTTGACGATATTCTTGATGTGATAGATCGGATAAGAAACACGGGTGTTTTCAGTTACCGATTTGTCGTTGAAATCGATCTTGCCGTTTGCATCTACAGTTACGTTCTCCAACAGGGCGTCACGTTTGATGGCGTTGTAGATATCCGGTTCGCTGTCTTTGTCCAGATTGATTACTTTTGCATAGCAACCGCCTTCGTAGTTGAACACTCCTTCGTCATCCCAACCGTGTTCGTCATCCCCGATCAACAAACGTTTCGGGTCGGTCGATAAAGTGGTTTTACCGGTTCCGGACAGACCGAAGAAAATAGCTGTGTTTTTACCTTCCAGATCGGTGTTTGCCGAGCAGTGCATAGAAGCGATACCACGTAACGGATTCAGGTAATTCATGATAGAGAAAATACCTTTTTTCATTTCTCCGCCGTACCAGGTATTCAGTATCACCTGCTCATTGGTTCTTAGGTTGAATACAGTTGCTGTTTCTGAATTCAGACCCAGTTCTTTGTAGTTGTCTACTTTAGCTTTAGCAGCATTGAAAGAAACGAAATCCGGTTCGCCGTAGTTGGCCAATTCTTCCTCGGTAGGACGGATAAACATATTCTTTACGAAATGAGCCTGCCACGCAACTTCCATGATGAAACGAACTTTCAAACGAGTACCTGCGTTTGCTCCGCAGAAAGTATCGACAACGTATAATTTTTTACCTGATAATTCTTTAACAGCTTTTGCTTTCAGATCGGCCCAAGCTTCTTCGCTACAAGGTTTGTTGTCGTTTTTGTATTCTTCTGAAGTCCACCAAACGTTTTTTTCACTGGCTTCATTTTTTACAAAGAATTTATCTTTAGGAGAACGACCGGTATAAATACCTGTCATTACGTTTACAGCACCTAATTCGGTTACCTGGCCTTTTTCATACCCGGTTAAAGAGGGATCGGTTTCGGCTTTGAATAATTCCTCGTAAGAAGGATTGTGAAGGATTTCTTTCACATCGGTAATGCCATACTTGCTTAAATCTAATTTTGACATAGTAGTAAATTTATATTAAACGATTTATTAATACTTTTTTTCCGTAATAACTTCACAAAAGTAAGAAAGTTTTCTTATTAAAAATCTCTTACTGCTCATTAAATGCCAGCTTTAACATTTATTAAATGTTAAAACGATAGCGTTCGGCTGCTAACTGAACATACTTGTCTTTATAATTCCGGTTGACAACAGTACGAAAGTAATCTTTAGATATTTTGTCACTCTCTTTATTTAAAATGAGGTATCTGGCAAGGGCTGTCATGATTGCCAGCTGCATGAGCGGGTTTTCTGAATTGAGCCATTCTTCCGATAATTCAAGTAAATCCGAGCGTTTATATAAATAAAGCGAACCTAAATAGCCGGCAATTTCAAAATGGAGACAGTGAGGTGCTAATTGCGTAATTTTTTCTTTATTTAAATCTTGAGGGAAAAGCAGGCAAGCCACGATTTGCTCTTCTCTTTGTCCTTGATTCCATAACAAAAGGGCCAATTTTTCATCGGGCGGATAAGTTGCTGCCAATTCTTTCAGGGAAACGTAACTGGCACCGATCTGATGGTCGGTATTAGCGCCGATGTCTTGCAGGCTATCGATCGTCCCTCCGCTTTGAAGACGACGGATGCGTGAAAGTATTTGCTGAAAAACTGCGTTCGTATGTGGGTCTATAATACTGAAATCCATGTTTTACTGTCTTTTTTCACTTATTGGTCATCAAATATCCCAGCCCGGCAAAAAGTATGCCTAAAATGAGGCTCAGTCCGATATTTAATGAAAATAAACCATATGCCTTATTGCTTAGTAATTGCAGATTTTCGAATGAGAAGGTGGAAAAGGTAGTAAAACTACCACAGAATCCTACGGTAAAAAAGAGACGATAGACCGGAGCAGGATGGGAAGTGAAAAAGCCACTTAACAAACCGAGTAAGAAACAACCGGCGATATTTACAATAAAAGTTCCCCAAGGGAAGCTTGAGGGAAATAGGTGCCGGCTCCACTCAGAGATAAAATAACGTGAAACCCCTCCGACGATAGAACCCAGGCCTACAAAAATTATGTTTTGCCACATGATTTCTTTTTTTACAAAGTAAAAAAAATTAAAGAAGATTCTGAAATAAAACCGGATAAAATAAAAAATGTTTATATTTATTCGCCTTATAAATTGTAGAATAAGAATGTTTAAAGCTGTGAAAATGAAACGATTGAAGTTCTTGTTGCTGAGTTTTGTTTTGGGATGTGCTATGCTTGCCGGAGCTCAGACACCGGAAGTATTTCCTTTATGGCCCCAGGGAGTAAAAGAGAATAATGGCATTAAAGTGGACCGTACGGTAGATGATCAGGGCGGAATTTCGAACAATAGTACAGCAGAACTGTTGGTTTTTCATCCTGATCCTGCTAAAAATACGGGCAAGGCTGTTTTGATTTGTCCGGGAGGTGGTTATACTTATCTGGCTATGGGATATGAAGGTGAAGAATTTGCGCAGTGGCTGGTGAAGCAGGGGATTACAGGTATCGTATTGAAATATCGGATGCCTAACCAACATGATCGTATACCGATGACCGATGCTTTGCGTGCGATGAAGTGGATAAGGAGCCGTAGTGAGGAATGGGGTATCGATCCGGCGAAAGTTGGAATTGCCGGATTTTCTGCAGGCGGGCATTTGGCCTCTACCGTGTCGACGCATTTCGATAGT
>OJMI01001965.1_pt1 | contig 20063 bp, 18 predicted proteins | sample 1597131 | NCBI WGS metagenome assembly OJMI01 (sample SAMEA2452116, study PRJEB22498) | human gut metagenome | reverse complement strand
CCATACGGTTTCTTTTTGATATAGCCATACGCATATAACGCATTCTCCAGATTCAGCACGCAGTCCGGAAACAGCTTTGCCACAAGCTCCTCCTCCGTAAAATCACTGAGATGAACTGCATAATAACCGCTTTTTACGCGCAGAATATCCCCTTTTTCCACAAAATCAAGGATTCTGCGATAATCGATCCCCAGCCCGGCAAGCTGGCTCTTTTTTACAATTCCGCCATTATCCAGAATAAACTTCTTTACTTTGTCTAACAGCAACTCTCTTTTTTCACTGACTGCATATGACTCCGACATGCTTTATCTCCATCTTCTGCGTCTTCTACGTTTTTTTCTGATTCTTCGTTTCTGATCTTTTCTGTCTCTACGAACGGCTCTGTTGTGTTTGATAATATAGTAATTATCGTAAAAACGTTTTAAGAAAAATAAAAGTACACCAAGCAAAATCACTGCAACAATGAGTAATACCACAACAATCGGTCTCACCTGCACCGTGGAGACTGCTTCCTGTTCCTCCTCCTCGGTCGACTCATTGTCAAATGCGTAGCCCTCTACCACCACGCCGGTTGTCTTAATATCTGCTTTTCCTACATTTCTTCCCGCATAAGTATACGTGATGCTCCCTGCAATCTCCGGGTCGCTGTCATTATATTCCACAGAAGATGAGGTATCTGAAAATTCTGCTGTTTTCGGCAGAACAATGACGGCATCTTTATCAAGCTCCACAAATGGTTCAATATTGTTCAGATTGCCATTATCCACCGTTGTTTCTGCGCTGTAATTCGTATCATTTTCTGCTACATTCAGCACCTGAAAATTGTCAAATGCATAATCAAATAAATTTACCGTATCAATAAACTGATTCGGTGACTGCGTGTCCATTACCACACAGATCAGTGTCATACCATCTTTTTCCGCGTAAGTCACAAGCGTGCTGTTTGCAGTCGCCGTGTATCCGGTCTTTCCGCCGACACAGTACGGATATAAATACTTACGGTTCGCATTGTGGTAGGTGCACAGCATATCGTGATGATTTCTCAACACCGTCTCCTCCGCATGTTTATTGGTCGGAGGGATTGTATACATCTTCGTTCCGATAATTATACGAAACGTTTCATTCTGATAAGCTGCCTGTGCGATCAACGCCATGTCATGTGCGGTCGTATAATGATTTTCATCCTGCAGACCGTGCGGATTGGCAAAATGTGTGTTAGTGCATCCTAATTCTTTTGCCTTGGCATTCATCATGTCCACAAAATTTTCTACCGTGCCGCCCACATGCTCTGCGACAGCGTAGGCACATTCATTTGCCGACTCTAACATGACACCATAAAGACACTGCTCTAAGGTCATCTGCTCGCCGTAATCTCTGGCAATTCCCGATCCTTCCGTGTTGTTGATCGCATCATCCGAAAAAGTGACCATGTCACTCAGATTACCATTTTCCAACGCCAGCAGCGTGGTCATGATCTTTGTGATACTTGCCGGGTAATGCGCTTCATCCATGTTTTTTTCATAAAGAATCGTGCCTGTGGACTCTTCCATCAAAATAACACTCGGTGAGAGTGTTTCCGGTGCATCCGGCCAGTAGTCTGCCGCCTTGACGTCCACTTTTCCAAGACAGACAGCAGATATAATCGTAAGGATCAGGCATGCCGCCTTTTTCCATCTATTTTTCAACATCATAAAAACTCCAATAATCTATCTATATCATATGAACATTATTAGTATAATCGTTGAAAAAAATACATGCAACAACTTTTCATGATTTTATCATCTGAATCTGCAAATGCACACTTGAAAATTAGTGTTTTCTTATTGTAGAATATAAACGATTGTTTCACGGTTTGCGCCTTTGCTGCGCGGATTGCTGAAAATATATTTCAGGGGAAAATTTATAGTTTACATAATATAGAGAGGTTGTTTTATGAGATTAAGAAATATTCCAGGCGCAGAGGAAGCTATTTTAAACAGTGAATACTGCATCAAAAATCCAGAGGAGCAGAAAGGGCACTGGCAGGACTGTTTTGACAAAGTGCAGCCGCTTCATATCGAGATTGGGATGGGAAAAGGCCGTTTTATTATGGACATGGCTGCCCTGCACCCAGATATTAACTACATCGGTATCGAGCGTTACTCCAGCGTACTTTTACGTGCTTTACAGAAAATGGAGTTAAATCCACTGCCAAATATTAAATTCATCTGTATGGATGCCACCGATATTGCAGAAGTGTTTGCCAAAGACGAGGTAGACCGCATTTACTTAAACTTCTCCGATCCGTGGCCGAAGGACCGCCATGCGAAGAGACGTCTTACTTCGAGACAATTTTTTGCGCGTTATGACCAGATTTTGAAAAAAGAAGGACATCTGGAATTTAAGACTGACAATCAGGATCTTTTCACATTTTCATTAGAGGAAGTTCCGGAAGCCGGCTGGAAATTAGACGCTTCCACCAGAGATCTGCACCATGATGCCGTCTTAAATGAAGGCAATGTCATGACGGAATACGAAGAAAAATTTTCTTCCAAAGGAAATCCGATCTGTAAATTGATCGCATCGAGATAGAAAAAACGCCCGATACCAATGGTTTTACACCATTGATACCGGGCATTCTATTTATCCTTCAATTGCAATGTAACGTTTTTCCGGAACAGCTTTCTTCTGTTCTTTCGGAACGTCCAAGGTCAGGATACCGTTTTCGTATTTCGCATGGATATCTTCCTCTTTCATGTTCTCACCAACATAAAAGCTTCGGCTCATGCTGCCTGCATAACGTTCACGTCTGATGTATTTGTCATTCTTATCCTTCTCATCCTTATCGAGTCCCTTCTCGGCACTGATAGTCAGGTATCCATCATTCAACTCAAGATGAAGCTCATCTTTCTTGAATCCCGGAAGATCAATTGCTACTTCATAGCCATTATCTTTCTCCTTAACATCTGTCTTCATCATATTCTTTGCATGTTTGCCATACAATGTTTTATCAACATCCGGGAATGAAAAATTCATTAAATTGTCAAAATCATCAAATAAACTCTCTCCAAAAATACTAGGCATCAACATAAGTCATCTCTCCTTTTCTATCTGTCCACTTTTTTGTGGATATTCGTATGCTCATTAACCTTGTTTCTTTGGAACTAACAGATTAAGGAACTCGGGGAATCTTTCTTTCTCTTTTGTTCCCTCTTCCTTTGTTCTGACTATGTTATACACCTGTTTGTTAGCACTGTCAAGATGTGAGTGCTAATTTTTTTGTGAACTTTTTGTGATTTTCTTCAAAATTTTAAATTTGAATTCAAACATAAAAAAAGCACCGACCCCATAGCCAATGCTATAAAACCGATACTTCGTAATGCGCCACCAGGGGTTCGAACCCTGGACACCCTGATTAAGAGTCAGGTGCTCTGCCAGCTGAGCTAGTGGCGCATGTCTTTCAGCGACGAATGTTATTATATAATACTTTTTTTAGAAATGCAACTATTTTTTTATAAATTATTTCGTATTTTGTCGAGTACTGTTTTTATATTTTTAATTTTATATTTTTCAAAGGGACAGTCCTTGCGAACCGTCCCTCCTCATTAATCAATAATTCCAAATTCTTTGTAAAATTTCTTTCTGGCTTCTTTATCAACAGAAGCCTTTTTTACATCTTCTATTCTATTATTTTGCAATAAAAGATTTATAAGTTTTCCTAGTCTTGCCTCACCCATATTTACAAGATGTTCTGCTACTGTATCCATAGTATTGTACTCTCCTTTCTCCTTCTCTGCCAGAATTTCTTCATAACGCTCATCCCCCGTCATAGCAGATAATAATTTTAATACTTCATCCACATGTTTAATTTCTGTTTTGTCATCTGATACATAATCTTTATTCTTTCTCTTGTGTACAAAGAAATTTGCTACAATTTTAAAATCGCTTTTAAATCTTGTAATCTCTTCTTCCGTCAACCATGCAATATTAAAAACTGTGATTTTATAGTCATTAACATACTCTCCCAAACCCTCCGGAATGTATATCACATCCTTTAAATGCGTTGGTTTATCCCACATCTTATCTGTACCAAAATATAAAACAATTGTCAATACTGCAACTGGTCTTTTTCTTTTCTTCTGCAATTGACTGCGATAAGAGGCACCATCATAACCTAATATACGAAGCGGCATATATTTCTCCGGTAAAGTTTGATTTTCCATGCCATATATGGCAAATTCAATATCACGCTCTTTCCAGAGTTTGACGATATCCCTTTCCTGTTCATGCAGTTTATTTTTTCTGTTGTATCTTTCTCGCCCAAACCTTCCTCTCTTTCTTTGCGAAGTTTCCGGAAAGCCCTCAATATCTGTATCTAACAATTTTTTAGGATTTCATGCCGATCTGGCAGAAATAACTCGTACTATAACACTTATTTGAAAAAAAGATTTTGCTATCTGCAATATTGAATGTAACTGATGTATACACAATTGTCAAGAAATCCTTTTCTAATATTTCCTATTTCACTATTTTATGGTATTTTATAACTATGTGTGCCCGGCTTGATTTTATATCAAAATAAATACGGCACCATTTTATAAGGAGGTTTCACATGCGTGTTGAAGAACGATTATTAAAATATGTCTCTTACTGGACAACTTCTGACGAGGAATGCCGACAGATTCCATCTTCGGAAAGACAGTTTGAGTTAGGAAAAGTGTTAGAACAGGAATTGCGCGATCTCGGTTTAGAGAAAGTCACTTTAACCGATCACTGCTATGTTTACGGACTGCTGCCGGCAACGAAAGGATATGCTGACAAGCCTGCTGTCGGTTTTATTTCCCATATGGACACTGCTCCTGATTTTTCCGGAAAAGATGTCAAACCACAGATCATTCCAGATTATGACGGCAATGATGTTCTTTTAAAAGGAAGCGGCGCTTATCTGAAAGTATCCGATTTTCCTACACTTAAAACATTAAAAGGACGCACACTGATCACTACAGATGGAACAACCCTGCTCGGCGCCGACGATAAAGCCGGGGTTTCCGAGATCATGACGGCAGTGGAACAGATCATCACAGAAAAAATACCTCACGGCGACATCTGGATCGGCTTCACACCGGACGAAGAAGTCGGAAGCGGTGCTGATTTATTTGACCTTGACTATTTTAAAGCCAGATTTGCCTACACCGTCGACGGCGACTACGAGGGCGAAGTTGCCTATGAAAACTTCAATGCCGCAAGTGCTTCTTTTGAGATCAATGGCGTCAATGTCCACCCTGGGGAGGCAAAAGATATTATGATCAACGCTGCCCTTGTCGGCTGTGAGATTGCATCTCTTCTCCCTGAAAATGAGACTCCTGCCCACACCGAAGGCAGAGAGGGATTTTATCATCTGACTGATTTTAGCGGAGACATCGCCCACGCCAAAGTGAATTATATCGTGCGTGACCATGACAAAGCCACTTTTGAAAAACGTCTTGATACACTGCGTGGCATTGAGAAAAAAATGAATGAAAAATATCATGCAGACACTGTAAAATTGAACATTCAGCATTCCTATAGTAATATGCTGGAAGTCATTGAAAAGAATGAATATGTCGTTGCAATTGCAAAAAAAGCAATCAAAAACGTTGGTCTGGAACCAGTCTCCCGCCCAGTCCGCGGTGGTACAGACGGTGCCAGATTAAGTTTTATGGGACTTCCTTGTCCGAACCTCGGAACCGGCGGCTATGGTTTCCACGGACCATTTGAACATATCAGTGTAGAAGGTATGGATACCGCTGTTTCGGTTATCAAAGAAATCGTAAAAATCACTGCCGAATAATGATCGGGAACGTTTTTCCTGTTACACAAAAAATCTGCCATACAAAAATTGCATTTGTATGACAGATTTTTTATTCTCTTAAATATTATTTTTTACTTTACACCGAAGTCTTTCTTCTATTATAAGTTTGCAATCAATGCTGCGATCTCATCCGGTGTCATAACCTTATTCGGATCTGACAGATCAGGCATTGCCGGCTCATCATCTACAACAGTTTCATCTTCCAATGGAATCTTCTCGACCGGAACATTATCATCCGAATCCGTCAAAGTATCTACCATTATATCATCATACTTGGATAAATCTTCCTCCGGAGAAGAAACTTCTTCTTTACCAATTGATGTTTCCTCCATATCAGATGGAACTTCCTCGATCGGTGTCTCCTCCATCACGGACGGTTCTTCTTCAATCGGTGTCTCCTTCATCACGGACGGTTCTTCTTCAATCGGTGTCTCCTTCATCACGGATGGTTCTTCTTCGATCGGTGTCTCCTCCATTGCAGACGGTTCTTCTTCAATCGGTGTCTCCTCCATCACGGATGGTTCTTCTTCAATCGGTGTTTCCTCCATATCAGATGGAACTTCTTCGATTGGTGTCTCTTCCATCACAGTTGCTTCTCCAGCAGCCGATGGGATCTCCTCAACTGCGGCTTCCTGAACCTGTGGTTCTTCTTTTTCAATTTTATTCTCTTCTGCCAAGATACGTTCCTCGGTAAAAAAGTTCTGTTTTGCAGACTCTGCTGCTATCTTTGCATCAGCTCCGATCGTATTCAATGTATTCTGCAAAACTTCCAGCTGCTGTAATATTTTATTCTGATTGTCTAAAATATTCTGTGCATATGCGCTGTCATTTTTATTAGTTTCCGGTGCCGGATGCGAAACATTGTCTGATAAAACAGCCTCTAACATCGAAATCTTTTCCATGATGTGGTCATTGGAATTCATCAGTGCATCTGCATTCTCTTTACTTCTTCCAATGGAAACCTTTGCTACTGCTTTCTGTGCGTGGATAATATCCTCCACATTTGCTTTCCGGGACTGGTTTCCTTTTTCAATGAGTTCATACAGATCATCAAATGTTTTCCTCAATAAAAGATAAGACGCTTTTTCTGATTTAAAAATACTATCATACTGTTCTTCTTTGCGATTCTTTTCTGCCATCAGATAAATTGAAATGGAATCTACCAAAAAATAGATTGCAACCAGAAACAATGCTGTAATGATCGCCAGAATAATAAATTTCTGAGGCATATTGATCATTGCATATAAATCTGCAACCAGTAAAATCACCGCAACTAACAATGAAATATTTATGCGGAACCTGACATTTTTTTCGCTATTCTTATCCATAAGAGCTACCTCCCACTATTGCGTCCTCCGTGACGCTCTCTGTGGCTATTTTACCATAACTTACACGAGATGGCTATATGCGAAAACAACAATCTTCAACAGAATACGACAGAAATTTCTTTTTATAATAAAATAAGCTGTCCGATCAGCTCCGCTCCTTTATAAAGATCGTCGGCGGTTGTGTACTCACGTGTCGAATGTGCATTATACATTCCATTCGATAAAACAAGCCCTTCGATTCCGTTTTTTGCAAAACTGTTGTTATCACTTCCGCCGAACGTACCTGTAAGTTCACCGGAAAATCCTAAGATTTCACAGGCTTTTTGAAAATCGGTCACTGACTTGCTCTCAAGTGGTGTCTCATAGGCAATCAGATGGATCTGGCTTGTCACCTCCGCCGTGGCATTGATCTTCTGCGCCTCCTCTGTGAAAATCCGTTCCGTCATACGCACTGTCTCCAACGCTTTCCCATGATCGTAACTTCTGATCTCTCCGGTCAGCACACAGCAGTCCGGCACAATGTTTGTCGCTGTTCCACCCTGAATCGTTCCGATATTAAACGTCGTCTCTTCATCCACATGCCCCATGCAGAGGCGGCTGACCGCATTGGCCGCTGCAAAAATCGCATGGATCCCGTTTTCCGGCTCAAATCCGGCGTGAGCAGCTTTTCCTTTTATCTCAGCTCTCACGGAAATGATAGACGGCGCACGGCTTGCAGCGGTTCCCACCGCCCCGGACAGATCAAGCACATACGCCTGTTTTGCGGTTACTTTCGAGTAGTCAAAAACATCCGAACCTTTGACATATAATTCCTCACCAATTGTAAACAGAAGTTCAATTTTTTTATGAGGTTTTCCACTGTCAATCACAAGTTGTACACCATAGAGAATTTCCAGAATACCACTGATGTCATCTGCACCAAGCACAGTATCCCCGGCAGAATGTATTGTTCCGTCTTTTTCCAGAACGGATTTTTTGCCGCTCCTCGGTTCTACAACATCCATATGTGCGCAAAAAATAACCGGATCTCCGGGCAATGTTCCGTCTAATACGGCATACAGATTTCCGGTATCACCACCGTAATGCGAACCTGCGTCATCTTCTTCTACTGAAAATCCCATTTTCTGTAGCCGCTCAATGAGCCAGTCTGCGGTCTTCCGCTCATGAAAACTGATGGAATCAAAGGATACCAGTTGTTTAAAATCTTCTATGATGTTCTGTTTCCATGCCATGATGAGATACCTCTTTCCGAATTATTTAATCTGCATTTAATTTAGTTTGATTTATTCCGCAGTGCACGCCGGGAAAATCTATAATCTAATCCGCAGTGCAGCCGGGAAAATCTGCGATTTTCCCGGCTGTCGGGCATTCGCCCTCTTTCCACCAAAAGAAATAAAATACAGTCTGCAAGCAGCTGCATTTTATTTCTTTTACTGTCAACACTGCTCATTATATTACATATTCCGGTTCATTCAGCAGCTGCATTTTTCTCAGGAATTCTTTTGTCCGTTCATTCTGTGGATTGGTAAATACTTCCTTCGGCGTTCCATACTCCACGACATGACCGCCATCTAAAAATATCACTTTATTGGCAACATGCCTTACAAAGTTCATTTCGTGAGATACTAAGAGCATCGTATGTCCTTCTGCCGCAACATTTTTGATCGTTTCAAGTACTTCACCGACAAGCTCCGGGTCTAAGGCTGAAGTCGGCTCGTCGAGCAGGAGCAATTCCGGCTTTAGGGCAAGTGCTCTGGCAATTGCGACACGCTGCTGCTGTCCTCCGGACAAATGTTTTGGATAATGATTTGCCCATGATGCCATTCCAACACGCTCTAATTCTTTTAAAGCAATTGCTTTTGCATCCGCTTTGCTCTTTTTCTGAACAACCATAAGACCTTCCATAACATTTTCCAACGCTGTCTTTTTCTCAAACAGATAAAATCTCTGGAACACCATGCCCGTGCTCTTACGGAATTCCAGACTGTCTTTGTGTTTTTTGGAAAGATCGACCGTTTTTCCACCAAAAACAGCCTCCCCCTCCTCCGGGATCTCCAACTGGTTGATACATCTTAATAAGGTTGATTTTCCTGTACCGGAAGGACCGATAATTCCGACAACATCGCCTTTTTCAATTTTTAAATTAATATGGTCTAATACTTTATTCTCATGAAAACTTTTGGAAAGGTTTTTGATCTCTAACATTTTTATACCCCTCTCTCATCCTCGAATATCTCTACTTTTGCCACCTGATCCGGAATCTGCATTTTCTTCTCAATCAGCCTGATTCCCTGCTCGATCACAAATGTGATCACCCAGTAAATGATCGCAAGTGAAACATATACTTCAAAATAACGGTAAGTTCTTCCACCAATGATTTTTCCCTGTGCTGTCATTTCAACAACTGCACAGACAAACGCAAGAGACGTTCCCTTGATCAGTCCAATAAAGGAATTTCCAAGTCCCGGGAGCGCCACGCTTAGCATTTCTGGGAAAATGATTCTGCGAAACGTCTGGAAATATGTCATTCCGATCGCACTTGCAGCCTCGATCTGTCCGACATTGACAGATGCCAAAGCTCCCCGGAAAATCTCTGCGATATACGCTGATTCATTGATGGAAAGTGCGATGATCGCATACACAAAACCGGATGTTGTCGAACTCTGATAATTCCATCCATTCTGCTGGTATATGTATTTTGTGATCATCGGGATTCCAAAGTATGCAATATACAACTGCACAATCACTGGTGTTCCCCGGATCAGCGAGATGTACACTCCTGCGATCTGTTTTAACACAGGAATATTTTTGGTTTTGATCAATGCCAGGAGCATTCCGATGATAAGTGCAATGATCATGGAACTGACTGCAAGGATCAGGGTTGTCGGAAGATATTTTAAAATCTCCGGAAGCTGGCTTAAGACCGCTTCAAAATCAAATAACTTTTCCATAGTTTTTTCTCCGTTCGTTTTCTGTTTTTATCACTACAATTGTTTGTAGAAATTTACAGTGTTTTTGAAGTCATGATGCACACAAATTCTCCTTTACCGGAGCGGGTGGAAAAATCCGGTGTATATCCAAGCTTCTCATAAAAGCCAAGTGCCTTCTCGCGGGAATTGATCCGTATGTTTGTAACACCCCACTCTTTCAAAAGCTGCTCTGCTGCCTTGATTCCAAGTGCCCCGTAATGTTTTCCCCTGTACTCTTCCAATGTGGCAACACGCTCGATATGACCGGCATTTTCTTCATCGATTCGTACCCGGCAGGTAGACACCGGAAATCCGTTTTCGTGAACCAGAATGTATTCACTGTCCTTTGTGTCATCCGCAAATTCGTATCTGGGTGGAATATCAAACCCGACACACATTGCCTGTATTCTGATATAATGCACTCCTGCTCTCTGCCATTCTTCTGTTGCATGCACTGCTTCCATCATCTTCCGCTCCTTGCTTCTCCCTTAGTTCCACGGTTTATAAAAATCGTTTGGAATTTTTAATTTATTTGCCGGATCTTTGCTTAAATGCTCTCTTCCAGTCGGTGTCTTCCAGATCGCATCAAAATCAGTATCCGGAATCACGATATCGTAATAAGTAGACTCCCAGTAATCCGGGTCTGCCTTGCTAAGATCAACACTCGCTGCAAAATCTTTAAAATACGTGTTGTGGTAAAATGCCGGAATCTGATATAAATCCCTTGCATATCCCCATAAATTCTTGTAATCCACGAGACGCCTTTTGCATGGACCAATGTTTCTGGAATAAGCGACATCGAATCTTGCCAGTGTCACATATAAACGGATATCACTGTCTGTCACGTAATCTCCAAACAGAAATCGCTGCTGTTCTAAACGCGCTTCCATTGCATCTAACCCTGCAAAAAATGTCTCGTAAGCATCGGAAAAAGCCTGTAAGGATTGTGCAAATTGTGCTCTATAAACAGCATTGTTAACATTTTCAAACAGCCACCAGTTTAACTTGTCGATCTCTTCTCTGAGTTCTTCCGGGTAAAGATCCGGTGCATCCGGCTTTTGGAATGGCTTAAAATCAACCTCCAGATAGTTGGTCAGCCTGTGATAATCGTTGTTCACTACCTTTTTCTCTTTGTAATCCACAAAAGAAGGGACTGTTGCACGGCCTGTGTACTCCGGGTCTGCATTGTAATAAAGCTCACTCAGAAACTGTGCTCCTGTTTCCGGGTTGATATGATCTGGCGAATTTACAAATTCCCAGCCCAAAGGTTTTTCGTAAGCATCATCATCCCAGTCTACGATTTCCACTTTGATTGCATCCTGTAAACCAAGAAGTTCCCTTGTAATGGATGCACGGTTTGACCAGTGGCATCCTTTTGCCCAGAATAAAATGTACCGGTCTTTCTCTACCGGATTTTCCCCGGGTCCGAATCCTTTTGTAAAATGATTTGGCTGTCTGTGGAAATTGCCATATTTGTCTACTTCACTTACTGTCTCTGTCGGGCGGACTCTGATCTGCCTGCCGTTTACTTCTATATACTCTGCCATAATATGCCTCCTGCCTATCGCTTCCCAATTTTAAATTTGTTACCCGGATCACTGCTTAAATGTGCCCTGTCTGCAGGTGCTCCCCAGTATGCGTCAAAATTGATCTCATCTAAAAATCTTGCGTTAAACGTCTCCATGAGATGTCCCGCTTTTTTATTGGAAGGATTTGCAAAATCTTTAAAGTACGTGTTGTTCTTAAATGCCGGAATCTGGTAAAGATCTCTTGCATATCCCCACAGGTTTTTGTAATCAATGAGACGCTGTTTTGTGTGGCCAAGCTGGAATGCATAGCGGATATCAAGTCTTGCAAGCGTCACATAAAGTCTCACATCACTGTCTGTCACATAATCTCCAAATAAAAATCTCTGATGTCCGAGCCTTTCTTCCAGAATATCAAGTGCTGCATAAAATGCATTGTAAGCATCCCAGAATGCCTCTTTGGAGCGGGCAAATGCTGTTTTGTATACACCATTATTTACATTATGGAATAACCATATATTTAACTTATCAATTTCTTCCCTGAGTTCTTCCGGATAAAGATCTGGTGCATTCTCTCCATGAAATTCCCTGAAGTTTACCTCAAAATAGTTGGTCAGTCTGTTGTAATCGTTGTTCACTACTTTTCCGGTCTGTACGTCGATCAGTGCCGGAACTGTCGTTCGTCCGGTATAATCATCATCTGCTTTGTAATATGCCTCACTCAAAAACTGAATGTTTAAAACCGGATCTGTGTTGTTCTCGTCATATACAAATTCCCAGCCGAGATTTTTCTCATGAGGCGCATGTTCTACCATATTGACACTGATGGCATCCTCTAACCCTAGAAGCTCCCTCACGATGGATGCGCGGTTTGACCAGTGGCACAGCTTTGCCCAGACCAGACGATAACGTCCTTTTTCTATCGGATTTTCGCCCGGTCCGAATCCTTTTGTAAAATGATTTGGCTGTCTGTGAAAATATCCGTTCTCGTCAACCTCTGAAACTGTCTCTACCGGACGGACTCTGATCTTTCTTCCATTTACTACTTCATAATCAAATTCTGCCATTTTTCTGCCTCCTGCTTTTCGTTCTTCTTAGTTGATCGGTGTTTCAAATTTATCTGCGGATGGAACCTGATCTGCCCCGAAATATTTCTGTGAAAGTTCTCCTAATGTGCCATCCTCCTGTAACTCTTTCAATACCTTATTAACATCCTCCCGAAGCGCTGCCCCCTCGTCATTTAACGGGAATAAGAAGTACGCATCCAGTGCGGTTGAAAACTTTGCTGTCTCATCAGCAGATAGTTCTGTTTTCTGTAATCCGTCAAAACCAAACTCTTCGATGTAGCTGTTGTAAATTGGAAGGTCATCTACCCTGAAATCGCTTGTTCCGTCCTGAATATGTTCAAATACAACCGAGAGATCTGCCTCTGTGTAAATAATCTCAATCTGTGATTCCGGATTTTCTTCATTCCATTTTTCAATGGCATTCGTGACATTCACTCCGGCACCTGCCTCAATCTTGTAACCTCTGTCAGCGGCATCCTGTAAAGAAGTGAGTGGTTCATCATCTGCTCTCTGAACAAATACATATTTGATCTCGTCATATGGGAAAGAATAGTAGTAACTTTCCGCTCTCTTCTCGTTGTAGCTGAAATTATTGACAGCAATCTGATAATTACCAGCGGTAAGTCCTGAGAAAATCGCATCAAATTCTGCGGTCTGCAAATTCAGACTGTACTGTGGAAGCCGGTCAAATACTGCCTGTAATACTTCGATATCATATCCTGAATAACTTCCATCTTCCTCCACGGAAATGTAAGGCTTTGGCGAACCTCCGGTCACTGCATTGATCACGGTGACATCTCCACTATTCTCTGTTTCTGCACTGACGTCTGCATTTGTGGATGCATTATTTGTATCTGCGCTATTTCCACCGCACGCTGTTACACTGATTGCTAATGCTCCTGTAAGAATTCCTGCTGTTAATTTTTTTACTAAACTCTGTTTCATAATGTTTTCTCCTCTTCATTTTTCTACTTTTTAGAAAATTGTGAAACTCCTCCTATTCTTCTTTCACGAGTTTCGCAATTATCTATTTCTATTTTTAAGCATCTTTCTCTCATACACTTTCATACGTTAATTCTAAAGAGTGTGCACATAAAGAAAGAAGCAGGTCGTTGTCATATGTTTATCACAACTGCCTGCTTCTTCTTTTTCCAAAACACTCAGGTGCATAAATCATATGAAAATAAAACCGTATTCATCCATACAGCACATACAACAGCGGCACATCTGTTTTTTGTTCTTTACAATCGTATTTGTTTTCATATGATTTTCTCCCTTCTTTATTTCCTATCTTTTTGATATGTTTTATAGGAATTAATTTATGTTTGTGATTATAACTATGTGGTCATGGTTTGTCAATTGTTCTGGTTATAGAAGATTCCTTGTGGTTGCTATAGGTTTTTCTTATAACTCATATTGTCGTTCATTTCACTTTAATTTTTTGCTTATCTTACTTTTTTCTGATTCCAACTGCGGTCAATGCTCCACAGGAAAGAATGAGAAGCGTGATCCACAAAGCTGCCTGACCGTTATCTCCGGTTTTCGGTGAAACTGCTGTTGTATCTGCTATCTGAACTTCAAAGTTTGCTGTTGCAACTCCATTTGCAGAAACAATACTAATACTGTGTGATCCGGCTGCCAATGTGCTTAAATACTCCGGTTTCAAAGTGATAATGATACTTCCTTCTGTTGCCGTATAGCAGTCTGCACTGAGTTCTGCGTTATCTACCATAACTTTCTGGAAGTTTGCAAATGCATCGCTGGAACGGAAATAAATTGTATTTCCACTTCCCTGCGTATAGCTGCTGCCTGCACCTTCAATGATGGTTGGTATAACCTGCTGACTGCCCTGTGTGCTTACCGTTGATGTCGAAGCCGGTGTTGATGTTGTTGTAGATTCACCTTGCGTTGTTGACGGTTCACTTGGTGTCGGTGTTGGTTCTGGTGTCGGTGTTGGATTTGGATTGGTATTATTACTTACGAAAGTTGTACCAATCTCACCAGTATATCCTTCTGGTTTTTTATTTAATGCTGCGGTAACTCCAGATGCTGTGACAACTGCATTTGGAGATATTGTTATTTTTTTATCACTTTCTAATCCGTAGCTGAAAGTCTCTCCTTTTTCTGCCTTAGCTGCTACAGTTCCTCCACTAATCGTTATATCGCCATTACATTCAATACCACGGCTACTGTTAGTTGCTTCTGCAGCATATGCTGTAATATTACCATTTTTAATAACAATACCATCATATGCAAATATGCCACTTGTACCGGCTGTTGCCTGTGCTTTGGCAATAATTGTACCCTGACTATCAATTTCCAATTTTCCAAGCACACTAATACCATGACTGGTATTTGCTGTTCCACCTGTTACTTCAAGTGTCCCATCTCCTGTTATGGTTAAATTTCCATGAACATATATTCCGCAACTCCATCCATTTGTACTACTACTGTAAGAACTGCTTATATTTTTTATTCTATTTTCATTTTTAATTATTATGTTCAGGTCTTGTAAGGTTTCGATTTCGATTCCGCTTCCATCACCTTCATAATTAAATCCATCTAAGGTCAGCGTTCTTGTCTGATTATCATAACTCCATCCTGTGCCGGAAGTATTGGCACTGGTAACTTCAACTCCGCCTACCCTTAGCTTGTAAGAGGTTGGCGTGGATGGTGTGGAGCTGCCTCCCGAAGAATTTTTTGGAGAATAAAAAATACCATCTACTCCATCTTTTGTTGTAATTTCATAGTTTTTATCATCGTCAGTGAAAAATGCATCTTTGAATTGTTTTCCTGAATCTGCAAGTGGTATCTCGTTTTTTCCATATGGCTGATAATAACCTACACCTATTTTAGCACCCGTTGTCAGTGGAACAGTCGTGCTCAGATTAATTTTTTCACTACTTTTGTAACGATAAATATATAAGTTACTATTTTCATCTTTTGAATTTTTATTTCCGTAAATATTTGCACTTCCTCCGATTGTTACATCCGCTCCCTGGTATGCAAAGACACCTGCTCCTTCCTGATCTTGATATTCACCAAAATCACAAATATTATCTGTGATTTCTCCACCAGTCATTTCAAAATTGCAATTATCAAGAACAACCACTCCCGCGCCGTATCCTGCCTCATTTCCTGAAATCTTACCTCCTCTCATGATGAAAGTTCCATTATAAAAAACTGCAACTCCACCACCGCGTTTTGTAAAAGTTTTATTGCTACGATTTCCAACAATATTGCCGGATTCTAATATTAACGTTCCTTCTCTGACATTAATGCCTCCAGCATAGTCTTCATTTGCCCATCCACCAGTAATTTTTCCATTTTGTCCTTCACTCGTATCTTTTATGATTAAAGTTCCACCTGCTATCACACTAAATACATTGTCTTGTTGTTCATTTAAGTTACGGTCAATCGTATATCCATTCAGATCAATGGTCACGTTCTTGTCTACATTAAACCTATAATCACCTGTTCCAGCTGTAATATTCTTATCTAATTGAATATTACCACCTTTACTTATTGCATTTTTTAACTCATTCCACGAACTTACTGTTGTTACCGCATCATCTGCCTTCACTTCCGTCACACCCAGTCCTGCAACCATGGTTATGACAAGCATCATACACAGCAATCCTGCTATCCATTTGTTCAACTTTTTCATTCTTTTTTCTCCTTTGCTTTTAACGTAAAAAATTTGTTGTACATGATTACCTGTTTCTAATGTACAACGAATTTCTTTCCAAATGGACGGATTGTCATGAATCGACCGTAAAATGTATTGAATCGACCATATTTTTTCACTACGTCTGTATTTTATGCTTTACAAGACAGCCGAAGGATATTTACCTAAACAACCCAATAATCGTTAGACACTATCCTCTGGAAGAAAATATAAACTATTGTTTTGTCGGCATCAGAAGAACCGGCAAATCCTACATGATGTATCAGCAAAATGCTCAGCAGCGAAATTGCTTCTACACTGGGCGGCCGTTTTGTCATCATGAATATATATCCTTATTCCTTCTCTGAGTATCTGACTGCAAATGGAAAAGAAAAGAATTATCTGGATACTATCAGCACAAGTGATAATGCTCATGCGCGGTAAAGTAACACACAAGAATTTGATAGACAACCGCCCATTATTCCGTTACTATTCTTCAATATGGATTGAGAAAACCTCTCTGATACAGTATAATAAAGTGTCAGGGAGGTATCTCTATGAAGGAAAAAATACTAATCATTGAAGATGATTTTACGATACAAACACAGCTTAAAACTCTTTTGTCTGGGAATGGATATGAAGTATTTGCAGTTACGGATTTTTCCCAAACAATAGAGCAGTTAAAAGAAGCTGCGCCACATCTGGTTATTCTGGATATAAAACTTCCGGGGAATAACGGTTTTGAAATATGCTCTCAAATTCGCACCTTTTCAGATATTCCGATTGTATTTGTAACAAGCAGCAATACAGATATGGACGAACTTAACAGCATTATGCTGGGTGGAGATGCGTTTATCACAAAGCCTTATAATCCCGCTATTCTTCTTGCTAAAATTGCTGCATTGTTAAAGAAAGCCTACCGTTCCCCTCAAACAGAAATTTATATGTGGAAAGAAGCTACCCTGCATTTGGAGAGTAGCATGATAGAGTACAAAGGACAGAAAGCAGAATTGACAAAGAATGAATTGAAAATCCTCTACTACCTTTTTAAGAACGCTGGAAAAATCTGTTCCAGAAATGATATTGTGGATTTTCTTTGGGACAATCAGCTTTATGTTGATGATAATACCCTAAGTGTCAATATTACCCGTATTCGTGACAAACTGGCAACAATCGGACTTGTAGATTTCATTAAAACAAAACACAGGCAAGGATATACATTATGAGTGGAAAACAATATTTGAAAAATCAACTCCCCGTTATTTTAATCAATCTGCTGGGTATGCTTGCCCTTGCTTTGTTCCTGATTGCAAGCGATAATCCTATCCAAACAGTCCTGTTTATTCTTGCAGTCTGGTCGATTGTCCTTGTTTTATCTTTGCTGGCATTTTATTTCTCACGAAAAAAATATCTGAATAAATTGCTCAATATGACGGAGCAATTAGAAGAACGATATTTATTGCCGGAAATCATGCAAGTGCCGGAAAGGGCTGATGAACAGGTTTTTTACCAGATTATGAAAATGGCTGAAAAATCTATGTTGGAACGGATTGGCGAAGTACAGAGGGAACGCAGGGAATATAAAGAATACATTGAACAATGGATACACGAAGTAAAAACACCAATTACAGCCATGAAGCTGCTGTGTGAGAATAACCGTTCTCCCTTTTCCAGAGAGGTATTGGCAGAGTTAGAGAATATCAATCAATATACAGAACAGGCGCTTTACTATGCCCGGAGCGAACACGCTGAAAAAGACTATTCTGTCCGTGAAGTCAATTTATGCGATGTTGTGCATAGTGCAATCGCAGATAATAAGTATCTTTTGCGTCAAAGCAATATGACGATTCAGATAGACGATATAGAAACAAAAGTTTACACCGATGAAAAATGGGTGCGGTTCATCTTAAATCAGATTATCGGTAATGCAATCAAATACCATGCAGAGCAGCCTATTTTGCACTTTGGGGCGACAAAAACGAATGACAAGATTGTGCTATCTATCAGCGATAATGGGATAGGTATTCCTAAAAGTGATTTACCCCGTATTTTTGAAAAAGGATTTACAGGTCAGAATGGGCGAACCGGGAAAAATTCTACTGGAATTGGCTTATATCTTTGCAAGCGTCTATGTGATAAACTGGGAATAGGACTTACTGCTTATTCCGAAAACAGAGGAACAACGATTTCACTTATCTTTCAAATGAATGATTTTATTATCGGAGTGCAGGGCTGATAGGTTCTGCACTTCTTACATTTTTGTAAGAACTGTGTAAGAAAACTTGATACAAAAAATGATATACTCCATTTACAATATGGGTATGGAACAGTTAAGGAGGTTTATCCGATGAATACAATTTTGAAGCTGGAGCATATCCAGAAATATTATGGCAATGAGGGGAATATTACCAAAGCCATTAAAGATATTAGTTTTTCTGTGGAAGCCGGAGAATTTCTCGGAATTATGGGTGCGTCCGGTTCTGGAAAGACAACGCTGCTAAACTGTATTTCTACGATTGATACCGTAAGTGCAGGGCATATTTTTTTAGAGGGAACAGATATAACGGAAATCAACCCAAAATCCCTTGCCCGCTTTCGCAGAGAGAATTTAGGTTTTGTATTTCAAGACTTCAATTTGCTGGATACATTGACAATTTCAGAAAACATTGCACTGGCATTAGCAATCAATAAAGTCCCTGCCGGGAGTGTAGAACCCCGCATTTTGGATATAGCCGGAAAGCTGAATATCAGCGATATTCTAAACAAATATCCTTATCAGGTATCGGGCGGTCAAAAACAGCGTTGTGCCTGTGCAAGAGCAATTATCAACAATCCGAAACTCTTATTGGCAGATGAGCCAACAGGAGCATTAGACAGCCATTCCTCACAAATGCTGCTGTCTACCATTCAAAGTATCAATGAACAGCTTAGGGCGACAATTCTTATGGTAACTCATGACGCTTTTACCGCCAGCTATGCCAGCCGTATTCTTTTTTTGAAAGACGGAGAAATCTTTATGGAACTGCGCAAGGGCAACGACAGCAGAAGTGATTTTTTTGATAAAATTCTGAATGTCCTTACCATGATCGGAGGGGGACAGAGCCATGTATGCTAAACTTGTTTTCAGAAATGCAAAACGGTCTGTAAAAGACTATCTGGTCTACATTGTCACAATGACAATCTGTGTTACCTTGTTTTATGCGTTCTTGTCTATTTCCAGTAGTTATTATAGCCCGGATATAGGCAGCGAGTATGATTTTACTCTGTTAAGTGACGGAATGAAAATTGCAATCTGCATGATAACATTGCTGTTGTTATTTTTGATACGGTTCGTCAATCATTATATGCTAAGACGGAAGCAAAAAGAGTTTGCTGTCCAGTCCATTATGGGAATGGAACAAAAAACTATTGGCAGGATTTTCTTTGCAGAAACACTGATTATGGGTATGTTTTCCATTTTGATTGGTATTTTTTGCGGTGTATTTTGCTCTCAATTCATTACCGCAATGCTCCTTACTGCTTATGGAAAGCCTTATGAAATCTCATGGACATTATTCCCGGATACCGTTTTGTTGACAGTGGTATTTTTTGTGGCAAGTTTTTTTGTGGTAGGAATTTTCAATACCCGTACCATTCAGAAAACAAAAATTATTGATATGCTTTCCGCAGAGAAAGA
>OJMI01001951.1_pt1 | contig 20219 bp, 15 predicted proteins | sample 1597131 | NCBI WGS metagenome assembly OJMI01 (sample SAMEA2452116, study PRJEB22498) | human gut metagenome | reverse complement strand
AGGCTATACGCCAAAGAAAGGAAGAATCAAAAATGAGAAAGAGAATCGTTGTGACAGTTCTGATGGCTGCTTTGACTTGTTTTCTTTTGATGGGTGCTGCGGCTCCTGCAAAACCTCTTGACCTTGTTGGAAATTGGGAAGAAAAAGATAAAGGCGACAGTTACCAAGCCGGATATATTAAAGAAGGCAAAGACGGCAAGGATGGCGAAATTGTCATTTGCTGGGTATCCGATGGTGGCGATACAAAATCTTTGTACTGGGCTGGAACTTATGTTGCGCCAAAAGATAATAAAGAAACTTATAGTTGGACTTCAAAGAACAACAAGGATAAGACAGACCACGCTTTGCTGGCATCCGGTGACGACACAAAGGTTTTCACCTATGAAAAAGGTGAAATTACTTACAAGGCATCTGCTTTAGGCACAACGAAGAAAATGCACTTTGTTCGTACCGATACGAGTTATGAGGACTAAACATTGAAACAATTAAAAGCCAGTAGCCGAAAAACCGCTGGCTTTTTTAGAGAAGCGAGATAGAAAATGATGATATTGCTTATTTTCTGTGCTATTGTCATAGTCGTGTGCGGATTTGTCTACGCGCAATCGGAAGCCAACAAACAGAAAATTATCAATCTTAGCCTAGATGAAATTGACGCGATGGAAGGCCACCAGTTTGAACATTATACGGCTGCAATGCTTCAATTTGACGGATTCGAGCAAGTGCAAGTGACGCAAGCAAGCGGTGACTATGGAGTTGATGTGGTTGCTTACAAGGGCGGCCACAAGTGGGCGTTCCAGTGCAAGAGGTACAGCAAGAATTTGGGCTTAAAACCTATTCAAGAGGTTTACGCTGGTGCAAAAAGATACGGTGCAGATAAAGCAGTCGTATTCACCAACGTCTATTTCACGCCAAACGCTCAATCTTTGGCTAACACACTTCATGTTGAACTGTGGGGCAGAGATAAACTTGCGGATATGATATGGCAACGAAAACAAGAGGAAGAAGCTAAAAAAGAATTTAAGGAATCCGTTAAACACGGAAATCGTAAGAAAGAAAAGCAAAAAGAACCGTCTGAAACGGTATCAGATGCCCCGAAAGAACCGATAAAAGAAGAAGTAAGCTATATAGAACCAATCAAACAAAAGGAAACGGTTGTTCCAAAACAGGAAAATACAGAACCAGTCGTAAAGCAAGAACCGAAAATGGAAAGCGAACTCATGCAGATGCTTTATCCGGTAAGTCCGCAAGAAATCGAAAAGAAAGAGGTAAAAAATATGGCAACGATTATCGGCGCTGGCAAGTATGTATTTGGCGAGAACATCCCAAAGGCACACTGGTTCTGGAAACGGGCCAAATGTTCCAGCGGGCAGGCTACCGGGTGAAAATCCTGAACACGATAAACTTTTCCAAGTCCATGAAGTACAACCCCTTTGTTTACATCCACTCGGAAAAGGATGTGCTGAAGCTGGTGAATACCCTTATCGCCAACACCAAGGGCGAGGGTGAAAAGTCAGCGGAAGATTTTTGGGTGAAGTCGGAACGGCTGTTCTACACTGCGCTCATCGGCTACATCTGGTACGAGGCCCCGGCAGAAGAAATGAACTTCACCACCCTGCTGGAAATGATAAACGCCAGTGAAGCCCGCGAGGATGACCCGGACTTTCAAAGCCCGGTGGACCTCATGTTTGAACGGCTGGAACAGAAAGACCCGGACCACTTCGCCGTCCGGCAGTACAAAAAGTTTTTGCTGTCGGCGGGCAAGACCCGTTCCTCCATCCTGATAAGCTGCGGTGCCCGTTTAGCCCCATTTGACATCCGGGAGGTGCGGGAGCTGATGGAGAACGATGAAATGGAGCTGGACACCATTGGGGATGAAAAGACCGTGCTGTTTTTGATTATGAGCGACACGGACACCACCTTCAACTTCATTCTTGCCATGCTTCAAAGCCAGCTTATCAACCTGCTGTGTGACCGTGCGGATGATAAATACGGTGGCCGACTGCCTGTCCATGTACGGCTGATTCTGGACGAGTTCGCCAACATCGGGCAGATTCCCAACTTCGACAAGCTGATCGCCACCATTCGCAGTCGGGAAATCTCGGCATCCATCATTTTGCAGAGCCAGTCGCAGCTGAAAGCCATCTACAAGGATGCGGCCGAAATCATTTCGGACAACTGCGACTCTGTTCTCTTTTTGAGTGGGCGGGGCAAAAATGCCAAAGAGATCTCCGATGCGCTGGGGAAAGAGACCATCGACAGTTTCAACACCAGCGAGAACCGGGGTTCTCAAACCTCCCACGGACTGAACTATCAAAAATTAGGAAAGGCGTTGATGTCAGAGGACGAAATCGCAATCATGGACGGCGGCAGGTGCATTTTGCAGCTGCGGGGCGTGAGGCCGTTCTTCTCGGAGAAGTTCGACATCACCAAGCACCCGCACTACAAGTACCTTGCAGACGCGGACAAAAAGAACACCTTTGATGTGGACAGGTTCTTATCCACCCTGCGCCGGAAACGGCAGCAGGTAGTCGCGCAGGATGAAAGTTTTGACTTGTACGAAATTGACCTGTCGGACGAAAACACAGCCGAATAATTTTTATTTTTAAGTGCCGCAGAACAAGCGGCAGAAAGTGAGGACCTTATGGAATTTTTCAACAGCGCAGTCGATACTTTGCAGACCATCGTGGTCGGTCTGGGCGGTGCCCTGTGTGTCTGGGGCGGCATCAACCTGTTGGAGGGCTATGGACAGGATAACCCCGGCAGCAAGAGCCAGGGCGTGAAGCAGCTGGTCGCGGGCGGCGGCGTTGCCCTGATCGGCGTGACCCTTGTCCCGCTGCTGTCCGGGCTGCTGGGCTAACCTTAATTTATCCGTACATCCATCTTTGAGACCCCACCGCGCTCTCCCGGCAACATGGGAGGGCGCGGGAAAGGAGGTATCTTTGCTTGATTAGTGAGATCATCGAGAAATGGATAAAAGGCATTTTGATAGATGGCATCACGGGCAACCTCTCCGGCCTGTTCGACAACGTGAACGCCAAGGTGGGCGAAATCGCTTCGGACGTTGGTTCTACCCCGCAGGCATGGAACAGCGGCATTTTCAATATGCTGCGCAGTCTTTCCGAAACGGTAGTACTGCCCATTGCAGCGGCCATCCTTGCCCTTGTGATGTGCCATGAGCTTATCCAGATGATTACCGAAAAGAACAATATGCACGACTTCGATACTTCCATGTTCTTCCGCTGGATTTTCAAGTCTGCCTTTGCCATCCTCATAGTCAGCAACACATGGAATATCGTTATGGGTGTGTTCGATGCCACCCAGAGCGTTGTCAACCAAAGTTCCGGCGTTATCATTGGCGAAACATCCATCCACTTTGACCGCCTGATACCCGGACTGGAATTTCAGCTGGAAAGCATGACCATTGGCAGTCTGCTCAGCCTGTGGTTCCAGACCCTTGTGGTGGGCCTGACCATGAACATCCTGTCCATCTGCATCTTCCTTGTGACCTACGGCCGCATGATTGAGATTTACGTTGTGACCGCACTGGGGCCTATCCCGCTGGCGACCATGGGCAGCAGCGAGTGGCGCAGCACCGGGCAGAACTATTTGAAATCGCTTTTGGCGTTAGGCTTCCAAGCGTTCCTGATTATGATTGTCGTGGGCATCTATGCGGTGCTGATACGCAACATTTCAGGTGCGGCGGACATTGCCGGGGCCATCTGGGGCTGCATGGGCTACACCGTGCTACTCTGTTTCTGTCTGTTCAAGACCGGCAGCATCAGCAAGTCCGTATTCGGTGCCCATTGAGAAAGGAGCGTTTGAATGGCGTATGTGACCGTTCCCAAAGATTTGACCCATGTAAAATCCAAAGTCTTATTCGGGCTGACCAAGCGGCAGCTGGTCTGCTTCGGCGGTGCGCTTTTAACGGGCGGACCGCTTTATTTTTTGGCCCGGAACTATCTTTCCAACAGTGCAGCGGCCCTGCTGATGATTTTTGCCATGCTGCCGGGGCTGCTGTTCGCTCTGTTCGAGCGGCACGGCCAGCCCCTTGAAGTGGTGATTCAGCAAATGATTCAGTGCTGCTTTATTCGTCCCAAGGAAAGGCCCTATCAGACCAACAATGCTTACGCCGCCCTTGTGCGGCAATACCAAATGGAACAGGAGGTAAAGGCCATTGTCCAGAAAAACGATACCCCGCGAAACCGAAAAGCCCAAAAAGCTCACCCGCGCCCAGAAAAAAGAAATTGATGCCGTTCTCCGCAAGTACAAGGGTGACGGCAAGCCCCGCACGGCACAGGCCACCATCCCGTATGAGGCCATCTACCCGGACGGTGTGTGCCGCATTGACCGACGCACGTTCTCCAAGTGCATTGCCTTTGAGGACATCAGCTATCAGCTGGCCCAGCCGGAAACGAGGACCGCCATCTTTGAACACCTGTGCGACCTGTACAACTATGTGGATGCCTCCATCCATGTGCAGCTTTCGTTTTTGAATCGCAAGGTTGACCCGGTGCAGTACGCAAAAAGTTTTGAGATCGCACCGCAGGGGGATGATTTTGACGACATCCGCGCCGAGTACACCGCCATCCTGCAAAAGCAGCTTGCCAGCGGAAACAACGGCATTGTCAAAACCAAGTACCTGACCTTCACCATCGAGGCAGACAATCTAAAAACCGCACGGGCGCGGCTGACCCGCATTGGTCTTGACCTGCTGGGCTATTTCAAGACCATGGGCTGCGTGGCGCACGTCATGGACGGACAGGCGCGTTTGGAGGTGCTGCACGGCATCTTCCACCCGGACGGGGAACCGTTCCGCTTTGACTGGGACTGGCTGGCGCCCTCCGGCCTGTCCACTAAGGATTTTGTGGCCCCGTCCTCCCTCTGCTTCGGCACGGCCAAGACTTTTGGACTGGGCGGCAAATATGGAGCTGTGAGCTTTTTACAAATCCTTGCGCCGGAACTTTCGGATGAAATGCTGGCCGATTTTCTCAAAACGGAAAGCGGCATTCTCGTCAATCTCCATGTGCAGGCCATCGACCAGACCGAGGCCATCAAAACCATCAAGCGGAAGATCACAGACCTTGACGCCATGAAGATTCAGGAACAGAAAAAGGCTGTCCGTTCCGGGTACGACATGGATATCCTCCCCAGCGACCTTGCCACCTACGGCGAGGATGCCAAAAAGCTGCTGAACAAATTGCAGACCCGGAACGAACGGCTTTTCATGCTGACCTTTCTTGTACTGAATGTGGCCGACACCAAGCAAAAGCTGGGCAACGATGTGTTCCAAGCCGCAGGTGTGGCACAGAAGTACAACTGCTCGCTTGTCCGGCTGGACTACCAGCAGGAACAGGGCCTTGTGTCCAGCCTGCCGCTGGGCATCAACCAGATAAAGATTCAGCGCAGCCTTACCACCTCCAACGTGGCGGTGTTCGTGCCCTTTGTAACGCAGGAGCTTTTCCAGAGCGGTGCGGCCATGTACTACGGCATCAACGCAAAATCCCACAACATGATCATGCTGGACCGCAAGCAGGCCCGGTGTCCCAACGGCCTAAAGCTGGGTACGCCCGGCAGCGGCAAATCCATGAGCTGCAAGTCTGAAATCGTCAGTGTGTTTTTAACGACTGCTGACGATATTTTTATTTCAGACCCAGAGGCCGAGTATTATCCGCTGGTCAAGCGGCTGCATGGGCAGGTCATTAAACTTTCGCCTACCAGCAAGGACTATGTGAATCCTCTGGACATCAACCTGAACTACTCCGAGGATGATAGTCCGCTTGCCCTGAAATCGGATTTTGTGCTGTCGTTCTGTGAGCTGGTCATGGGCGGTAAAACAGGTCTGGAAGCGATTGAGCGCACCGTGATAGACCGTGCCGTGAAAGCCATCTACCGCCCCTATCTGGCGAATCCCAGCCCGGAGAATATGCCGATTTTGTCTGACCTCCACCAAGCCCTGCTCGACCAGCACTTGCCGGAAGCGGACCGGGTAGCGCAGGCATTGGACTTGTATGTGTCCGGCTCGCTGAATGTGTTTAACCACAAAACGAATGTGGACATCCACAACCGGCTCGTGGCCTTTGACATCAAAGAGTTAGGCAAGCAGTTAAAAAAACTGGGGATGCTCATTATCCAAGACCAGATATGGGGCCGCGTCACCCAGAACCGCAGCCAAGGCCGGGCCACATGGTATTTTGCAGACGAGTTCCATTTGCTCTTGAAAGAAGAACAGACCGCTGCTTATTCCGCAGAAATCTGGAAACGCTTCCGCAAATGGGGCGGTGTGCCCACGGGCGCCACCCAGAATGTGAAGGACCTTCTTTCTTCCCCGGAGATTGAAAACATTCTGGAAAACAGCGACTTCATCACGCTGCTGAATCAGGCATCCGGCGACCGCAAAATCCTTTCGGAACGGCTGAACCTCTCCGCAGACCAGCAGAAGTACATCGACAATTCGGAACCGGGCGAAGGACTGCTGATTTTTGAAAACGTGGTGCTTCCGTTTTCCAACCCCATCCCGAAAAACACACAGCTCTATAAGATCATGACCACCCGGCTCAGCGAGGTGGTGGAGCTATGAGCTTAACACATTTCAGCTTGTTTTCCGGCATCGGCGGCATCGACCTTGCCGCAGAAGCAGCGGGTTTTACTTCGGTCTGCCAATGCGAGTGGGCAGCCTTCCCCGCCGCTGTGCTGGCAAGCCACTGGCCGGAGGTGCCCCGCTTTCAGGACATCACCACCGTAACAAAGGAGGCTTTCTTTGAAAAAACAGGACTTCGCACCGTCACCCTCATTTCAGGCGGTTTCCCGTGCCAGCCGTTCTCCACCGCAGGGCGGCAGCGCGGTTTCCACGATGAACGCTATCTCTGGCCCGAAATGCTGCGGGTCATCCGGGAATTGCAGCCCCGTTGGGTGCTTGGAGAAAATGTTGCTGGCTTCCTCCGTATGGGGCTCGACAAAACGCTCATTGACTTGGAGCAGGCAGGTTACGATGTTCGGGTTTTCGTATTACCTGCTGCTGCCGTTGGCGCGTGGCACGAACGGAAACGGGTATTCATCATCGGCTCCGCTGCTTCCCACGCCCCTTGCCAGCGACACCGGGGATGTGGGCAAGGGGCTGGACATCCAAATCTCTGCGAATGGCAGTTACCGCAAGATGAACAAGGATGGCAAGGCGTGGACGGCGCGGCTTTCCCATGTGGTCTACCGGATGACCCCCACCACGCTGGAAAAGCCCTACCTCAACCCGGACTGGGTAGAGTGGCTGATGGGTTTCCCGCGCAAATGGACGGACATTCCATTTGGGCCAAAGAGCCTGCCGACATCCCGCGCCTGACCGAAGAGGTGCCAAACCGCAGCAGGCGGATGAAAACGCTGGGCAATGCGGTTTCGCCGCCGCAGGTGTTCCCGATTCTCAAATACATTGCGGACATTGAAACGGGCCGCTGTCCGATGGGAGGTGAAGAACTTTGAAAGAATTGCAGGCAAAAGCCAAAGTCACCCAGACCATGACCCGTGACGGTCTGGTGGTGGAAAATCAAGCGGACGGCACTGTAGAGAATGCTTCCAGTCGGGAAGCGGAACAGGACTACTCCACGGATGCCGAGGGCAAGGCCGAAAAAATTCTGGAACGGGCCGAGGACATCAAGGACGGGCATAAAAATAAAAAGAAAGCGAAAAAGGCAGCAGAAACAGCGGCCACCGCCGAAAGTGAAGATGGTCTGCACAGTTCGGCAGCCCGTCTGGAACTGACCGAGGAAGAACGGGCAGACCCGGCGTTGCAGCCGTATATCCAAAAGGCGGGAGCGAAAGCCGACAAGCTGGATGCGGCCCGCGCCGCTCTGCCGAAAAAGCGTGTCCCGGTCAAAGAAAAAGTCTACGATGCTGTCAGCGGCAAGGCAAAATCCACCCTGCGCTTTGAGCAGCAGGACAAAGGCCCGCCCAGCCTGAAACCAAACCCGGCCAGCCGCCCGCTATCAGAAGCGTTGCTGTTCGCTCACGGAAAAATCCATGAAGTCGAACACGAAAATGTGGGTGTGGAGGGTGGCCACAAGGGTGAAGAACTGGTGGAGCATCAGACCGCCAAGGTCATCCGCAGCGGCATCCGGCACCACAAGATGAAGCCCTACAAGGCCGTGGAAAAGGCAGAGCGTCAGCTCATGTCTGCCAATGCAGAATACTTTTACCAGAAATCTTTGCGGGACAATCCGCAGATCGCGCAGTCCGCCAGCAATCCCATTTCCCGGATGTGGCAGAAACAGCGTATCAAGCAACAGTACGCCAAAGCTGCACGGCAGGCCGGACAAGCCGCCGCACAGGGTGCAGCCACTACCGCAGAAAATGGTTTCCGGGTAACAAAGCTGGCAGCCGAAGGCGGCGAACGGGTAGCCGAATTTGCGGCCCGGAACTGGAAAACCATTCTGATCGTGGCGGTGTTCGGTCTGCTGGCTCTGCTCTTGATAACGGGTTTGCAGTCCTGCACCGTGATGGCGGGCACCGCTGGAACCGGCGTGACGGCATCCTCTTACTTTTCCAAGGACAAGGATATGCTGGGTGCAGAGAAAGCCTACGCCAAGCTGGAACAAAAGCTGCAACGGTATCTCGACACCTACGAGGCCACCCACAACTACGATGAATACCATTTTTATCTGGACGAAATCGAGCATGACCCCTATGTGCTGATCTCGATTTTGTCCGCGCTCCATGACGGCGTTTTTACATTGGCCGAGGTGCAGGGCGAACTTGAAATGCTCTTTGAAAAGCAGTACATCCTGACCGAGACCGTGACCATGCAGATACGTTACCGTACAAAAATGATGGTCATTATTGGCCCGTATGGTGTGCCGCAAGTTATCACCTACCAAGAACCGTATGAATACTACATCTGCACGGTCAAGCTGAAGAACAAGGATTTATCCCACCTGCCCGTGGAAGTACTGACCGAAGAACAGCTTAGTGCCTATTCGCTCTATATGCGCACGCTGGGCAACCGGCCGGATTTGTTCGGGCAGGCACAGTACCCCAATGCGTCCACCATCAAGCAGCCCACCTACTACGATATTCCCCCGGAAGCGTTAAAGGATGATAAGTTTGCCGCCATGATGGAGGAAGCCACGAAGTACATCGGCTACCCGTATGTGTGGGGCGGCAGTTCGCCCAGCACCAGCTTTGATTGCAGCGGCTACATTTCGTGGGTGCTGAATCACTCCGGCTGGAACGTGGGCCGCCAGACCGCACAGGGCCTTTACAACCTCTGTACTCCTGTTTCGACGGCGCAGGTCAAACCGGGCGACCTTGTGTTTTTCAAGGGAACCTACGATACCCCCGGCGTGAGCCATTGCGGTATCTATGTGGGCAATTCCATCATGCTGCACTGCGGCGACCCGATCTCTTACACAAACCTCAACTCGAAATATTGGCAAGAACATTTTTACAGCTATGGGCGTTTACCGTGACGCCAGAAAGGATTTTGTATGGCAAAAAGACTTTCCCGCATTGAGCGCGACATTGAACGGCTCAAAGAAAAAATCAGCGAATACCAGCAGCAGTTGAAAGAACTGGAAGCTGCAAAGACCGAACAGGAAAATTTGCAGATCATTCAGTTGGTGCGCAGCATGAATATGAAGCCGGACGAGTTTGCGGCCTTCCTGCGCAGCGGTGCGCTGAACGCCGCTCCTACCGTCACCCCGTACCACAAACAGGAGGATGCCGCCGATGAAACCTGACAACTGGAACCGTTTCGCTGCCGGACTGCTGGCTATCCTGCTCTGCCTCTGCTCCTTTTCCATGCCCGCTTTCGCAAGCGGTACTGACCCTGCCCCGGAACCTCTGCCGGAGATTATCGAAGAAGAACCCACTACGGGCGGCATGGAGCCGGAGGGTGTGCCCATCACACCCAAGGGCAATGCAACACTGGTGGATGACTTTTACGGCGACAAGCAGCTTATCACAGTGACCACCAAGGCCGGGAATTATTATTACATTCTCATTGACCGTGCCAACGAGGACAAGGAAACTTCTGTCCACTTTCTGAACCAAGTGGACGATGCCGACTTGCTGGCTCTGCTGGATGAAGAACCGCAGACCGCCGAGGTCTGCACCTGCACGGTGAAATGTGAGGCCGGAAACATCAACGAAAACTGCCCCTTGTGTGAAAAGAGCCTGCGCAACTGCACGGCCCCGGAAGCTGTGAAAACTGACACCGAAACGCCAGAGGAAAAGCCGAAGTCCAACATGGGCAGTCCGATGATCCTGCTGGTGCTGGCTCTGGCGGGCGGCGGTGCAGCACTCTATTATTTCAAGTTCCGCAAATCGAAAGCCGATACCACCGGGCACGATGATCTGGACGAATACGATTTTGGCGAGGATGAGGATGCAGACGAGGAACCGACCGAAATTGAGGAAAATTCAACATGAAAAAAGCCGCCACTAAAAACAGCGGCGGCAGAAGAGTTATGCTCTTCTCAATTCCTCGAAAATAAGAGAAAGGATCAGCAAAAGCCCTTCGTCATCGTTGCGGATGCCAAGTTTGCGTCTAACATCGTAAGCAGACATATAGGAGTATTTGTTAAAAATTTCCTCCCAATCATCAACATTATAAGGGCAATTATCGTCCAATGAAAGGAACCAATCATCCTTATATTTATTATAGAGATACCGAACAACATTTTTCTTTCCCATTTCATCAAGGATTTTTTCAACCGGTTCGGTTCTCCCCAGTGAAATTTGGGAAATTATCTCTTGTCCAAACAGTTCTAAACGTTCTGCACCATTGAAATCTTTTTCCAAATTGGTCACTCCTAACATAATATGATACTTTTAATTTACCACAACACATCAAAAGTTACAATAGGAGACAGCAAAATGAAACTGGTAATTACTGAAAAGCCCAGTGTTGCCCGCAGCATTGCCACCGTGATCGGGGCCGATGAAAAGCAAAACGGCTACTGGCAGGGCGGTGGGTATTTGGTAAGCTGGTGCATCGGGCATCTGGTGTCCTTTGCGGAAGCGGGTCGGTACGATGAAAAATACTGCAAGTGGAAGTATGAAGATTTGCCCATCCTGCCCCAGCCGTGGCAGTTCATTGTCCCGGACGAAAAGAAACAGCAGTTTGAAGTTCTGCGTGCCCTGCTCAACCGCCCGGATGTGGACAGTGTGACCGCCGCGACCGATGCAGGCCGGGAGGGAGAACTGATTTTCCGTCTTGTCTACCAAATGGCCGGTTGCACAAAACCTGTGAAGCGGCTCTGGATTTCCAGCATGGAGGATGCTGCTATCCGGGAGGGCTTCGCAAACCTGCGCCCGGATTCGGACTACGATGCGCTATACCAGTCGGCCCTCTGCCGCGCAAAGGCGGATTGGCTGGTGGGCATCAATGCAACACGGCTGTTTTCGGTGCTGTACCATAAAACCCTAACCGTGGGCCGGGTGCAGACCCCGACACTGAAAATGCTGGTGGACCGGGATGCAAAAATCCTGCGCTTCCAGAAAGAAAAGTATTACACGGTCGGCATCCAGTCCGGCAGCCTGAAAGCGGGCAGCGGACGCATTGCTAGCATGGACGAGGCCGACACTTTGAGAAAAGCCTGTGCCGGGGCACCTGCTATCTGTACTTCTATTCAGCGTGAGAAAAAGACAGAACAACCGCCCAAGCCCTATGACCTGACCACCTTGCAGCGGGAGGCAAACCGCCTGTTCGGATTTACGGCAAAGCAGACCCTTGATTATGCCCAGCAACTTTACGAAAAGAAACTGCTGACCTATCCCCGCACGGACAGCCAATATCTGACCGAGGACATGGGCCAGACAGCACAACATCTTGTGTCTGATCTGCTGGGGCTGCTGCCCTTTGCCCAAGGGCTTGACTTGACCCCGGAAGTGGGCCGGATTCTGAACAGCAAAAAGGTATCGGACCACCACGCCATCCTTCCCACCGCCGAATTTGTAAAACAGGGCTTCACCGGCCTTGCGGAAAGTGAGTGCAAGCTGATGAACCTTGTCTGCTCCAAACTGCTCTGCGCGATAGCCGCGCCCCATGAGTACGAAACTGTGACTGCTGTGTTCTCCTGCGCCGGGAACGAGTTCACCGCCAAGGGAAAGACGGTGCTTGTTCCCGGTTGGAAAGAAATCGACCAGCGGTTCCGCTCCACCCTGAAAGCAGATACCGAGGAAGAAGTTTTGAACGCACTGCCGGAACTGGCCGAGGGACAGAACTTTTCCGTGACAACTGACATTTTGGAACATTTCACGTCCCCGCCAAAAGCCTACACCGAAGATACGCTCCTGTCGGCAATGGAGCGGGCAGGGGCCGAGGATATGCCGGAGGAAGCGGAACGTAAGGGGCTGGGCACTCCGGCCACCCGTGCCGCGATTCTGGAAAAACTAGTGCAAATGGGCTTTGTGCAGCGCAAGGGCAAACAGCTTGTCCCCACCAAGGACGGCATCAATCTGGCGGTGGTTCTGCCGGAAAGCCTGACCTCTCCCGCTCTGACTGCTGAATGGGAAAACCGCCTGACCGAGATTGCCAAGGGCAAGGCAGACCCGGACGAGTTCATGGCCGAAATTGAAGCGCAGGTGCGCCAACTGGTCAAGACCTATTCTTGTATCAGTGCAGATAAGCAAAACCTGTTCCAGTCGGAACGGGTTATTATCGGCAAGTGTCCCCGGTGCAGTGAAAACGTCTATGAGGGCAAGAAAAACTTCTACTGCGGGAATCGTAGCTGTCAGTTCGTGATGTGGAAGAATGACCGCTTCTTTGAGCAGCGCAAAAAGGCGTTCACACCGAAGATCGCCGCTGCTCTGCTCAAAAACGGTAAGGCAAAGGTCAAGGGCCTCTATTCCGAAAAGACAGGCAAAACCTATGATGCAACGGTGCTTCTGGCAGATACGGGAGGCAAGTACGTCAATTACCGGGTAGAGCGCAAAGAGTAAGGCAAAAATACGAGGGCCGGTTATGGTAAGGTGAAGCATTCATTTTGCCATAACCGGCTCTCTCTATCCGTAGGATAGCAAAAAAGGAGTGTGACCAAATGAGCGAATTATTTTCCATCCAGCTGCAAAATCAGCAGCAGCAAGGCAGGGATGGCGTCTGGCTGGACCTGCCCACTACAACCGAACAGGTACAAGCGGCCCTGCGGCAAATCGGCATTTCGTCCGATAATCCGCAGGGCCTTTTCATTTCCGGCTATTTTGCCGAGGAAGAAAAGCGTTTTGCCATCCCCTACAACATGGTGCTGGCATCCAATGTGGATGAACTAAACTTTCTGGCATCACGACTGGAAACACTCTCTGCCGGGGAACGTGCAGAACTGAACGCCGCTCTGCAAGCCCCGCAGAGTGAGCTTTCCAGCATCGGGAGAATTACCGACTTTCCCGAAAACGTGGACTATTATGTACATCTGCCAGAAGTACACGGGCCTGCCCAGCTGGGTGACTACTATCTGAACCGTTCCGGCATGGTGGATATGCCGGAAGAATGGAAAGGCGGCATCGACACGGCGCAGTTTGGCCGTTATGTGGCCCAGCAGGAGCAGGGCGTGTTTACCGAGTATGGCTACCTTGTCAAAAGCGGGGATGCGTGGCAGAAAGTCCACGAGGGCCAGCCTGTGCCAGAGGAATACCGGGTACTGTCTTTTCCTGCGCCGGAAGTCATGCGGGATGCAGCCAATATCCCGCCGCCTGTTCAGCCTGAAACGGAACCGCAGAAAGTTATCCCCATCATCCTGAACGGCAAGGACAGCGCAGAGCGCATGAAAGAAATTACGGACCGGCTGGAAACAGGCATTCAGCAGTTGTTCGACAGCGACCGCTACAAAGCCTACCTCACCACGATGGCAAAATTCCACAATTACAGCTTCAATAACACCTTGCTGATCGCCATGCAGGGCGGACAGCTGGTGGCAGGCTTCAACAAGTGGAATGACACGTTCCACCGCACCGTAAAGAAAGGCGAAAAAGGCATCAAGATTCTTGCTCCTGCGCCCTACAAGGTCAAGCAGAAGATGGAAAAGCTGGACGAACAGGGCAAGCCGATTCTGGATAAGGATGGAAAGCCGTTGACTGAGGAGAAAACGGTGCAGATTCCGGCTTTCAAGGTGGTGTCCGTGTTCGATGTCAGCCAGACCGAGGGCGAACCTCTGCCCTCTATTGCAGTGCATGAACTGTCCGGCAGCGTGCAGGACTACCAAGATTTTTTCAAGGCATTGGAGCAGGCATCCCCGGTGCCCATCGGGTTTGAGGACATCGAGGGCGGGGCGCACGGGTACTTTCATCTGCTCGACAACCGCATTGCCATCCAAGAGGGCATGAGCCAGTTACAGACCATCAAGACAGCCATCCATGAGATTGCCCATGCAAAGCTGCACGCCATCGACCCCAACGACCCGGAACAGACCAACCGCCCGGACAGCCGCACCCGCGAGGTGCAGGCCGAAAGTGTGGCCTATGCCGTCTGCCAGCACTACGGGCTGGACACATCCGAGTATTCCTTTGGCTATGTAGCTGGGTGGAGTTCTGGCCGGGAACTGGCCGAACTGAAAGCCTCTCTGGAAATTATTCGTAGTGCGGCCCATGAGCTGATCTCTGCGCTGGACGAACATCTGGCAGAACTGCGCCAGCAGCGGGAATCAGACCTTTCCGCCGCACAGGAGGCCGCATTTGCATTGGATAACGGCAGTACCCTGTTCATCCAGACCTGTGATTCCGGCTATGACTACACCCTATACAGCCCGGACAAAAAGGCTCTGGACGGCGGGCAGCTGGACGCACCCGGTCTGACCCTGCCGGATGCCGGGCAGGAAGCACTTAATCTGCTGGGGCAGACAGCCGCAGTGTCGGAAGTCCTGTTGGGCGACAAGCTGGCGGCGTTCCGAGAGGCGGCGGAAAAGGCCAACGAAATTCCCGCACCCGTTAAAATTCCAGACCCTGCCGCAGAGCCCACGGTCACGATTCTGTGGAGTGAAAGCGACAAGCTGCAGGACGGCGAAACCATGCCGCTGTCCGTGGCAAACCGCGTCTTTGAAGAACTGGACACCGCCCAGCACACGGACCGGGAAAAGGACGGCTACACGGGCGGCTGGTACGACAAGACCGCATTCCGTATTGATTTTACCCTGAACGGCCAGCCCGACAACTACGAGGGACGGCAGGATTTTGGTGACGGAGAGGGTTCTTTGATTCAGCATATCCAGAACTACCACGAATACTATGCCAAGGACGAGAACTGGAAAAATTTTGTTCTGCACAACAAAGGCCCGGAAGCGTGGGAACAAGACAAGGCAGAGCGGGAAATGGTGCTGACCGAGTTTATCCCGTACCTCAAACAGCATTGCAACCTTTCCGCTATGGAGCAGGCAGCCACCGCCGCTTTGCGGGAGGGACAGAACATTTCGCCGGAACAGGCTGCCTATTACAACACTGTTGTGGCCTATGTGCAGGACTGCCGCCCGCTGCTTAACCAAGGCCAGTATAACTTGCCGGAACCGCCCAAGCTGGCTGACTTTGACCAGAGCTTGCAGGATTACAAGGCACAGGTGCAGGCCGAGATCGCACATGAAGCTGCTACTGCCGGAATGACGGTTGAGAAATATGCGGCGGCAGGCTTTGAGGCACCGCAGCAGGACAGTTTTTCCATCTACCAGCTGCGTAATGAGGATTCCACCCGTGATTACCGTTTTGAGCCATACGACCGCCTGCAGGCCGCTGGCCGGACTGTGGACAAGGCCAACTACGCAGAAGTTTACTCTGCGCCGCTGACTGCTGGCACCACGTTGGAGGACATCTACCGCACATTCAATGTGGACCATCCGGCAGATTTCAAGGGACACTCGCTGTCTGTTTCGGATGTGGTGGTGCTGCACCAGAATGGGCAGGACACCGCCCACTACTGCGACAGTGTGGGCTTCCAGCAGGTGCCGGAGTTTTTGCGGGAAAATCCGCTGCGCACCGCAGAACTTTCCACGGAACAAAACGAAAATATGATTGATGGTGTGTTGAACAATGCGCCCTCTCTGGGCGAATTGGAGGTAAAAGCAAAAGCCGGGGAACAAATTTCTCTGACGGACCTTGCCGCCGCAGTCAAGGCCGAGGAAAAGGCACCGAAAACCAAGAAGTCCCGCGCCGCAAAACCGAAAAAGCCGTCCATCCGGGCACAGCTGGATGCCGCAAAAAAAGAGCAGAGCAAGCAAACACAGCCACGGGAAAAGACAAAGGAATTGGAGGTCTGACTTATGAATTTCAGCGTGGAAGAAGAAAACTTGATTTGTATGTACCACACCTCTGACCGCCGCCGGACGATGGTGCGGATGTTGGCCGCCCTGCCAGATATGGACACGGAAATGCGGCGGCTGACAAACGGCACCGTTGCAAAGTTAGAGCGCATGACGGATGCTGACTTTGACGGGCAGAGATTTGAGTTTACAATATGAGTACTCTATATAATATCTAAAAAACAAGTGCAACACTTTTGCTGATTAAAACATATTCAGCAAAATGTGTTGCACTTGTTTTTTTCAAAAATTCTATAAATTTCCCCTAGTCGGTTTTATAGTTCGTCTAAAATAGATGCCAGCTTTTTCTTCCTTGAGATGGAGTTTTCATTACATTTTCTAAGAATTTCAAAGCTAAACATTAATTGGTGCTCCAACCACCTGCATAACTCAATAAAATCATCATTTTTAAAATTATATTCCTTCATATAATTTTCAAGTTTATCAAAATCCAAAAAATCAAAGTGTCTGCCATCATCTCTTTTCTCTCTCAACCAAGTCTCTACAATTTCAGAGCTTTGCAAACTTTCGGGAATTTGTAACCCCTGAAAGTGATTTAATTTACAGGTCATCCTTAAAATATTGCACAGATAATTATTGGAAACTCTAAAATTAATATAATAGCTTTGCTTTCTTTCACCTTCTTCAAATCGTTTTCTTCTTCTAAAATAAACTCCCGAAAACAATTCTTTTAAAAATGATACACAAAATCCTTCCCTGTCATACAACTCTTTTAACTTCTTTATGCCGGGACATAGAACTATTTTGTTTACTTTTTCTGGTTGTAGAGTATATAGCATAGTCATATATTCATCCGATATTACAGAATCCGATTCATCAAACCATGATGTCAAAAGTTTAGTTTGAACATCATCTGTCAATTTACAAGTATACCACGCTGCAAAATATTCCTGAAAAGATCGATGGGAAAACTGGTATTCCAATCCATCTCTTACCAACATGCAAACAGACAATGTCAAATCTTCTTCATAATCCTCAACCGTGAATTTATAGGAAGAAAACCTCTCCTTTGATTCTTGAATCCTTTCTTTTAGTTGATGCTCGGTAAACTCAAATTGTTGACTGAAATAAGATTTAAAGCAAATATATGCAAATACTTTTTTGAACTCCTCGCAACCAAGACCACTTCTTATATCACGCAAGTAGCAATCTTTTGTTGCATCATGCATATTAAAAAGCGTTGTAAATGCTTCTTCATAAAATTCATTCAGATTTTCGGGAATAGAGGCATGATTGCTAAATGTTAGGAGCATAATCGTCAGCAAGAGCGGATTTGATGCAAACGATCTATATTTATCATATAGAACATTATCTAATTCAGCGTAAAAAGCTTTTTTAGAGGCTTCATCAAACTCAATCTTTCTAACAAGGCTTAATGCTTGCTCTTTAGTGAGTGACATTACCGATGTTTCAATGAAATCATTCCAACCTATAAATAATTCAGTTGGCCGCGAAGATATAATATACGCATTCTTTTCGTATTTATCACTAAAACTCTTGATTTCTTCTTGGACCTTTTTTAATCTATCTCTGTTTACCTCGTCAAATCCATCAAGCAAAATAACATATCCTCCTTGCTCCAAACTATATTTATAGTATTCATCTGCAAGTTTGAATCCGTTATCTGATAGGGATTGATAAATCGCTTGGTAAAGCGATATATCTTTGATTTCCATGCCATTGAATTTTCGCAGCTCTAGTAAGATAGGTATATATTCTGTGTCTGTCAATGTACTCAGGAACAAATGTTTCATTAAAATAGATTTTCCTATACCACCTGTTCCTGTTACAATAATTTTTTCCCAATATCTAATATATTTTTTACACTGTTCGTGTCTATCGTTCGTTCCTCCAAACTCAATCCAACACATTCATAAAAAGAATAAATGTTCTTAGGAACTTTTCGATAAATCAAGGTTTTCACCTTGCTTGCCTTCTCTTGTGTAAGTCTAATATATTCATTAAACGCCGTACCTAATTCTATTGACTCTTCAGCATCAATGTCTTTGAAATATTTTTTTAGTCTATTCCAGCCAGTAACGGTAACACTTTTTATCAAATTAGTTGCTGTGTCGCTTAATATTTTTCCCGTATCTATTGGCGAATATACAACTGGGCTTTCCATTATACTTCCTCCTAAAACTGTATTGTATTATTTTTTCTTTTATAGTTCATCCATGATTTTTTGAATCGTATTGCAGGTATCATCAAAAGAAATATCCTTTGCATAGTCGTATTCCCTGCTATACTTGTTCCATTGCCTGCGGAGTGTATCGCTATCCCGGATTTCCTGCATAATCTCCGGGTACTGCGTTAAAATTTTATCGCTACCACGCTTTTCCGTTGTCCGTTCCAGTGCCCGCCACAATGTTGCCTTATCGCACTCTGCCCCGCGCAGAGCGTACAGAATGTAGATGTCGTAATAATCTCTCGGACGGGTGTTTGCAATATTGCGGGACAGTACGGTTTCCAGCTTTTCGGCCAGAACTGTTTCGAGATTGTAGGCCAGAACGCTGATTGTGCGGTCATCGAACAGCATTGAAAAGGTGTACTCGATCTCGCGGGGCGTTATCATATCGCCAGTGGTGACATCCACCGTCAACGGAACGCTAATCGGTGGGTAGTTGGCTTTCAGCGATACCCGGATTCCGGGATAATCGTCCGTTTCCCGGATGTCCGCAACGTCCACAACTTCAAACTGTACATCATCGTCACTCTGGACTGCACACACATCTTTGAAAATGGAAAGGATGGCTTCATGGGTCAGCGTAAAGCCCTTGATGGTCGTGTCCAAATCCATAGTGGCCCGTGTGTCCAGACCAACGATAGCCGACACCAGAAAGCCACCTTTGATGATGAAATTATGCTTATATGGTGAAAGTGAGATGCGTTCCAGCAGTCTTTCCAGCATATAGTTCTGCATCACAAGCTGTGCGGAAATACGCTTCTCGGCTGCTTTCTTTTTAATATAGGCTTTTAACTGCATCGGATTTTTTGTAATCATAATAAAATCTCCATGTAGCGCAGAACCTTTGGCTTCACACGAAGTCGTTCTGCGTACTGCATCAATTTGTGAATGTCTTTGTCTTTGGATGCGGCGTAACGCTTCATGGCTGCACCAACAATTTGTATATCGCTCCCACTGCCGCGCAGGATGTCGCACAGCGTCCGTTCCAAATCGTAAACACGAATGGGATTGCCGGATGGCGATTGGATTTCAATAATACCAAAGTCATAATTTTCTGGAATGGCACGCTTGACGATCAAATCTTCCTGCTTCAAAGACTGTGCGTTGTAACCCTTGGGAAAGGTCATAGTGTACCTTGCCGGAGTGCGGTCAGAATAGCCCAGCAGATAGAGAGCAGTATCATGTGAATAGATGCCGCGACTATACTTCCGCTGCAACAGGTAAAAATCATCTTCCCATGCACTGCTCTGTACATACAGGCCGCGCCCGAAACGGTATAGTTCCCCGCTCTCGACAAAATCATGCAGATAGCCCCGATGTAAGCCGGCTTTCGTCAACTGTGCGGCCGTAATGATGCCATTGGGGGCAGACTGCACTATTTTTTCTACTTTGCCCATGTTGTTCATGCTATCACCTCACTTGACATTCACACATTATATTATATAGAAATAATGTGTGTTCGTCAACAGTGAATTGACAATCACACATTATTTTAGCTAAAAGTAATGTGTCGTTGTCAAGTAATGCTCACAGGGTCTTATCCCTCTCTTGCCTGTGATTCGGGAACAGAACACCGTCCACATTCTGCTTGATGATGCCATACTCCTGCATCTGGCGTTTGGCTTCGGTGTACTGTCGTTGCAGCTGGTCTTTCTGCTCGGCCAACTGCTTATATTCGGCTTTCAGTGCGTAAAGGTCGGGCAGCTTTTGAAAGCCCTGCTCTTTTAGAGCTTTCGCCGCTGCTTCAT
>OJMI01001949.1_pt1 | contig 20235 bp, 20 predicted proteins | sample 1597131 | NCBI WGS metagenome assembly OJMI01 (sample SAMEA2452116, study PRJEB22498) | human gut metagenome | reverse complement strand
ATCTATATGATAATTTACCTAATCATGAACCTAGATATTGGCACATATTCATTGGTACTAATAATAAATATGCTGTTGCATTACCACTGAATGATAAGAGCTGCCATATCCAGCGGCATGGGCACCTGCGGCCTGGTGGGGCAGATCGGCGTCTACACTGGCTGGGTCAACGATGTGGCCAGCGGCGCAAAGGCCGCCGTCACCGGCATGGACTGGCTGGGCCTGGTGCTGATCTCCTTTGTGCTGCCCGCCGTGCTGACGTGGCTCATCGCCATCCCCCTACGAAAGTGGGGGTGGATCAAGGACGGCGATCTGAAGCTGGATCTGTAAAACACAAAAAAGGCGGCGTCAGCCGCCTTTTTTGCTGAGTCGAAGCAGGCAGGAGTTGTCTAACTTTTGGGAGCTGACTCACGGTTGCTTCTATCTCGTTTTTGTGCTTTCCGTTTCGCTCGTTCCTTCACTTGACGTTTCCTCTGCACAGTCGGTGACAGGAAAATGTCGTATGCGCTAAGCGCAAAGATGCCGGTAAATGCTGCGCCGATCGAAACGAGAATTACCCGGCTGGTTTTCCGCTCTCTGTTAGAATCACGCAGTGAAAAACACAGCGTACCATCCGCTTCCAGCTCTGCGATTTCAGGAGTCGCATCCCAAGGCCGCCAATTATAGCCGGTATAGACACGGATACGAATCGAATGAGGAGTGCTGTTGAAATCGGAAGGAATCTTCTTATAGCACGAAAAGCCAAAGGTGTATTCCGTTCCGTCCGTGCATATCAACAACGGAATAGGATATAATCTGCACTCTTGACTGGACATCAGTGCCTTTTCGGAGTCGGCGTAAATTTCCATGGTGTTTTCTTCCGTATATATCGGCTGGGTCAGACCCATAAAGAGAAATATACCGCCCAATACCAGGCACAGCAGGTAATTGCGGAATTCCCGTACCCGCCGTTTCCACGCCGATCTTTTCCCTGAGGACATGTGTCATCACCCCTGTCCGGATCCTTTTGTCTCAGTATACCATGGCTGTACTGTGGCTGTAAAGAAAAGACTCGTGTTTGAGACGCGGTACAAAAGCGACTCGTTCGTCCGGTTTGGCTTGGTTTACAAGACTTGCACAATATGGTATAATCATCTATCAGCAACGAGGAAAGGAACGACCACAATGGAATTATCGGCAAAGCTGGTGCGTTCACAATTGAATTTTTTTAAGCCCTTTGTGGCGGGCTGCTCACTGGAGACCACCCGCAAGGGACAGGATAAGCTGGGCGAGCTGATGAGCGCCCTGCACAAGCGGGAGGTGATCTTCCGCGACCACGACTTCGAGCAGTTCAAGGGCGCGTGGGTCATGCCTAAGGACGAGCGCCGTAGCGGCGTGGTGCTGTATCTCCACGGCGGCGGCTATACCTGCGGCAGTCTGGACTATGCCAAGGGCTTTGCGGCTACGCTGGCCAGCGAGTGCGGTGTGCGCGTGTTCTGCGGGGCGTACCGCCTGGCACCGGAGAACCCCTATCCCGCCGCGCTGGAGGATGCACTGACTGCCTACGACTATTTGCTGAAAAAGGGCTACGCGCCGCAGCAGATTTTGCTGTGCGGCGAGAGCGCCGGCGGCGGGCTGATCTGCGCTCTGTGCCTGAAGCTGAAGCAGCTGGGCCGGGAGCTGCCCTGCGGGCTCATCGCCATCTCGCCCTGGGTGGACCTGACCGGTTCCGGGAAGTCCTACGAATTCAACCGGGACAACGATCCGTCCCTGACGGAGGAGCTGCTGCAATTCTACGCCAGGTGCTATACGCAGGACCCCACGGACCCGCTGTGTTCGCCCCTGCTGGGCGACCTGACGGGCTTTCCGCCGACGCTGATCTTCGCCGGCGGCGATGAGATATTGCTGGATGACGCCCGGGGATTGCATGAACGGCTGAAAAAGGCCGGGAGCAAAAGCAGGCTGATCATCGCGCCGGGGCGCTGGCACGCCTATGTGCTCTATTGCCTGCAGGAGAACATGGAGCAGGATATCTATGAGATCAACCGCTTTATGACGCAGAACCTGTCCCCGGCCCGGAGCCTGCGGTGGATGCGTCTGGACAACGCGGCCAAGATATATCCCGCTGCCAAGCGGCGCAACTGGAACAATTTTTTCCGCATCTCCGCCACGCTGGCGGAGCCGGTAGACCGCGCGGTGCTGGCAGCGGCGCTGGATGTGACGGTGCGGCGTTTCCCGTCCATTGCCGTAAGGCTGCGGCGGGGTGTGTTCTGGTACTATCTGGAGGAGATACCCCACACGCCGCCCATACAGGACGAAAAGAGCTGCCCGCTGGCCCATGCGCCGTTCCGCCAGGTGCGGCAGTGCGCCTTCCGGGTGCTGGTGTATAAGGACCGCTTTGCGGTGGAGTTTTTCCATGCGTTGACCGACGGCACCGGCGCGCTGGTGTTCGTCAAATCGCTGCTGGCGGAGTATCTCAGTGAGAAGTACGGTATCTCCGTCCCTGCGGAAAAGGGCGTACTGGGACGGTTAGAGGAGCCGTCGCCGGAGGAGCTGGAGGACAGCTTTGCCCGGTATGCTGGGGATGTGACTGCCAGCCGCGCCGAGGCCACGGCCTGGCACCTGACCGGCACACCGGAGACAGATGGCTATAAGGACCTGGTGACACTGATGGTGCCGGCGGATAAGCTGCGTTCCTGCGCCAAAGACCACGGCGTGTCTGTGACGGAGCTGCTGTGCGCCGCCATGATGCAGGCTATTCTGGAGCTGCAGGCGGAGAAGGTGCCCAACCCCCGCCACCGCAAACCGGTGAAGGTGTTGCTGCCGGTAAATCTGCGAAAGCTGTTTCCCAGCAAAACACTGCGGAACTTTGCGTCCTATATTACCCCGGAGATCGATCCGCGGCTGGGGGCGTGCAGTTTTCAGGAGCTGTGTGCCTTGGTGCACCACAAGATGGGGCTGGAGAACAACCGCTGGACCATGCGGGCCAAGTTTGCCGCCAATGTAGCCAGCGAACGTTCGCCCGTGCTGCGGGTCATGCCGCTGTTCATCAAGAATATCGCCATGAAGGCCGTGTTTGACACGGTGGGCGAGTGTAAGTCCTGCTTGTGCCTGTCCAACCTGGGCCGCGTGGAGCTGCCGGAGGTGATGGTGCCCTATGTGCGCCGTATGGACTTCATCATCGGTGTACAGGCCAAGGCACCCCACAACTGCGGCGTGGTCACCTGGGGGGATACAGCCTATATCAACTGTATCCGCAGTATCCGGGAGCCGGAGCTGGAGTATCACTTCTACCGCGTGCTGCATCGGCTGGGACTGCCCGTTAAGGTCGAGAGCAATATGCGCTGACACAACGGGAGAAAGGAGCCTTTCTTATGTATTGCATCAAATGTGGCGTGGAGCTGGCGGACAGCGAGCGCGTTTGTCCCCTGTGCGGCACTCGGGTATTTCATCCCGACCTGCCCTGCGGACAGGGTGAGCCGCCCTACCCGCCGGCTGACCACCCCCGCCACGAGGAGGTCAGCCGCATCGGCGTGCTGTTCGTCATCTCTGTGTGTATGCTGCTGCCGGCGGTCATCACCGTGCTGTGCGACTGGCGCATCAACGGGACCATCGTCTGGTCCGGCTTTGCCGTGGGCGGATTGCTGCTGCTGTATATCCTGGCGGTGCTGCCTCTGTGGTTTAAGCGGCCCAACCCGGTGATCTTCGTGCCCATTGACTTCGCGGCCATCGGCGTGTTCCTGCTGTATGTGAACTACGCCACCGGAGGCCACTGGTTTTTGACCTTTGCGCTGCCGGTCACAGGCGCGGCAGGGCTGCTGGTGTGCGCCATGGTGACGCTGCTGCGGTATTTGCCCGGCGCGGCGCTGTACATCTGCGGCGGGGCGCTGATCCTGTCCGGCGGCATGGCGGTGTTGGTGGAGTTTCTGCTGAACCTGACCTTCGGCCTGCACGAGACGTTCCTCTGGTCCTTTTACCCGCTGGCGGCGGGGGTGGTGCTGGGGGCCATGCTGCTGGTCATCGCCATGTGCAAGCCCCTGCGGCGCAGCCTGCACCGTAAGTTCTTTATCTGAGAGGTACCCCATGCAGATGATTTTTATCGACATCGACAACACCCTGCTGGATTTTGACGCCTACATCCGGCAGACCATGCGGGAGGGCTTCGCGCACTTTGGACTGAAGCCCTACGAGCCGTACATGGAGGCCGTGTTCCACCGGGAGAACGGAAAACTCTGGCGGCAGATCGAGCAGGGCACACTGACGTTCCGTGAGCTGGAAGAGATCCGCTGGAACAACGTGTTCCGAGCACTGAATATCGATTTTGACGGACAGGTATTCGAAAAGTATTTCCGCGCGGCCCTGTACGACAGCGCCATCCCCATGGACGGGGCCATGGAACTGCTGGAGGCGCTCCACGGCAAGTATCCGCTGGCGGTGGCCAGCAACGGACCATACGACCAGCAGCTCCACCGGCTGGAACTGGCGGGTATGAAGCGGTATTTCGATTGGTTCTTCGTGTCGGAGAGACTGGGTGCGTCCAAGCCGGCCCGGGCCTTTTTTGACGGGGCGTTTGCGGCACTGAACGATGGATGTGAAGCAGCCATCGTGCCGAAAGACTGTGTGATCATTGGGGACTCCCTGACCTCCGATATGGCCGGCGGCCGGCAGTATGGCATGAAGACCTGTTACTACCGCCGCCCCGGCGCGGCAGAGGGTACGGATGTGACCTGGCAGGTGACGGACCTGCGGCAGATACCGGCGTTGCTGGAGGGTACGGCATGATGACCATCAATGAATACCAGCAGCGGGCCATGGCTTCGCTAAATCCCGAATTGAAGGGCCGGGATGTGCTTATCAACAGCGTCATGGGCCTGTGCGGCGAGTCCGGCGAGGCTATCGACATCGTGAAGAAGTGGCTGGCCCAGGGCCATCCGCTGGACCGGGAGCATCTGGCCAAGGAGTTGGGGGACGTGGCTTGGTATCTGGCCGAGGCGGCCACGGCGCTGGACCTTGATCTGGAGGACATCCTCCGGGCCAACCTGGAGAAGCTGGAGCGCCGGTATCCGGACGGCTTTTCCACGGAAAAGTCCGTGGGCCGGGATAAGAACGATCTGTAAGAAAAGCGGAAGCGGCGGCTTCCGCTTTTCTTCTTCACGGGGACTTGACACCGGGATTTTTTGTGATACACTGAGGCGGTGCGCATTTTTTGCTTAGGAGGGATAGCTGTGCTGCAATCATTCCTCACTGTTGGGCAGCAGATCCTCACACTGTACCTGCTGCTGGTGGTGGGCTTTGTACTGGGAAAGGTCAAGCTGCTGGATGACCGTGCCTCGGTGGCCCTGAGCAGCCTGGTCATGTACGTGGTGTCCCCCTGTATGATGGTGGTGGCGTTCCAGCGGCCGCTGGAGCATACGGCACTGCACAACTTCGGCGTAGTGACGGGTGTCTCGGCCGTACTCCATGTGGTGTTTATTGCGGCGGCCATGCTGCTGATCCGCGATAGAGACCGTGAACGGCAGAACTGCCTGCGCTTCGCCGCAGTGTTCTCCAACTGCGGCTTTATGGGCTATCCCCTGATGGCCGCGCTGCTGGGCAGCATCGGCGTGTTCTATGGTTCGGCCTACGTCATCGTATTTACTATACTCAGCTGGACATGGGGCGTCTATGTCATCACAGGCGACCGCAGCCAGCTGCGGCTGAAGCCCCTGCTGCTGAACCCCGGCGTTATCAGCGTGGTGCTGGCTATGGCGCTGTATCTCGGGCAGGTGACGGTGCCGGAACCCCTGATGGTCCCCATCAACTATCTGGCGGACCTGAATACGCCGCTGCCCATGCTGGTGGTGGGCTATCAGCTGAGCCACGCCAATTTCAAGGCGGCGCTGCAGGGTATCAGCTCCTGGGTGACGCTGGTGCTGCGGCTGCTGGTGCTGCCTCTTGCCTCACTGGGCATCTGCCTGGCGCTGAACGTGTCCCATGACCTGACGCTGGTGCTGCTGATCGCGGCCAGCGCGCCGCCGGCGGCGCTGCTGAGTATGTTCGCCGCCCGCTTCGGCAAGGACACCGCCCTGACCTCGTCCCTGGTGTCAGTTCAGACAGCGATCTCCGCGTTGACCATGCCGGTATTGGTCGGCCTGGCAGAGGTGCTTGGATAAAGAAATATCCCCCGGCTCCGCCGGGGGATGTTTCTTTATCCGCGGTGCAGTATGGCGTCCAGATCCTGTTGGGGATGGGTGATGGGCTGCAGCTGATAGGTATCCACCAGCGTCTTGACCACCGTCTCTGACAGGAAGGCCGGCAGGGTGGGCCCCAGGTAAATGCGCTTGATGCCCAGAGCCAGCAGGGTCAGCAGGATACATACCGCCTTCTGCTCGTACCAGGACAGCACCAGCGTCAGCGGCAGGTCATTAACGCCGCAGCCAAAGGCATCGGCCAGGGCCAGCGCGATCTGCACAGCGCTGTAGGCGTCGTTGCACTGGCCTGCGTCCAGTATGCGGGGGATGCCGTTGATATCGCCCAGATCCAAATCATTGAAGCGGAACTTGCCGCAGGCCAGCGTCAGGATCAGCGAGTCCATAGGCGTGGACTTGACGAAGTCCGTGTAGTAGTTGCGTCCGGGGTGCGCGCCGTCGCAGCCGCCTACCAGAAAGATGTGCTTCACCGCGCCGCTTTTGATGGCGTCGATCACCGCCGGGGCGCTGTCGCCCAGCGCCTTGTGGGCAAAGCCGGTGGTCAGGATATGTCCGCCGTTGATGCCACTCATGCTCCGGTCGGTGCTGTATCCGCCCAGGGCCAGCGCCTGGTCGATGAGGGCGGAGAAATCCTTGCGGCCCTGCCGATCCTCCGGGATGTGCTTCAGTCCGGGATAGCCCACCACCGACGTGGTATAGATACGGTCGGCATAGCTGGGACGGGGTGGCATGATGCAGTTGGTGGTCATCAGAATGGGTGCGGGAAGGCTGTCGAACTCGCTTTGCTGGTTTTGCCAGGCGGTGCCGAAGTTTCCGGCCAGCTGCGGGTATTTTCGCAGCCCCGGATACCCGTGGGCGGGCAGCATCTCGCTGTGGGTGTACACGTTGACACCGGTGCCTGTCGTCTGCTCCAGCAGCTGGTGCAGGTCCTCCAGATCGTGGCCGGATACCACGATGAACGGCCCCCGACGGATGTCCGTGTGGACCTTTGCGGGCACCGGGTCACCGAAGGCGGCGGTGTTGGCCTTGTCCAGCAGGGCCATGCATTGATAGTTTACCAGACCAAATTCCGTGATGAGGGCCAGCCACTCCTCAACGGTGTGCTCCTGCCGCAGGGCGCACAGCCCCTTGTAGAACCACTGGCTGACCGCCTCATCCTCCTGCCCAAGACGGAAAGCGTGATGGGCATAGGCTGCCATACCCTTCATGCCGAACAGCAGTGTGGCGCGCAGAGACACGATGTCCGTATCGCCGCGCCATAGCCAACTCGGGTCCTGTATCGGCAAACGCTGGGGCGTCAGTTTTTCGGCGCGGCGGATATAGCCCTGTAAGGCTGTATCGTCAAAATTTACATTGGTCAGTGTGGCGAACAGACCGTCCGCCAGCAGGTGTGTGACTTCCGGAGGATAGTCCTCCTTGGCGGCATATATCTCCGCCAGGTGGATGAGGGAGCACACCAGATAGTCCTGCAAATTGGCGGTTTTCGGCTGCTTGCCGCAGACGCCGGTGCGGACGCAGCCGCTGTTGCCCGCCGTCTGCTGACACTGAAAACAGAACATTTCAGACATAGAATACAAACCTCCTGACAGTATAGCAGCGATAGTCTGCCCTGCCGGGAGAAAATATATACAAAAAGGGAGACGCGCAGCGTCTCCCTTTTCTCAAAATTTCAGCAGAACGCCCACCAGGGCGGAGATTCCGATGAACACGATAGGGTGCCACTTTTTCACCACAGGTACCCAGTTGGTACACACCAGCAGTACGGCCGCCAGGGCGATAGCCGGCCAGTTCAGCGCGGCCAGACCGGTCATACCACTGTGCAGCAGGGCGATAGGTGCTACGGAGATGCCCGCCGCAGCCACCAGCGCGGTGGAGGCGGGGCGCAGGCCGTAGAACGCGGCGCTGACCCACTTGCTGTCGCGAAAGGCTTTCAGGAACGCCGCCACGATGAGAATGACGATAACGGAGGGGGTTACCAGCCCGATGGTGGCCACCAGCGCGCCGCCGATGCCACCGGTGGTAAAGCCCACGTAGGTGGCCATGTTCACACCGATGGGGCCCGGCGTGGACTCCGACACCGCCAGCATATCCGCCAGCTGCGCATGGGTGAACCAGCCGGTGCGGTCGGCCATATCCTGCAGGAAGGGCAGAGTGGCCAGCCCGCCGCCTACGGCGAACAGACCGGTCTTGAAGAATTCCCAGAACAGTTGGAGGTACAGCATTATTTCGCCCTCCTTATCACGTTCTGAATGACGATGCCCAGCGCCGCGGCCGCCGCCACGAAGATGACGGGGGACAGGTCGGTGAGCAGCGCCGCCGCCAGCACAGCAAGGAAGATCAGCCCGGCGGCCCAGTCCTTCACAGAACCCTTGAACAGCTTGAGCACCGCGTTGAAGATCAGCACGCACACACATACGCGGATACCCGCAAAGGCGTGCTGCACCCAAGCCAGATGGGAGAAGCTGTTGATGACGCCTGCCAGTGCGGTGATGATGATCAGCGATGGGAACACAATGCCCAGCGTGGCCACGATGCCGCCGATAATACCGGCCTGCTTCTGCCCTATGAAGGTGGCGGTGTTTACAGCGATGATGCCGGGGGTGCACTGGCCGATGGCAAAATAGTCCACCAGCTCCTCGTCTGTAGCCCAGCCCTTGTCCTCCACGACCTCGCGCTGGAGGATGGGCAGCATGGCCATACCGCCGCCGAAGGTCATGACGCCCACCTTGGCAAAGGTGAGGAACAGCTGACCGAGAAGTTTTGTGTTCATGCTCGTATCACCTCATTCTATATATCCGTACAGTCCCCGCACTGAGACCTCGCCGCTGCGGACTGTCTCCGTTTCGCCGTTTTCATACTGCACCGTCAGGCCGAACTGTTCGTCTATGGCCAGCGCCGTGGCCTGCCGGACGGTATTACCCCGTAGAACGCGCACGGGTCTGCCCAAATTCACGCACCGCCGCCGGTATTCCGCCAGCCATTCCACTGGGTCGGTCAGCACAGTCCGCATGGCTGTCAGCTGGGCCAGTATGGCGTCTGCCAGCGCGTCCGGCGACACGTCAAGCTCTTGTAGGGCAAGGGATGTGGCCATGTCCGCGATGTCCGGCGGAAAAGTGGCCTGTCCCACATTGACACCGATACCTACCACCAGCCACGCCGCACTGCCGTCGGGGAGCAGGGAGGACTCGGTCAGAATGCCGCAGAGCTTTTTGCCGTGCAGCACCACATCATTGCACCACTTGATGCCGCAGTCCGTGTCGCAGAGGCTCTCAACAGCGCGGCACACAGCCACCGCGGCCAGCGGTGTCACGGTGAGCAGCTGCCCGGCCGGGCAGTCCTGCCACAGGGCGGAAAGATACAGGCCGCCCTCCGGTGATTGGAACGAACGGCCCAGCCGGCCCTTACCGGCGGTCTGCGCCCGGGCGATGACGGCGGTGCTGTCCAGCCCCTGCGCGGCAAGGGCCTTGCATACGTTGTTGGTGGAGTCCACGGTGTCATAGCGCAGAACATCCCAAGTCACGGCCATCATCTCCTTTCGGTCGAAAACACATTGTAGCACTGTATTCCGCGTTTGTAAATAGTTGACAGGTGTTAAGGAATTTAGTATCATCAGGACAGTTTTTGGAGGAGGGACGCCTATGAACACCCATATCCGCAAGCTGGTCTATACCGCCCTGTTCGCCGCGCTGACGGCGGTGGGTGCGTTTCTGCGTATTCCGATGGTGTACAGCTCCGTGACGCTGCAATATCTGTTTACGGCCATGGCGGGGCTGCTTCTGGGCCGGAGGTGGGGAGCTTTGAGCCAGGCGGTGTACGTCCTGCTGGGGCTGGTGGGCCTGCCCATCTTCACCATGGGCGGCGGCTTTGGCTATGTGTTCCAGCCCACGTTCGGGTTCCTGCTGGGGCTGATCCCGGCCGCATGGGTGGTGGGTGCCGTGGCAGGGGAGAGTCTGGACCCCAAACGCATGGCACTGGCGTCGCTGGCGGGACTGGCCGCGCTGTACGCCGTGGGAATGCCCTACATGGCCTTGATACTCAACGCCTACATGGGCAAGGGTATGACGTTTTCCGCGCTGCTGTGGGCGGGGATGCTGCCCTATCTGCCGGGAGACGCCGTGAAGATCGTCGTGGCGGCGGGCGTGTGCCCCGTTTTGCGGCGGCGGTTAAGATTGGCGGATGGCAGCGATAAGCGGGGCGAATGACCTTGTGCAATACAGCCAAACCGTCTTCTGAAATTTTGACAAGATATTGGCACAGAAATGTATTGCATTTTGCGGCCGAGCCCCGTATAATAGGCAAGAAAAATGAGAGGAGGGACACGCCATGACCTGCAAGACGATCGTGAAAAAGCGGACCGACGCTCCCTCTGTTTTTGTTTCTGATATTGTTTCCATTTGACCGGTGATTTTTCACCGGTCATTTTTTTAGGCTGTTTGTAAGTAAGTAAACATATACGGATGAACGAGAAAGAGAGGACAAGTCACATGAACAAGAAATTAGGACACGACGCCATCTACGACGCCCGGGAGCTGGGCGTGCCCCGGATGCTGCTGCTGGGATTGCAGCACCTGTTCGCCATGTTCGGCGCTACGGTGCTGGTGCCCATCCTGGTGACGGGCTACGGCCTGCCCCTGTCCATCCAGACCACCCTGCTGTTCGCCGGTATTGGCACCCTGCTGTTCCACGTCTGCACCAAGTTTAAGGTACCCGCCTTCCTGGGCTCCTCCTTCGCTTTTCTGGGCGGCTTCCAGGCGGTAGCCAATCTGGACAGCGGCAAGTTCGCCGCCATGACCGGCGAGGAGAAGCTGCCCTACGCACTGGGCGGCGTGGTGGTCGCGGGTCTGCTGTATCTGGTGCTGGCACTGCTGTTCAAGCTGGTGGGTGCCAAGAAGGTCATGCGGTTCTTCCCGCCCATTGTCACCGGCCCCATCATCATCCTCATCGGTCTGAATCTGTCCGGCACCGCCGTGACTAATGCCTCCACCTGTTGGTGGCTGGCCCTGGTGGCCATCGCCATCATTATCGTGGCCAACATCTGGGGCAAGGGCATGATCAAGATCATCCCCATCCTGCTGGGCGTGGTAGGCGCGTACATCGTGGCGCTGATCGCCACCGCCTGCGGCGCGAAGCTGCCGGGGGCTGACGGCGTCATGCAGCCCCTGATCAACTTCGCCTCCGTCAAGAGTGCCGACTTCGTGGGTCTGCAAAAGTTCGTCCTCGCCAAGTTCGACGTGACCTCCATCCTTGTCATGGCGCCCATCGCCATCGCCGCCATGATGGAGCACATCGGCGACGTCTCCGCCATCTCCTCCACCACCGGCAAGAACTTCATTGAGGATCCCGGTCTGCACCGCACCCTGCTGGGCGATGGTCTGGCCACCGCCTTCGCCGGTATGTTCGGCGGCCCCGCTAATACCACCTACGGCGAGAACACCGGTGTTCTGGCCCTGAGCCGCGTCTACGACCCCCGGGTCATCCGTCTGGCCGCCCTGTACGCCATCATCCTGAGCTTCTCCCCCAAGTTCGACGCACTGGTGAACTCCATCCCCACTGCCATCGTGGGCGGTGTCAGCTTCGTCCTCTACGGTATGATCTCCGCCGTCGGCGTTCGCAACGTGGTGGAGAACCGCGTTGATCTGACCAAGTCCCGCAACCTGATCATCGCCGCCGTCATCTTCGTCTGCGGTCTGGGCTTCGCCTCCACCGGCGGCATCACCTTCACCGTGGGCAGCGCCGACATCACCCTGACCGGCCTGGCCATCGCCGCCCTGGCGGGCGTGATCCTGAACGCCGTCCTGCCCGGCAACGACTACGAGTTCGGCAAGAGCGTCGAGGGCGACGCCAGCGCCGACCTGGGCAGCTATTGAGCCATATCTTGAATGGATACCGGGCCGCGCGGCCCACACCCCGGGGACGCACGGACAAAAGGCAGGCATCTTACGATGCCTGCCTTTCTGTTGCCTGTTTCCGTGCAACACCGGAGAAAAACACCCCGCATAATAGGGCGGCATACACTGTAACGGTGCCGCTGAATAACGTGTGGGGAGGACACAAAGGATGAAAAACGAAACTTCTGTTATGGCCATTCTGGCGGCGGCGCTGGGTGCGCTGTGCAGCTACGCTTCGGCGCTGGTGGTGCCGCTGGCGGTGCTGATCGCCGTAATGCTGGCGGACTATGCCAGCGGTATGGCAAAGGCATGGAGCGCGGGCAAGCTCTGCTCCAAAACCGGCCTGCGCGGTATCCTGAAAAAGTTGGGCTATCTGGTGCTGGTGGGTGTAGCCGGTGTGGTGGACTGGCTGGTGCGTTACGGCCTGACCCAGGTGGGGGTGGAGGTCAGCTTTCAGTTCCTGATGGCGGCGATGGTCATCGTCTGGCTCATCATCAACGAATTGATCTCCATCCTGGAAAACGTGGCAGCGCTGGGCGGCCCGGTGCCGGGCTTTTTACGCAAACTGTTGACGCGACTGAAAGTCGCCGTAGAAACAAAAGCAGGGGAGGGGGACAAAAATGCAGATCAATGAAGTTGCCTATAAGTGGGCGGGCCAGTTGACCCGTCGGACGGCCACCCGCCGCATTATCCTGCACCACGCCGCGGCGGTAACGTGTACGCCGCAGCAGGTCCACCAGTGGCACCTGGCCAACGGGTGGACGGGGATCGGTTATCACTTTTTCGTCCGCAAGGACGGCACGGTCTACCGCGGCCGTCCGGAGGACACCGTGGGCGCCCACGCCGGGAACAATAACTACGACAGCCTGGGCGTCTGCTTCGAGGGCAGCTTTGACCGCGAGACCATGCCTGACGCCCAGCTGCGCGCTGGGCAGGAGCTGGTGGCATACCTGAAGCAGAAGTACGGCATTTCCACCGTCCAGCGCCACAGCGATGTGAACGCCACCGGCTGTCCCGGGGACAATTTCCCCTTTGATGCCCTGGCGGGCGCGCAGGCTGCAAAGCCTGCGGTGCCGGCGCCGGTGGTCTCCGGCACGACGCTGACGCTGCCATTGCTGACCACCGCCAGCCGCGGCGATACCGTGCGCTGTGTACAGGCAGCGCTGACCGGATTGGGCTATGATGCCGGCGGGGCGGACGGTATCTATGGGACCAACACCGCCGCGGCGGTCAAGCGTTTCCAGGCATCCCGGGGCATTGCCGCTGACGGCTTGGTGGGCCGTGATACCTGGCACAAGCTGCTGGGTGCGTAGAAAAAATAGCGTGCGGAAAGAGGGCGGCGTCGGCCGCCCTCTTCTCTTGTATCCGAAAGCCCCCATGCGGACGCATGGGGGCTTTCATTATGCCAGAATGTTCTTCAGGTCCGTCAGACCGGGTACATTGGTCACCACCAGCACATGATCTCCCGGCTCAATGGTGGTCATGCCGCCGGGAATGATGGTCCGGCCCTCCCGCACGATGGCGGCCAGCAGGACGCCGTGGCGCAGGGGCAGCTTCATCAGCGGCGTGTGCAGTATGCCGTTGCCGTCGTTGCTGGCAGTGAATTCCAGAGCCTCCACCTTGCCGCCCAGCAGCTTGTACAGTGACTCCACCGCCATGCCTTGCGAGTTGGCCAGTGCGCGGACGTAGCGGGTGATCTGGTTGGCGATGATATCCTTGGGACTGATGATGCTGCCCAGTCCCGTCTCCTGTACCAGCTCCATGTAGTTGGGACGGGTCATTTTCGCCAGCACCTTCCGTACACCGGCACGGCGGGCGGCCAGGGCCATCAGCAGATTTTCCTCGTCACGGCCCGTCAGTGCCACGAAGCCGTCCGCACCGAACAGGTTTTCCGATTTGATGAGGTCGATGTCCGTGCCGTCGCCCTCGATGATCATGGCGCCCGGCAGGTCCTGAGACAGCCGCAGGCACTTATCATGGTCCTGCTCCACCACATGGACCCGCGTGCCGGCCCGTGCCAGCTCCCAGCTCAGGTACATACTGATTCGGCTGCCACCCAGGATAGATACATCCTTTACCCGCTGGAGGCTGCGGCCCATGCTCTTGAGCATTTTGTGCAGCTCGGCCTTGCTGCCCACCATGTACAGCCGGTCCTCCAGCTGGGGCACGAAGGCACCGTTGGGGATGATGAACTCATCGCCCCGCTGGGCGGCGCAGATCAGTACCTCTGCCACGCGCTCCCGGTGAAAGTCGCTGAGGCTGCGGCCGAGGATGGTATCCTCCGGGTGCAGCTGAAAGCCGATCATGTCGATGCGCCCGCCGGCAAAGGGCTCCACGGAGATGGCTGCCGGGAAGCTGAGGATCCGTGCGATCTCCTGCGCCGCGGCCAGGTCGGGATTGATGACCATATCCAGGCCGATCTCCCGCTTGAGCATATCCGCGTCCCGGCGGTATTCCGGGTTCCGCACCCGGGCAATGGTGTGCTGCGCGCCCACGCTTTTGGCGATCAGCGCGCACACCAGGTTCGTCTCGTCCACGCCGGTGACGGCGATGACCAGGTCGGCGTCCCGCGCCCCGGCCTCCATCAGAACGCTGATGGAGGCGCCGTTGCCGTGGATGCACAGCACGTCCAGTGTGCTGTCCGCACGGTTCAGGTGGGCGGCCTCATCGTCCACCACCGTGATGTCGTGCTTTTCCTGGGTCAGCTGCTGGGCGATGGCATAGCCCACCTTGCCGCAGCCTACGATGATGATCTTCATGCGTCCTCCTCTCCGCCCGAGGGGGCGGCGGTCTGCCTCTTTTCCAGCAGGGCGGCGGAAAACTCCGCGCCCAGTATCAGTATCTGTCCCGACATATACAGCCACAGCAGCACCACGATCACCGTGGCAATGGAGCCGTACAGCACCGAGTAGCGTCCCAGGTGCTCTACGTAGTACGAAAACGCCATGCTCAGCACCATCCACGCCGCCAGTGAACCGCCCACGCCGGGCAGCACCTCCCGCAGCGGCCGGCGCTGGCCCTGGGAGAGCATATACAGGATCACCAGCGTGATAGCCATGACCACCGCCAGCAGCACGAAGCGCAGGGAACTCCACGCGGTGATGAACGAGTCGGTGATGGTGATGAACCGTCCGACAAACTCCAGCACGGACCGTCCCACCACCACCAGCACCAGCGTCACGGCGATAACGACGATCAGCCATACAGTGAACAGCAGGATCCGCAGCTGGCTGCGCCACAAGCTCTCCGGCGCGCTGCGGCCAAAGGCCTTGCGGAGCGAGTGCATCAGGCACCCGGAGGCCCGCATGGGGAACCAGATGGAGAAGATGAGACTGAACCACAGCAGCTGACGGCTCTGGTTGGCGGAGACGTACTCCAGATATGAGCGCACCACATCCACCACATCTGCCGGCAGCAGCGGCTCCAGTACGGAGGTGATATACGCCACGTCCAGTTCCAGCAGACCCAGCAGGGTGCTGATGAAGATCAGCAGGGGGAAGATGGCGAACAGCAGATAATACGTCAGCGCCGCGCTGTCCCGGGCTACGTCGTGGGTATAGTACCGCAGCACCATGTCGGCGGCCAGCCGACCGGTGTGGGTGCGGGGGAATTTTTTGTTACCACTCATATCAACATACCTCGGATGTTTAGTATACCATGATTGTTGGTAAAATCAAAGCATAATTTATCGGCGCGGCTGTTTCTGCCCGACCGGGCTCAATTTTTCGTAAAAAACCGGAAAAATGAAATTTTTATTAAAAAAAGCATTTCAGGTTGTCGAAACGTGAAAAGCATGCTATAATACTATAAGCGTAACTGGAAATAATAGGAAATCACTTTATCATTATTATACATGAGTGGAGGACGTATTATGGATAATCTGACTACCATCGTTCGTGACGAGATCTCGCGGCAGTACCGGAGCGTGCGGCAGTTTGCCTTTGCGGTGGGCGTGCCCCTGTCCACCATCAACAGCGCCCTCCACAACGGTGTCGGCGGTTCTTCGTTCGATACCGTCATGCAGATCTGCAAGACGCTGGGCATCAAGGCGATGGCCGATGATGCCGCCTTCTATCTGACCGATGATACCGAGCAGCTGCTGACCCAGTACGCCAAGCTGGACGACTACGGCCGCCACACTGTGGCCTCCGTCATGCAGGTGGAATACGAACGTTGCTCCAAGCTGAACAATCTGGACGACTGACACATACGGCCCACCGCTCTCCGGCGGCGGGCCTGTTTTTTCCGCCGCCGCTGTGCGGCGGCTTTTTTCGCTTTTTTATTGCAAACACCGCTATGCTGCGATACAATATATACGATAGATTTGTTGATGAATTTATATTATATTAGGTGTTGATATTACCATCGATTAACAAGGATTTGATTGCCAAGCGGGAATCGCTTTGCTGAGTACAATGGCCGGCCGGCTGCGGAGGAAGTCTATGGAACAGTTTACCGTCCAACTGAACAACGCGACCTGCACGGTGTGTATCGGCGCCGGTGTGCTGGGGCGCGCCGGCGCGCTGCTGCGGCAGCATGTGCCGCAGGTGCGCCGCTGGGCACTGGCGGCGGATGAAAATGCATCTGCCCTTTATGGCGAATGGGTGCAGAGCAGCCTCCGTGCCGCCGGGCTGGAATCGAGGTTGTTCCTGCTGCCCCAGGGCGAGGGTGCCAAAACGCCGGAGGCCTGGGTGTCCCTGTGCCGCCGGATACTGGACAGCGGTTTTGACCGTTCCTGCGGCGTGGTGACGCTGGGTGGCGGCGCCTGCGGCGACGCGGCGGGCTTTGCCGCCGCGTCGCTGCTGCGGGGCGTGCCGTTGGCCCATATCCCCACCACGCTGCTTGCCCAGGTGGACAGCGCCCTGGGCGGCAAGACGGCTCTGGACTTGCCGGAGGGCAAAAACCTGCTGGGTGCGTTCCACCAGCCGTCTCTGGTGCTGTCGGACCCTGCCTGCCTGGCGACGCTGCCGCAGCGGCAGTTTGCCTCCGGCATGGCGGAGGTCATCAAGACCGGGCTGGTGGCCGATTCCGCCCTGCTGGCCGCCGCCGAGCAGGGCCTGCGGAGCGACAGCGGCGAGGCCCTGACGGCCCTTATTGCCGCCTGCGGCCGGGCCAAGCTGCACTTGGTATCCGGTGATGCGGAGGACCACGGCGCGCGCCGCCTGCTGAACTTTGGCCATACCTTCGGCCACGGCTACGAGGCTGTCGGCGGGTATGACACCTGGACCCATGGCGAGGCTGTGGCCGCCGGGATGTGCCGTACCCTTCGTTGGCAGATAGCCAATGGCTATGGCGGCACCGATGTGCTGGCACGGCTGGAGCCGCTGCTGACGCGGTACGGCCTGCCCACGGCCATCGACTGTGACGAGGCGGCCCTGCGCCGCTGCGTGGGCCACGATAAAAAAACCGCCGGCGGTACGGTGCAGCTGGTCATCGTCCGCTGTATGGGACAGGGTGAACTGGTGACGGTGCCCCTGTCCGATTTATGGGAGGATAAAGCATGAAGCTGTTATTGACGCCTTCGTCTCTGCGGGGCACCGTCACGGTGCCACCCTCCAAAAGCCTGCTGCACCGCGAGCTGATCTGCCGGTTTCTGGCGGGCCAGGTCACGGAGCTGCCGCCCCACGCGGCCCAGGACGTGCTGGCGACCTACCGGGGACTGGCCTGCCTGACCGCCCCGGCGCCGCTGGTGGACTGCGGCGACAGCGGCAGCACCCTGCGCTTCTTGCTGCCGCTGTTCATGGCCCTTGGCCGCACCGACGCGGTGTTCACCGGCTCCGACCGGCTGCTCTCTCGTCCTATCCCCGGGGATCTGGGCCTGCGGCGCACGGAGCAGGGCCTTGCCCTGACCCGCCCGCTGACAGCGGGCCACTGGTCGCTGCCGGGAGATGAGACGTCCCAGCTGATTTCCGGTATGCTGCTGGCGCTGCCGCTGCTGCCGGGGGACTCGGACATTACCGTCACCGGAGAGGCCGTCTCCCGGCCCTATGTGCAGATGACTCTGGCGGTCCTGGCTCGCCACGGCGTCACCGTGGAGAAAATCACCGATGGCTGGCATATCCCCGGCGGGCAGTTCTGTCGCCCCGCGCCGCTGTTGGATGAGCCGGACTGGTCCGCTGCGGCCTATTGGCTGGTGCTGCGTGCCCTGCTTCCCAGACAGAGAAGAGAGGCCCTTCGTATCCCGTTGGCGCCGCCGCCCTATCTCCAGGGCGACGCGGCCATCCTACGCTATCTGGACAAGCTGCCGGAGCAGATCGATATTTCCGACACCCCGGACCTCCTGCCGCCGCTGGCCCTGTACGCCGCGCTGCGCCCGGGCCGCGATACCCGCTTTACCCACGCCGCGTTCCTGCGGCAGAAGGAGAGTGATCGCCTGACCGCCGTCTCCGCTGTGCTGAACGCGCTGGGCGCTTCGGCAGAGGTGCAGCCGGACGGACTGGTCATCCACGGCGTGAGCGCGCTGCACGGCGGAGATGTCTCTGCCTGCGGTGACCACCGCATCGCCCTGCTGGCTGGCTGCGCCGCTATGGTGGCCGACGGCCCCGTGACACTGTCCGGCGCTGAGACGGTGGCGAAGTCCTACCCCGCCTTCTGGCGCGAGCTTGCCGCCCTGGGCGGAAACTGGGAGGTGCTGGAATCGTGATGCACTACACGCTTTTCGGCGAGTCCCACGGTCCGGCGGTGGGTGTCTTGCTGACGGATGTGCCGCCGGGTCTGCCGCTGGACGAGGCCTTTATCCGTGAACAGCTGCTGCGCCGCATGGGGCAGGGCGGGCTGACCACCGCCCGGCAGGAAAAAGAGGAAGTGCACTTTCTGTCCGGTGTCTATCAGGGCCGCACCACCGGCGATCCGCTGGCGGCGGTCATTTACAACGGTGATGTCCGTTCCACTGACTACGACAGCCTGAAGAACAAGCCCCGGCCCTCCCACGGAGACTATACCGCCGCGGTCCGCGCCCTGGGCTGCAACGATCCCCGGGGCGGCGGCCATACCTCCGGGCGGCTCACCGCGCCGCTGACCGTGGCCGGCGCGCTTGCGATCACATACCTGAAGACGGCCCATATCGCCGTTCACGCAGATGTCCTGGATGAGGAGGCTCTGCGGGCACGCGCTGCCGCTGCCAAAGCGGACGGCGACAGTGTGGGCGGCGTGCTGGAAACTGCCATTCTCGGCCTGCCCGCCGGCATCGGCGAGCCTTACTTTGACAGCGTGGAGAGCGAAATCGCCCACTTGGCCTTTTCCATCCCGGCGGTCAAGGGCATCGAGTTCGGCACCGGCTTCGGCTTTGCCGGGCTGCGCGGCTCGGAAGCAAACGATGCCTTCCGCATGACGGCAGAGGGCGCGGTGGTCACCGCCACCAACCACAACGCGGGCATCAACGGCGGCATCGCCAACGGTATGCCGGTGGTGTTCCGCACCGCCGTCAAGCCCACCCCCAGCATCTACAAGCAGCAGGATACGGTGGACTACATTTCCAAAAAGGACGCACAGCTGTCCATTCAGGGCCGTCACGACCCCTGTATCGTGCCCCGGGCCGCCATTGTGCAGACCTGCGCTGCCGCCCTTGCGGTGGGCGATCTGCTCACCGCCCGGTACGGTGCCCGGTGGATGACCGACCCCACCGGCTACCGGAAGGAGGACTGAGATGGAATACGGACTGATCGGCGGCAAGCTGGGACACTCCTACTCCAAGACCATCCATGAGCTGCTCTGCGGGTACAGCTACGAGCTGTGCCCCCTGCCCACCGAAGCAGACGCCCGCGCCTTTTTGCAGCGGCGGCAGTTCAAGGCCATCAATGTGACCATCCCCTACAAAAAGCTGGTGATGGAGTACTGCTCCTTCATCGACCCCTGCGCCCGCGCCATCGGCGCGGTGAACACGATTGTGAACCGTGACGGGAAATTGTATGGGTATAACACCGACTACGCGGGCTTTGCCTATTTGGCTGGGGCCCACGGCGTAGATTTTGCGGGCAAGACCGTGCTGATCCTGGGTACGGGCGGTACGCACTCGACGGTCACGGCGGTCTGCCGCGACGGCGGGGCTAAGGAGATTCTGACCGCCAGCCGCACCGGCAAGGGCGATGCCCTGCTGTACAGCGAGGCCATGCACCGCCCGGACGTGCAGATCATCGTCAACACGACGCCCTGCGGCATGTTCCCGAACGTGGGGCAGTGCC
>OJMI01001926.1_pt1 | contig 20488 bp, 20 predicted proteins | sample 1597131 | NCBI WGS metagenome assembly OJMI01 (sample SAMEA2452116, study PRJEB22498) | human gut metagenome | reverse complement strand
ATATTTTGTGTATGAATTAGTTGGCTGATTTTATATTATTTACTGAATGTCCCTAATTAAAGTAATAAAGGAATGTAGCAATTCCTTCAAGTGCTTTCTTCGGAGCATCCTTGATTTCAATACTGAACTTGATTTCTGCCTTGGCTACTCCTCTCAGGTTGGTCAGTGAGTGCAGGCTGGCTACCATTCGGATACTTTGTCCGGTCAGTACGGCCTGTCCGAATTTCATTTTGTCCATTCCATAGTTAATCATCATTTTCAGGTTGTTTACCTCTATAATCTGATTCCAGAAATGGGGGAGCAGTGATAATGTCAGGTATCCGTGTGCGATAGTTGACTTAAAGGCACTTTCTACTTTGGCTCTTTCCGGGTCAACATGAATCCATTGATGATCAAGAGTTGCGTCGGCAAACTGGTTGATGCGCTCTTGAGTGATTTGCAGATATTCGGATTTTCCGATTTCCTGACCTATCAGCTTTGCAAAATCGTCGTACGAGTTGATAACTACTTTACTCATAAAATTTGATTATTGGTTAATATTTTGATTTATATTTTAATATCGCACAAGTCGGCGCGGACTTCCGTGCCATGAGCATCCCATGCAGTAAACTTCTTCCATGTCAAATCCTTCAGATGATTTGGAGGAGTTTTTGAGAACAACTTTTCCTTCGTCCGTAACGTATACGGGCAGACGTTCTCCCTTGGAGTTCTTTACATACATGGATGCAATCTTGCATTGTGGACAAACTAATTTACGCATGTCGGTTGACTGGTTTGATAGTGAGACTTCTTTTTAAGTTTATTGTATACGTAGATGAATGCAGGAACGAGGAACAGGCAGGCTGCTATCCAGGCGGTAGGGTCACCGAAACATACTGCAATGTATCCGTATGCAGGAATCGCGAAAACACTGACCAGAATACGTGCAATCATTTCGGATACTCCTGACAGCATGGCCAGAAGGGTATATCCCACGCCCTGTATGCTGTAACGGAGAATGCTCAGCAGACCTAACATCGGGAAGAAGCAGGCGGCAACATGCAGGAACAGCTCTGTATCTTTGATGATTTCTGTTTCAGTAGGTGATACAAAGAGCAGGGCAAGGTATTTGGATGCGGTCCACAACACAATAAAATTGAATATTACGTATACAATCATCATAATAATACTTGATTTCACACCGTCTTTTATACGTTCTGGTTTACCGGCACCATAATTCTGTCCGCAATAGGTAGCCATGGCCATACCCAGACTGTCGAGCGGGCAAAGGAAAAACATCTTGATACGCATGGCCGATGTGAAAGCAGCCACACAGGCTGTTCCCAAAGCGTTGTTGGCACTTTGCAGCATGATGCTTCCAATGGCGGTGATGGAAAACTGCAATCCCATAGGAACTCCGATACCCAACAGGTTGGCTGCCAGACGTCGGTTGAAACGTTTTTCCAGCGAAGTACTTTGCAGAATATTGAACTTGCGTATCATGTAATGGTAACACAAGAAAGCCGATACACCTTGTGAAAATACGGTGGCAATAGCAGCTCCGGCTACTCCCCAGCCGAAAATCAGAATGCATACCAGGTCGAGGATTATATTCAGTACGGTAGAAAAAAGCAGGAACCAGAATGGTGTCTTGCTGTCTCCCAACGCACGGATTATGCACGAAAACAGGTTATAGAAGAATGTACACGGCACTCCGATAAAGGTAATGAGGAGATAAATGTAGGCTCCTTCGAATATGTTTTCCGGAGTACGCATGGTCCGTAATATGTAGTCGCACATCAGTCCGGTGATGATAGCTATGATGACCGACATTACGGTTGTCAGTTTCAGACTGGCCCATACATATTTGCGCATGGTGCTGTAGTCGTGTGCGCCGAACTTCTGGGCGATGGGGATACCGAATCCGCCACAACATCCGTTACAGAATCCCAGTATAAGAAAGATTACGGAGCTGCTGGCTCCCACAGATGCCAATGCGTTTATTCCCAGAAATTTTCCTACGATGGCGGCATCTACCAGTGAATAGGTTTGTTGCAGGAGATTTCCCAATAAAAGCGGTAGTGTAAAGTTGAATATAAGGGGCAGGGAAGGCCCTGAAGTCATTTCCTTTGTATTTGCCATAGTCTTTTGAAAAAAAAGTCGTGCAAAGATAGTGAAAGGCGAGAGCAAAGGCAAATGAAAAATGCAGTTTTTCAATTTGACTATGCCAAGCCGCATCCTAACTTATTCAAAGATAGGAAAAGGAAAGAGAATGGTATATCCGATAATCAGTTAAAATCTGCAAAAGCATTTATAATGAATGCTTTTGCAGACAATAGTGCATTGATATGTGAATGATACATTAGTAATGTACCAGTTCTTTTAGAGCATTGCTGTATTCTTCTGTAATCTCTTTCATTACTTCATCAACACTCTGGAGATTTCTGAACAGTGAGGCTATTTGTCCGAGTTCCAGTTCACCGTTTTCAAGGTCACCTTCAAAGATACCTTTCTTGGCACGTCCTTTTCCCAGGATTTCACGTAATTCTTCAGCTGAGGCTCCTTTGTTTTCGGCTTCTTCTATGAGATCCTTGAATGCTCCTTTAACCAGACGGGTAGGCGAAACCTTTTTAAGTAAAAGTTTTGTGTCACCTTCATTCAGTTGCAGACAATGATTTTTGAAGTCCGAATGTGCGGAACTTTCTTCCGTCAGTGCAAAGCGTGTACCAATCTGTACACCTTCAGCTCCCAGTGCCATAGCGGCCAGCATACCTCTTCCGGTGCCGATTCCTCCGGCAGCTATCAGTGGAAGGGTTGTTGCCTTTCTTACGGCAGGTATCAGGCACATGGTTGTAGTCTCTTCACGTCCGTTATGTCCTCCGGCTTCAAAACCTTCGGCTACGATGGCGTCTACACCAGCCTCCTCACATTTGCGGGCAAATTTGGAAGAAGATACCACGTGTGCAACGGTTATGCCGTGTTCTTTCAGGTACGGAGTCCACGTCTTGGGGTTACCGGCCGATGTGAATACAATCTTCACGTCTTCCTCTACAAGAATCTGCATGATTTCTTCAATTTGCGGATACATCAGAGGAACGTTCACTCCAAACGGCTTGTCGGTAGCCTGTTTGCATTTCCTTATATGTTCACGCAGTATTTCCGGATGCATGGATCCGGCTCCCAGCAATCCGAGTCCGCCTGCATTACTTACGGCCGATGCCAGTTCCCATCCGCTGCACCAGACCATTCCTCCTTGTATGACAGGGTGCTCAATATGAAAAAGCGATGTAATTCTGTTCATAATTCTTTTTTTTGAGTTTTTACAAATATAAGAAGTCATTTTGATGTGAATATTCGCGGTATCCTGATTCATCTCTTTTTTAATGTTTTTTAGAAGCTTTGGACTGATATATGAGGATTTACTATCTTTGTGCATAAAACAATGATTTATGTCTCAGTCATTATCAAGGATAGATTACGAAAAGAAAACGGTAGAGCAGATGATACGCTTATATTGCCGGAAAAAAGAAGATAATGCGGATTTATGTCCGCAGTGTCGTGAACTTTTAGACTATGCCCATGCACGTTTGTCACGTTGTCCTTTCGGTAATGAAAAGAAAACTTGCCGTAAATGTACGGTGCATTGCTATAAACCGGCTATGCGTGAACATATGCGTCGGGTGATGCGATATGCCGGCCCGCGTATGTTGTGGTATTATCCGCTGGATGCAGTTAAACATCTGTGGCGTGAGATGAGGTAGCGCGGATTATGGATACTTCCGTAACAGGGGTAAGGGGTTTATACGTCTCGTGAAGTTACTTGCATATAGGTGTTTATTAGAAAGTTATCTTTATTGCTTCAGTATGTCTAAATCAACATTGATGATATAAATATTGTTAGATGTCAGTTGCTTTCGACTTATCTTCATCAAAGGAAGAATCTTATTATCATAATAGATGTCCCAATCATTTGCTGATCTAACCATTTTTTTCTCTTTTTCCCACGTCCTGTCATTGACAAAATTCAGAAAAATCATTTTCACATCTGCATAATTGACTTTCTCTTTACGGGCGATTGTTATAAGTTTTTGTTGAAAAGCTATTCTATTGGCAATTTGATAATATTGCTTGCACCAATACTCTTTGTTTGCAGGAGTATTCTCTATGCCAAATAATTTTTTAGCAATATTCATGATAGAAGAATATTTCATGTTATCATTATCATGATTTCCTTTTTTTCCGGGGACAAATTCTTGAAAATGAGATTTAGCCTCAAAAAGATATAATATTTTATTCGTGCCAATAGCTATACCGTCCCATTCAGGCTGGGGAGATGGCCAGAACTGTTTAAAGTATCTTTCTTTCATATCTTTTGTAATGCCTAACAAATTTAAAATTTTAGAATTATTCATCCTGTACTCTCTATATTCTTCTTTACGTAGGGGAGAAAGCCATTGTAATGTATCAATAACTATTTCATCCATAATATGCTTATTCTCAGGTTGGGCTAAACGTTGGATACCAAGTTTGCTTCCTTTGGTGGCTGCTCCTAAAGATGTATTACTCATAGATGGTATGTTTATAAAAGTGATTTGTAACTGTTGTCGCTTCTTCCTGTGATGGAATTTTTATTATGTTCTTAGTTTGAATTGTCTGAAAGAATGTTCTCTTCCTCTATAGGGATAAGTCATTAAGATGAAAATCTTAATAATTGATATAGCAGGCTAATTGTCACAAAGGTAAGAATTTGTTTGTAATAATTTCCATATTATAATTTATTATGGAAATGCTTATGTTGTTATTCTGTTCTTCTTGGTATTGACTTGTTGGTGTCACAAAAAAGCACACGTGCTTTCGGACAAAACCACGTGTGCTTTTCCTGAAAAGAACGGGTCCTTTTTTTAAAAGCATGTGTGCTTTTTAAAAGGGATATATCGTGTAACAAATTTTTTATGCCATTCATGCCACTTACGTGCGCGAATTTTTATATAAGTGAATAGTTAACATATTAATACATTATTTAGAAAAATAATACGTCATAAAATGTTAATATACACAATAATAGAGAGTGTTATACATATAAGTGGCATGAATGGCAGAAGTATTGATAATTATATAGTTATGAGATAAACTTACGTGCAGATGAGTGTATTGTGCAGATGTTTGCATACTGAAATCAAAAAAATATTTAATCTATGACATAATACGGAATTTGTATTTACTTTGCATCCTGATTTCTGATAAGAATATCAGAGGTTCAGAATACAGATAAAGGGTTATGATAGAATTCAAAAAATTGGAGCTGGAAGATAAAGCCAGAATTCAACAATATACGATGAAGAGTTCCCGTCGGAATTGTGATTTGACATTCGCCAATTTATACAGCTGGAGGTTCTTGTATAATACAGAGATTGCCGAGTATGGAGATTGCCTGCTTTTCCGGTTTGATACGGATAATATGCCGGCTTATATGTTGCCTGTTGGCAACGGCGATTTGAAAGAGGTGATAGAGGGTATCATGGAGGATGCCAGCATGCATGGATTCCCATTCAGAATGTTTGGGGTATGTGCGGATGCAGTCAGTCAGATAGAAGAAGTTTTCCCGAACAGGTTCAGTTTTGAAGCTGAGAGAGATTATGCGGATTATCTGTATCTGCATACAGACTTAGCTACTCTGAAAGGAAAAAAATACCAACCGAAGCGAAATCATATCAACAAGTTTAAGAACTTATATCCTGATTATGAATTCAAGCCACTGACACGGGAAATGATACCGGACTGTATCCGGTTGGAAATGGAGTGGTGTAAGGCTAATAACTGCAAGGAAAATGAGGCATTGCAGGATGAGCGCCGGTCAATCAATGCGGCTTTGGAGAAATTTCAGGAACTGGATATTATAGGCGGTGTTTTGATGATAAAGGGACAAATTGCCGGATTTACCTATGGAGCGCCACTTAATCATGAAACTTTTGATACGTGCGTGGAGAAGGCCGATACGGCTTATGAAGGGGCCTATGCCGTTCTGAACAACGAATTTGCCAAGATGATACCGGAGCAGTTTGTATACATAAACCGTGAGGAGGATTTAGGTCTGGAAGGATTGCGTAAGGCAAAGCTTTCCTATAATCCGCATATTATTCTTGACAAGTTTAAAATGCAGCTGAAATGAAAGAGGAGACAAGGGAGCTTTGGAAGCTTTGTTTCGGTGACAGTGATGACTTTCTTGACTTGTATTTTTCTCGGAAATACAGGGATGAAATAAACAGCTGTATTGTACGTGACGGCAGAATTGTGTCCGCCTTGCAACGGATACCATATGTCATGAATTTTAAGGGAGATGTTATTCACTCATCCTATATATCGGGAGCATGTACCCATCCTGATTTCCGTTCACAGGGACTGATGCGCGAACTGCTTGCACAGGCGCACCGCCGGATGTATTCCGATGGTGCAGGACTTGCCATGCTTATTCCGGCAGAGGAAAGTCTGAAGGAGTATTATGCCCGTTCCGGCTATGCCGTATGTTTTGCCAGAGGACGGAAAACCTGGGATAAGAACCGGGAACCTCAGGATAGGAAATCATCTGGTGACTGGTCTTTTCATACAGTAGATTTGTTGAAGTTTCCGAATGAAGAGATTGTGCGTTTTGTTGCTGACAAACTGGGTAAACTGGATGTCTGTATCATGCATGATGCAGATGACTTGTATACAATTATGCGCGATCTGGATTTAAGTGGAGGGCAAATGTGGTGTGTGCGGAACAGAGCGGGTGAAGTCGCAGCATTGGCATTGTGTACAAAGAAGGAAGAGGAACTTGAGGTGAAGGAACTGCTTTACGATGATAAAAGAGTAGAGGAGGAAACCGTAGATTATCTGCTGAATTATTACGATGCAGAAAGGATGATATGTACCGTAGCACCGGATGAAGGAAAAACTGTATTTATGGGGATGGCCCGTATTATCAATGTTTTCGATGTGCTGGGCATATATGCGGTACATACCGGTGAAAATCTGCTTGTGGAAGTATGTGGCGATGATGTGATAACGGAAAACAATGGCCTGTATCAGATTGGTAACGGACATTGCATAAAGACGGAAAGACCCCGGATTTCAGAGAATCAGGAGGAAAATATTGTGCGTTTGGATATTGGGCAGTTACCCGCTTTCCTTTTTAAGGGAACAAGGCCTTACATGAATCTGATGCTTGATTGACGGTGTGAGTAAAAATATAAAATGCAGTCTGTTTACAGAATATGTCGGTTGGCAGGATGACTTCTGTAAACAGACTGCAGAATGAGTTTACGGAATCAGAATTTTACAGGAAGAATTTCTATCCAGTAATCATCCGGATCGTTGATGAAATACAGCCCCATAGCTTCGTTTTCAAAGCATACGCAGCCCATTTCCTTATGGAATTTTCTTACTTCGTCATAGTCGCCTTCTACCCGTATGCATAAATGACTCTCGTTCTCGCCAAGTTCATATGCTCCAGCATGGTCGCGCAACCAGGTGAGTTCCAATAAGAAGTTGGTACTGTTATCCGTGAGATATACCAGAATATATGATCCGTCGGCAGCTTCCTTACGGCGCGCTTCACGCAGTCCGAGTGCCTTGTTGTAGAATTCTATACTCTTTTCAAGGTTGGTTACGTTGATGTTGAAATGGTCAAAATGTCCTTTTATTTCCATAGTCCTTAATCTTTAGATTGATAATAAATTCTTGAATCGTTGTCCTCTTGTGCGTAATAGAGGTGATTTTATATTGTGTTCTACTGCATATTGCTGAAAAGCATTGGCTGCATCATAGTTCCCGTCGAAGTGCATCGGCATGAAAACCGATGTATGTATGCGTTCTGCAAACTGTTTGGCACCGCGCATGTATTCTTTTCCCAGTCGGGGGTCTACGGGAAACATGACAAGGTGCATGTGGTCCGTATAATGGGCAATGTCATCCAGTTCATGCATGTATTGTTTTTCATATCCTTTCCATTCTTTTTCCTCGCTTTCGTCCATCCAGTGCCAGTTATTGAGGTCTCCGGCATGGAATATTTTCAATCCGTCAGTTTCTATCAGAAATGAAACTCCGGAATCGGTAGAACCGAATGCTCTTACCGTAAGGTTCTCGTCGCTGAAGCTGTCGCCTTTTTTAAGCCATGTGGCAGCATCGTTTCCCAGACGTCTTCGTCGGCGGATGTCGTTTGAGAGAATGTATGTGATATCTTCTTTCCGGTTTTTCCATTCCATGATGGAGGGATTGAAATGATCGGCATGAAAATGACTGGAAAGCACATACAGTCTGCCCGGACGTGCCAGCAGCTCATTGTGTACGCAACCTTCTGTTTCCGATTCGGAATCTTCAAAATAATCAATGATGACTGTAAAATCCTTGAACAGCAAGGCATATCCGCTATGATACAAGTAAACTAATTCTGTAAAAGTTGTTTCCATCGTATTTTCTGTTTGCAGAGCAATGTATCGTTATGGTTTGAAATAGTTCAATATGCCGGCCATGATGTGAGCGCGGCTCTTTTCATCGGTGATGCTTTCGAACGGGAATCCCAGGATGAATGTGCTGTAATCGTTACCCTTGTAAGATACTCCGGCTCCTTGTCGGCTTCCGGTATATGCGAAAGAAGTGATGGCAGCTGCTGCCGGAACGATGCATGACGGAGAAGGTACGGCATAACTTTTTTCGTTCGCTTCACGATAGATATTGAAACGTATGCCTGTTCCGAAAATCTCGTTGTCACTGAAGTTCTGAAGGTTTCCTGCAGGGATATATTTCAGCATATTGGTAAAGTTGCGGTCCTTTTCTTTGTCGAGATGTGCACCGCTTGCAAACAGATACCCTCCATTTTGGCAATATTGTGTGAGCAGCTGTTTCATTTCTGTAGAGAACGGTTGCAGTTCAACTCCCAGTATCAAGTCTATCATTCTGTAGTCATTCATATTGACCAGACCGTTTTCAACAGCTTCATTGCTGCATGATACGAATGAATATCGTCCGGCTGCCTGAATAGCTTTGCCATGAATAAACGGATAATCGAAAGTATTGCCGGCTATAAGCATTCCTTCATAGTTTGAATCACTGTATCCCAATCCGTCTTTGGTCTCTTTTCCGATTCCCAGTTTATTAAAGCAAAGCTGGTTGCCGCAGTATTCTGCCGTATTCAGGTAAGGCACTCCGGGGTCGGCCTGCATGTCGAATCCCTGCATGTTGTAGGTATCGATTGTTGCCGGTCCGCTCAGGCGGTCAAAACCGTTTATGATAAGTATGGTGCCTTTGCTTCGTTTGGCCTGGTATGCCGACAGAATTTCGGATGGGAAACTTTCACCTCCCCGGTTTACGGCTGTAACCTTGAAGCTGTACACGAGTCCCGGTTCCAGTTTTTTGGTAAAAGATGTACCTCTTACCAATTCTCCGTTATCAAATCCTCCGTATCCGATACGGGTATATACGATGTATTCGCGTGGAGATGAGTTGGGCTCTGAAGGGTCGCTGACCGGTTGCCACGAAAGCTTGACCGTATTCTTCTTTCCGGTAAACTGTATGGCAAAATGGTCTACGGGAAGAGGCTGTATCTCATAGTCACGATCGTGCATGGTCGCTTCGTATCTGACGATGGATTTGTATATGGAGCGGGCAACCGTAAATTTGAAGCGGGGGTCATGCCCCAGTTTCATGTCGGCGAAGTTCTGATGTGACAACAGCTCAACGATGGCCGAAGGAACCGCCGGCAGACGGGTCTCACTGTAATTGCGGTTCCATATGGAGCGTCGTACCCAGTTTATGCCGAACGCCGAACTGATATCCCGTTGCAATCCGGTGAGTAGCATATCGGCAAAGTCACGTGATGCATAGCGTGAGATTCCGGCATTCAGCTTTCCGTCATTAAAATCGGTGGTGTATATGCCCAGTGTTCCAATCAGTTCATTTCCTCTGTTGAACCCAGCGTCACTGTGCAATGCCATGCAGAGGTCGAACGGAACTTTCAGGCCTTCCTGTGCGGGATTGTATACCGAACCGCCCGACAGATAATTGATGGTGTTTGAGCGGGTATTGATGTCATCGACATAATCGTTTTCTCCTTTCTTTCCGGAATATACGTCGTATGGCATTCCGCTCCATTGTGCCTGGTAGCGTGCGCCTTCCAGGTATCTGGGCATTCCGCTTGTGCGCATGTCAGAGACCGTATTTCCCCGTGCTATGTTGCCCATTCCTCCGCCAAACCGAACGGCATCGGCACATACGATGCCCTTTTGTTTGCTTTGATTGGTCAGGACTACCATTCCGTAATCATTGTTTCCTTTATCAAACTCAAAAGTTCCCAGATATACCCATGTGCCGCCTCCCATTTGTTGGTTTACTGTGAATTCGGTACATCCTCCTTTGTGGAAAACCAAATATTTGGCGTCACTCACGCTGTTGGGGAATGTCTGGTATGAAACGTATACGGCATATTTTCCTGTTTCGGGTATATTGGGAATCCATTCTGCAAATGTCTCTTCCTTTTTCTTTTGTGCGGTAGGAGCAATTCTTACACTTCCGTCAGTAAACGGGTTCTGGCCTTCGGTATAGTAGGCATGTAAATGTGCAAACCCTTTCCTGTTGCCGGTTTGCCATTGTTTACGTTTATTTCTCTCTTCATAGTAAATGCAGTTGGCCGCGTTCTTATCGTTGTCTACGATAACTTCATGAGGTTGCCAGTCACGTTCACGGGGAGTGAATACGACAGCTCCGGCATTTTGGAGCATGGGAATAAGAAAAGGTACTACAAACGATTGTGTAAACATGTCTTCCGTAGTGCAGAAGAGGTTGGGACGTTGCCATTTCCATTCATTGCACGCATTCTTGAAATACCGTCCGTGACTTTGCCACAATGCAATGTGGTTTCCTTCCAGTCCTTTTTCTATTTTATAGGGGCGTGACGTATTCTTCACCCATTGCTCACCTTTGTATTCAACGTCTCTCCATAATCGCTGCCTGTCCTGTTCGCGCTTTTTCAGCAGATAATTGGGAATGAGATTTTCAATGGGCTTTCCGTCGGCATATATGGTTATCTTGTAATAGTTTACAGGGCCGGGAAGGGATTGTCTGATATTTCGGTATATGGCTTTTACATTCTCATTGGTAAACGGTTGATAGCCGAAATTCTTGTTGGCATAAATATCCAGAGTTCTTCGTTCATTGTCTATATTGACAGTCTCCAGACCGGTCTTTCCAATATTGGCCTGTGATGTAGAATAGTTCAGAAAGAATTCTTTCAGTCTGTTTTCTACATTTTTTTCCAATCCTTGTGCATGTAGTGACTGACTGGTCATACACCACAGGATTGCAAGAAGTATGTAAGAATGTTTCATGTTTTTTGTGTCAGTCTATTTCACCGATAGTGAATTTTTCAGGATATTTTCCTTTGAATCGTTTGAAATACAGCTTGATTTCACGCATATCCTTTTCTAAATCACCCGAAGGAAAAATTTCTTTTTCAATAGTGATGCATTTTGTCTGATAGTCTATTCCTGCCAATACGATAGGAATCTGCGCTTTTAGTGCGATGTAGTAAAATCCTTTTTTCCATTCGCCGTTGGCAGAGCGGGTACCTTCGGGAGTAATGGCCAGATGAAATATTTTTCGTTTTTGTGCCTGTTCAACCATTTGGTCGACAAGTGAATTCTTTTTATCCCGGTTTACCGCAATTCCACCTATTGACCGGAAAAAGCTTCCCAATGGTTCGAAAAACCATTCCTTTTTCATCATGAAGAAAGTCTTTCTTCCGATAGCTCCATAAAAAAGTTTTCCTATGATTAAATCCCAATTGGTGGTGTGGGGTGCGGCACATATGATGTATTTGTCATAATCAGAGATGGAAACTTTGTGTTTCCATCCCAGTATTTTGTGGTAGATAAAGCTGCAAATTGCTTTTCTCATGACAATTTTTCAAAAAGTGTACTTAAATCATTGATAATGTTTCCTACTTCCTTACTGTAAGATTCTTTGATTTTTCTGTATGAAGCTTTGATATTTCCCGGTTCCGGATGGCTTACACGACGGAGGTGCTCATTGCGTGTCTCAAGGATATGTTCTGCATGCTTGAGCACTTCTTGTGAATATTCTTCCGAAAGGTTTTGGTGAAGTATTATACAGTTGTCTATCAGCATGTCTGCGATGCAGTTAATGCTTTTTTTCAAGTGTCTTTTGTTTGCCATAACTAATACTATTTAGTAAATAATTCTATCTATTTTCGGTAAAGATATGGATTTTATTTTTATTTTTCAGAAAAATCAACGAAATTTGCTCGCATTATAAGGAAAGTTAATATTTTGGTTTCTTAAATTTAAATACAATGAAAAAAATACTAAGTGCACTTCAACTTGCGAGAAGGGCTTATATGCCTAAATTGCCGAAAGGTTTGCATGGAGCAATTGAAGTAATTGAAGAAGGAGCTACCGAACCGGCAGCCAATAAAGATGAATTAAAGAGTTTATTCCCCAATACGTATGGTTTGCCCATCCTGAAATTTGTTGAAGGAAATGAGAAAAAGAATATTCCGGCAGTAAACGTTGGTATTCTTCTGTCGGGAGGACCGGCTCCTGGAGGGCATAATGTAATTTCCGGTTTGTATGACGGACTGAAAGCTTTCAATAAAGATTGTCGTTTATATGGTTTTATATTGGGTCCGAGCGGCTTGATTGACCATCAATATATGGAACTGACCGGTGATATTATAGATGAATACCGCAATACCGGCGGTTTTGATATGATTGGAACTGGACGTACCAAACTGGAAACAGCTGAGCAGTTTGAACGCGGACTGGATATCATGAAGGAGCTTGGCATCAAGGCTCTGGTTATAGTTGGAGGTGACGACTCGAATACCAATGCCGCTACCCTGGCCGAATATTATATGGCCAAGAATGCAGGAATACAGGTAATCGGATGTCCGAAAACCATTGACGGTGACCTGAAGAATGAGATGATTGAGATTTCTTTCGGTTTTGATACCGCCTGCAAGATTTACTCAGAGATTATCGGAAATATTCAGCGTGACTGTAATTCAACCCGAAAATACTGGCATTTCATTAAGCTGATGGGACGTTCCGCCTCACATATTGCATTGGAATGTGCTTTGCAGACACAGCCTACAATTGCCATTATTTCGGAAGAGGTTGAAGCCAAAAACATGACATTGGATGATTTGGTTACCTATATAGCCAGAATTGTGGCAGAACGTTCGGCTGCCGGTATGGATTATGGAACGGTACTTGTTCCGGAAGGACTGATAGAATTTATTCCAGCCATGAAGAAACTGATTGCCGAGCTGAATGAACTGCTGGCAGGCAGTCAGGAATTTGCCATGATTAAGCGTTCGGCACAGCGCAGCTGGGTAATATCGAAGCTCTCGAGTGAGAATGCCGCGATATATGCAAGTTTGCCGGAACGTTTTGCCAGTCAGCTGACGCTTGACAGAGATCCGCATGGAAATGTGCAGGTGTCACGCATCGAAACCGAGATACTTTTATCGTCGATGGTAGGAATAAAATTGGGAAAATGGAAGGAAGAAGGAAAATATGTTGGTAAATTTGCAGTGCAGCATCATTTCCTCGGATATGAGGGACGTTGCGGATTCCCGTCGAACTTTGATGCTGATTACTGTTATTCGCTGGGATATACGGCTTCACGCCTTGTAGCCTCCGGAAAGTCTGGTTATATGGCAACCGTCAGAAACCTGATTGCTCCGGCTGAAGAATGGATAGCCTGTGGCGTTCCTTTGAGCATGATGCTGAACATCGAGCATCGCAAGGGAAAAGATTGTCCGGTTATCAGGAAAGCTTTGGTCGATCTTGACGGAAAACCTTTCAAGACATTGGCTTCACAGCGCGAGGAATGGGCAAAAGGAAACGCATTCGTTTATCCCGGACCGGTACAGTATTTTGGTCCGTCGGAAATATGCGACCAACCTTCCAAGACACTGGTTTTGGAAAGAAGCTAATGAATTTGTTCCTGTTCCGTCCTTCTTTTTGAAAAGGAAGGACGGAATAAAAAAATATATGTATGGTATCTAAAAATCCTATGGATGCGGTAAAGGCTTCCAAACGTAAGAGGACTGCAACTCCTAAAAAAACAGATTCAGTGAGGGCCTCACGTACGAAGACTTCTACCGGTAGAAAAAAAACGGAAAAAGGAAAAAAAGGCAAGAGTGGAATATGGAAAGAAACACCCCGATGGCTCATATGGAGCATAACGGCGTTTATTGCCGTATTGTATCTTTTCTATATCTATAACAATGAACTGAAACCTTACTTTTACCGCTGGGATTTTGGAAATACCTACAGAGGACGTCCGGTAGTGCATGGCATTGACATTTCACATCATCAGGGAAAGATAAACTGGAAAGATCTGGCAAAGGCCGAAGAGCAGGGTTCGGGCATACATTTTGTATTTATGAAAGCTACCGAGGGTTCGGACTGGCAGGATTCTACTTTTCAGAAAAATTTTGAAGAAGCCCGTAAATACGGATTTATAAGAGGAGCCTATCATTTCTTCAGCAATACATCACCAGCCGAAAAGCAGGCTGATTTCTTTTGCAGTCAGGTAAAGCTTATGCCTAATGACTTGCCGCCGGTGCTTGATGTTGAGACCAAAGGTGAATACAGTGAAGACTCGTTGCGCATTGAGGTGAAAAATTGGTTGCGCAAGGTGGAGGCTCATTTTGGCATAAAGCCCATTATCTACGCGTCGCGCAAGTTCAAGGAACGTTATCTGACCGATTCCGTACTTGACAGTTATCCTTTCTGGATAGCTCATTACTATGTAGACTCGCTGACCTATGACGGAGAGTGGGCCTTCTGGCAGCATACAGACAGAGGAAGGCTTCCGGGAATAAAGGGAAGGGTAGACATGAATGTTTACAATGGCAGTCTGGAATCTCTGAGAAAGCTGACACTGGCCGCTGATACCCTTGTTTCTGCAAAATAAAAAAGCAGGAATCAAACCTGTTTGAAGGCTGAAACCTGCTTTGGTCTATAATGTCAGATTGTTGTGTTATTTCATACGCAGTTTTACGGCTGCCCAGTTGTTTTTCTCCTTATGGTGGATGAACTCCATACCCAGCCGTTCTCCTTCTTCACGGATGTAGGGGATATCCTGTACGTAAAATCCGCTCATGTAAATTTCTGAATCCTTGTGCATGCATGCAGCATAGTGCTTCATGTCGGCCAGCAGGATGTTACGGTTTATGTTGGCAATGATAATATCAAAAGGTTGCATGCCTTTGAGGAGTGAGGCGTCACCAAGCATCACTTCTATTCCTTCTACATGATTCAGGGCTATGTTGTCTCTCGAATTGTTTACGCACCAGTCATCAATGTCAATGGCTGTCAGCGGATATGCTCCCCGCATGGCAGCAAGGATAGCCAGGATGGAGGTTCCGCATCCCATGTCGAGTACGGATTTTCCTTTCAGGTCGGCATCGAGCAGCTCTCCGAGTATGAGACTGGTAGTCTCGTGATGTCCTGTTCCGAAGGCCATTTGCGGATTGATGACAATGTCATATTCTGCCTGAGGCACATCTTTGTGGAATGTGCTGTGAATTACACAACGGTTGTCGATGACGATAGGCTGGAAGAAATTCTTTTCCCATTCCTCGTTCCAGTTTTTGTCTTCCATAGACGCTACTTCAAACGGGATGTCCGTGTCGGCTATGGGGAAGTTGTTTAATATGTCTTTTAGAGCATTCTCGTCATACAAGCCGGTTTGTATGTAAGCTTCTATTCCGTTGTCTATATTGACAAAACTTTCGAACCCGATGTCTGCGCATAATGCAGAAAGCACGTCGTTGACTGTTTCGGTGCAAGGGGTTGGATGGAAGGTTACTTTTAGATATTTCATGATTTCAGTATAAAAATATGATGATTTCCGGCTTCAAAGATAGTGAAAGGTGAGTGGAGAGGCAAATGAAAAACAAAGTTTTTCGATTGACTATCCCGAACCGCATCCTGTCTTATTAAAAGATAGTGAAAGGTGAGTGGAGAGGCAAATGAAAAACAAAGTTTTTCGATTGGCTATCCCGAACCGAATCGCGCATCTTATCAAAAGATAGTGAAAGGCGAGTGGAGAGGCAAAAGATAAGCGGAAAATGGAATATTGTGGAGAATGGAAAAAAATAATAAGTTATAAAACTGCGATTCATGGCCGATGATTTTATTTTTATGGCTATAAATGACCAGTTTTATAACTTATGACTGAAAAATTTATATCGGGTGTTTTTATTTTGATAACTTATAAAAATAAAAAACATCACGAGGATTTTTACCCTTGCGGATTCCGGTCAGAAAATAGATTCGCGAGTACGTGTCGTAAGCAGTTCCAGTGCCTTGATGCCCATTACGGAGTTACCTTTTGAGTTCAGGCGCGGACTCCATACTGCAACGGAATATCTTCCGGGATATACGGCATTGATACCTCCGCCCACACCGCTCTTTCCCGGGAGGCCTACCAGATAAGAAAATTCTCCGGCTTCGTCATAAAAACCGCATGTCTGCATGATGGCATTGATACGTTTAACCTGTGAGGCTGTGAGATGGACATTCCCGAAATGGAAGGCACATTTGTGGTTGGCAAACGGAAGAAATGCCTTTGACAAGTCACGGCAACTCATCTCTATGGAGCACTGTAGGAAATAAAAACGCAGCACATCATCAATGTCATTGTTCAGATTTCCATGATATTTCAGCAGGTTGGCAATGGCCGTATTCAGATATCCTTTTTCCTTTTCGGATGCTGCAACTTCACGGTTATAGTCAATCCTGGGATTCCCGCTTATGGTGCGTACAAATTCAAGGTAATCTTCTTCGGGTGATTTGAGGTGTGACAGCAATGTGTCGGCTACAACAATGGCTCCTGCATTGATGAAAGGATTACGGGGTATGTTTTCCACTTCAAGCTGTATGAGTGAATTGAATGCCGTACCCGAGGGCTCTTTACCAACTCTTTGCCATAGCATGTCGCCCAGAATACTGAAAGAATATGCCAGAGAAAATACTTTGGTGATACTTTGAATGGAAAAAGGAGTATCTACCTGCCCCAATGTATAAGTATCGCCCTTGATGGTAGTGATGCATATGCCGAACTGGTCGGGATTGACCTTAGCCAGAGCCGGAATGTAGTCGGCAACTTTACCCTGATGGGCATAGGGCTTTATTTCATCGTAGATATCTTCAAGAATTTGTTGATAGTTCATGGAATAATATGGTTTAGATTTTAAGATATATGTTGCAATATTCATAAAAAATATTGAGATGACCAAAGTTTTTTCTACAAATATGAAGAGAGGAAAATATGAGGATTTATCGGATTTATGATTCCGTGCTACGGCAGGAGTTATGCATGGTTTTATTTATTTTTTGTCTTGTTCAGGAAAATAAACAGGATGATGTCTGGAAAGGGTAAAATGAAGGGATTTCCCTACCTACAAATAGGGAAAATCCTCCCTTTTGCTATAAAAAGCTTTTTATCTTTGCATCAGAATTAGTGGATAATATTCAAAATATGGAGATATAATATATGAAAAAGACAATTTTACTATCGTTAATGCTGGGTGTGTTGCCATGGATGGCTATGGCACAGGATCCGGGTGATGATATTTATTTTGTTCCCAAAAAGCAGAAAAAAACTGAAAAGGTAGATACTGTAGCAAAGGGAACAACCGATAGTAAATTATCATCTACGGATAACAAGGGAGTCAGTACGGTTGTTGTACGTGACTATACAGGGCGTGTACGTGACATAGATGAGTATAACCGTCGTGAGTTTTCTGCGAAAAAGAATGATTTTTCTGTGGAGAATGATACGTTGTATATAGACGAACGTGCAGACAGTGATTTGCCAGGACATTGGGTAAATGAGTTTAACGGCTCACAGGCTGACTATGAATATGCTGTGCGACTGATTCGTTTCCGTGACCCTGCTTATGCTATTCCGGTAAGCAGTCCGCTATATTGGGATCTGGTATACGGAATAGGACCTTTCCCGTCATGGGATTGGAATATATACGATGACGGTATGTATGCCTATGTGTTCCCGTCGTATACAAATTCATTGTGGTGGGACTGGCGTTATGACCCGTGGTGGAGATATAACCACTGGTATTGGAATGATCCTTTCTATTATGGATGGGGATGCTATTGGGGAGCTTCTCATTGGGGATGGCATTACGGACATTATTATCATCCGCATTATTATCACCCATGGTATGGTGGCGGCCATGTAAGTTACCGTCCTGCACCGCGTGACAACGGTTTCCGTCGCGAAGACTGGCGGGGAGGGGTCAACAGAGTGGTTGGTACAACAGGTAATCGTTCAGACTGGAAAGGTTCTGCTTCAAGAAACAACGGAACGGGTGTGACTACGGGAACCTCATTGAACAGACAACGATTTGGTGGTATACGTACTTCAAAAAATCCGACACAGGTAGTACGTCCGTCTGATAATTCGCAGTCATCGTCGGTAAGAAACACTTATTCACGCAACCTGCGTAATCAGTTTAGAGTGAACAACAGTGGTACTTCTACGACACGCAACAGCTCTTCGTACATTCGTCCGAGCAGCCGACCGCACAGTCTGGAATACAATCGTCCGAGCAGTACGAGAGTCAATACCAACACCCGTCCTTCACGGAGCGAGAATACTCAAAGAGTAGAAAGATCTTCGTTTGACAGAAGTTCGTTCAATTCCGGTTCGGGAGGTTCTGTCCGCAGATCGGTTGGTACTGGTGGTGGAGGAAATTCACGAGGCCGTCGTTAATGGATACAGTAGTTTATAATTAAAAGACAATGATGTATATGAAAAACAGAAAACGCTATTATATAGCAGCCTGTGCCGGATGTCTGGCACTGGCTGTTCAGGCACAGACATCTTATAATGCGGGTACTGTGATGGAGAATCAGCTTAACGGTACCGCGCGGTTCGTGGGAATGGGAGGTGCCATGAGTGCCTTGGGAGCCGATATATCTACAATGAGTACGAATCCGGCCGGTATAGGACTGTATCGTAGCAGTGATATAGCCATGACTTTGGGATGGTATAATCCAAGCAGTAAGTCGACATTCAATAATGAGACACATAAAGACAAGGTATCCAAGTTTTCTTTCGACCAGTTAGGCTTTGTCTATTCCAGCAAGTTGGGCAACAGAACTACATTGCGATATGTAAACTTCGGATTCAGTTACCGTAAGGCAAACAACTTCTATGATAACTTTACCATGGAAGGACCGGTAAACGGTAACTCATATTCACAGAACATGGCAGCTTCATTATGGGCATCGGGAGTTACTGCTGATGATTTCAACAACATGCTTCAGGAGAAGAACCCGTACAAGAATGTGAATTTCGGATGGCTTAACGTAATGGGAGGACTTACCGGACTGCTTACGGGCGAAGGTGAGAATGACTTTTATGGATGGAATTCCGACAGAACGTATTTCCGTGGTGAAAACAAAGGAGGTATCTATGCTTATGATTTCAACTTGTCATGTAATCTGAACGACCGTGTATATCTGGGACTTACAATCGGTGCATATGACGTGGACTTTTCCAGATATTCGTCATTCGGTGAGAACCTGTATGCGGAGGATGACCAGGGACAGTATGCGGCATCCATGTTGCTGGAGAACTGGTATCGTACAGACGGTTCGGGTATTGATGCCAAATTTGGTGTGATATTCCGTCCGTTTGAATATTCTCCGCTTCGTATCGGATTGGCCATCCATACCCCAACATGGTATAACCTGCGTGATGTATTCTCTGCACGCATGACGATGCTGGGAACGGAAGGACAGCGTATTACGGCAGATACACGTAACTCCGGCTATGACGAGTCGTATGAATATAATCTGCGTACTCCCTGGAAATTTAATATTAGTGCCGGCTATACGATAGGACAGAGTGTGGCTCTGGATGCCGAATATGAATATGCCGATTACTCTTCGGCAAAGTTCAGCGACCCCGCCAATTATGATATGAGTGCCAACAACCAGACTATCAAGGAAGATTTGAAAGGTGTGAGCTCATTCCGCATGGGTGTGGAAGCAAAACTGTTTGAAGATATCAGCCTGCGTGCCGGATATAATTACATAGGAGCTTTGTATGACAAGAATGCCTACAAATTTAATGATCCGATAGGAACGCGTACGGATATTGACTTTATGAATAATTATGCTGCGCATAACATTACGCTGGGATTGGGACTTCGTTTCGGAAGCTTCTATACTGATTTGGCATACGTATATACCAATCAGAAAGCAGACTTTCATCCATATTCCAATTTGATATTTGACGAGCCCGATCCGGTGGCCAAGGTAACACGCAATAACCACCGTGCCTTGCTTACATTAGGTTATCGCTTTTAATTTTGAGTTAGTATATTGACAGTTTTGTCAGGAGCAGGTTGTTGCAGGTAAAAAGGGATATTCAGTAAATGTCCCTAAAAATCAAGATGGCATATGAGGATGAT
>OJMI01001918.1_pt1 | contig 20546 bp, 18 predicted proteins | sample 1597131 | NCBI WGS metagenome assembly OJMI01 (sample SAMEA2452116, study PRJEB22498) | human gut metagenome | reverse complement strand
CAGCCGCCGGAGCGGTGCTTGAGCCGTTAGGCGGGAATTGTGCGGTATTGCCTTATATTATAGGAGTGAAAAACGATGAGCAACACCGCACTGCATACCGATAAAGCCCCCGCCGCCATTGGCCCGTATTCCCAGGGCATCCAGGCAGGCAACACCATTTACGTTTCCGGCCAGATCCCCATTGACCCGGCTACCGGCGAATTTGCCGGGCAGGACATCAAGACCCAGACGCGCCAGAGCCTGACCAATATTTCCAACATTCTGGCCGCTGCAGGCGCAAGCATGGCTGATGTGGTAAAAACCACGGTGCTGCTGAACGATATTGCAGACTTTGCCGCCATGAACGAGGTGTACGCTGAGTTCTTTACCGAGCCGTACCCCGCCCGCGCCGCTTTCCAGGCAGCAGGCATCCCCAAAGGCGCACTGGTAGAGATCGAGTGCGTGGCCGTGAAGGGTTGATAACGAACCCGAAGCGACAAAATGCGCCCCTGCGAAAAAAACCGTGGGGAAATTTACGCTTTTGTATTGACAACAGCGTTTGTGCTGTGGTATAGTATTTGAGGTAAAAAAAGCAGCGTCCGGCAGTGTGCCGTCGTTCACCTTGCGGGCCAAAGGGCTCCGGGTCATACAAAGATCACGCAATGATTGCGTGCCAACTTCGTATTCAGGCGGCTGCTTTTAGGGGCAGCCGCTTTTTCATTTCAATCTTTCAAGACTTGTAACGGAGGTGTATTCCAATCGCGAGCAACAGCAATTCCAAGGAACTGGAAATCAATGAGCAGATCCGTGATAAGGAAGTCCGCCTGATTGGCGCGGACGGCCAGCAGAAGGGCGTTATGAGCCCCCGCGATGCGCTGAAAATGGCGCAGGCGCTGGATCTGGACCTGGTCAAGGTGGCTCCCCAGGCCAAGCCCCCTGTCTGCAAAATTCTCGATTACGGCAAGTACCGTTTTGAGATGCAGAAAAAGGAAAAGGAAGCCAAGAAAAACCAGAAAGTGATCGAGCTGAAGGAGATCCGCCTTTCGCTCAACATTGATACCAACGACTTTAACACCAAGGTCAACCAGGCCGCAAAGTTCTTGCAGCAGGGCCACAAGGTAAAGGTTTCCATCCGGTTCCGCGGCCGCGAAATGGCGCACACCAGTCTGGGTATTGATGTGGAGCAGCGCTTTGCACAGGCGTTGGAAGGCAAGGCTGTGGTTGATAAGCAGCCTAAGCTGGAAGGCCGCAGCATGATGATGTTCCTGTCCCCCAGCCCGACCAAGTAAATACTCTATCTTACGGAGGAAAAGAAAATGGCTAAAATGAAACTTAAGACCTGCTCCGGTGCCAAAAAGCGCTTTAAGATGACTGCTTCCGGCAAGATCAAGCGCAACGCTTCCAAGCGCCGTCACATCCTGACCAAGAAGACCACCAAGCTCACCCGCGGCCTGCGTATGCCCAAGTACGTTGACAAGACCAACGAGGCTACTGTCCGCAAGATGATGCCCTACGGCGGCTGATTCGGCTGAATCATTTTCTGACTTGACTTAATGTGACTGTGTAAAAGGAGATATTACCATGGCTCGTATTAAAGGCGCAACCATGACGCATAAGCGTCGCACCAAAACTTTGAAGCTGGCTAAGGGCTACTACGGCTCCAAGAGCAAGCATTTCCGTATGGCCAAACAGGCTGTGATGAAGTCTGGCAACTATGCTTTCGTTGGTCGTAAGCAGAAGAAGCGCCAGTTCCGCAACCTGTGGATCACCCGCATCAACAACGCTGTTCGTGCCCAGGGCATGAACTACTCCACCTTCATGAACGGCCTGAAGAAGTCCGGCATCGAGCTGAACCGCAAGATGCTGAGCGAGATGGCCATCCACGATCCCGCCAGCTTCAACGCTCTGGTCGAGACCGCCAAGAAGGCGCTGTAAGAATCAGCTTTTTCAAAGACGCATGCGCCGCGCGCGCGTGCGTCATTTTGTTTATATGGAGATCATACGGGGGTGCCAGATGGAAACCATCACCAGCCGCGAAAACGCCAAAATCAAATATGCCTGCCGCCTGCGGGAAGAAGAAAAGCTCCGCACGGCGGATGGCCTGTTTTTTGCTGAGGGCCCCAAGCTCTGTCTGGAGCTGGCCCGCGGCTGTACCCTGCAAACCCTGTATGCCACCGAGAAGGCCCTGGCCCATACCCCAGAACTGGAAGCCTTTGCGGGCAAAACTGTGCTGGTAACAGAGCCGGTGGCACAAAAGCTTTCCGGAACCAAAACCAGCCAGGATGTGTTCGGCATGTTTGAACACCCTGGCTGGCAGGCGGCAGATATTTTAGCAAAGGGACGCCGTATTCTGGCACTGGAAGCGGTGCAGGACCCCGGCAATGTGGGCACCCTGCTGCGCAGCGCGGCGGCCTTTGGCTTTGACGGTGTGCTGCTCTCCAAGGGGTGCGCGGCACCCTTTGCCCCCAAAACACTGCGGGCATCCATGGGGGCAGCCGGGCGGCTGCCGGTGGCCCCGGTGCAGGATCTGCCGCAGGCATTGCAGCAGCTGCGCGCACGCGGCGTGGTCTGCCTGGCTGCGGCGCTCTACCATTCCCGCCCGCTGGACGAAGCCCCGCAGAGCTACCCGGACGGCCTGTGCGCCGTGATCGGCAGTGAGGGACAGGGCTTGACGGACGCTGCCGTGCAGGCCTGTGATATGGCGGTGCGCATCCCGATGACGGACCTGGTGGAAAGCCTGAACGCCGGGGTTGCAGGTAGCGTCTTGCTTTGGCACTTCAGAGGTGTATAATAAGGTATGGACAGCACACTGTATTGGCTGTGGCTGGCCGAAGCGCTTGGGTCCGGCTGCCGCCTGGCGAGCAGACTTCTGGAAGAATACCCGGACCCGGCCGAACTGTATGGCCAGGTAAAAGCGGGCTGGAACCCGCCGGAATACCTGAGCGCAAAAGCCCGCGAATTTATGCAGGCGGTGGCCCCGGCCCAGATGGCGGGGCTGAAAAAGCGCTGCGATGATTTGAATATTTTTATCCTGACACCGGACAGCGCCGATTACCCCCAGCGGCTGCGGGACCTGCCCGACCTGCCGTTGGTGCTGTACGGCACCGGAAACCCTGCCTGCCTGAACGGGCGGCGGTATGTGGGCATGGTGGGCACCCGCCGCCCCACAAAGTATGGGCTTTCCGCCTGCCGGGATCTTTCGCTGACAATGGCGGAGCGGGGTGTGGTGATCGTAAGCGGGCTGGCCGAAGGGCTGGACGGCGCAGGCCACCGCGCGGCGGTGGAAGCCGGGCAGCAGACCGTTGCTTTTTTGGGCACGGCCATCAACAAGACCTTCCCAGCGGTGAACGTGACCCTGCGCGCGGAGCTGGAAGCTCTGGGAGGTGCCGTGCTGAGCGAATACCCGCCGGATTATACGGGCAAAATGACAGGGACCTTTTTGGCCCGCAACCGGCTGATTGCCGGTTTAAGCGAAGCCCTCTGCGTGGCGGAAGCCCGCACCCGCAGCGGAACGCTGAACACGGTGAGCCATGCCGAAGAGTACGGCAGGCCGGTGTTTGCGGTACCCGGCAGTATTTACAGCCCCACCAGCGAGGGCACCAATGAGCTGCTGCGCACCGGCCGCGCCCGCGCCCTGTGCACGGCGGATGATGTGCTGGATACCCTGCACATTGCACCCGGCGGCACCGAGCTGGTGCAGGAGGGGGTTATGCTGGATGAGCTGACCCCCAACGCCCGCACCGTGCTGGCAGAACTGGGCCCTAAAGCGCAGACGGCAGATGACTTGGCTGCCGCAACGGGGCTTGCCGTGCAGGCTGTTCTGGCGGCGCTCATGGAGCTGGAATTTGCCGGCGCCGCCGTGGATAACGGCGGGGGCCGGTATACCGCGGCATAAGGGCAAGCGGCCCCAGCCGCAGCGGGCGGATATGGCCCGCATGTATGGTGACATTACGGAAAGTATCCGATTAAGATAGAACTTATACGCCAATTTGGGAGAAACAGATATGGCAAAGCAAACTGAACTGGAGCTGACTGCCCAGCAGGCAGCGCAGCCGGAAGAAACCCCGGCAAAAAAAACTGCCGCAAAAAAGACTGCAGCGAAAAAACCGGCAGCAAAAAAAGCAACCACGAAAAAGACAACGACCAAAACCAAGGCAGCTAAGGCAGAGGACGGCGAATCCGCAGCCAAAAAACCTGCCGCAAAGCGCACCACCAAAAAGACCGAAGCAAAGCCCGGTACCAAGCTGGTGATCGTGGAATCCCCGGCCAAGGCAAAGACCATTGGCAAATACCTGGGCCGCGGCTATACTGTAACGGCCAGCATGGGCCATATCCGGGACCTGCCCGCCAGCACGCTGGGCATTGATGTGGAACATGGCTATACCCCCAAGTATATTACCATCAAAGGCAAGACCGCGCTGGTCAAGGACCTGAAAGCCGAAGCGAAAAAAGCACAGACCGTCTATCTGGCAACCGACCCGGACCGCGAAGGCGAGGCGATCAGCTGGCATCTGGCCAATGTGCTGGGGCTGGACCCCACCGCCCCCAACCGCGTGACCTTTGACGAGATCACCAAAAAGGGCGTGCAGGAGGGTATGGCCCACCCGCGCACCATTGATATGGATCTGTTCAACGCCCAGCAGGCCCGGCGCGCGCTGGATCGCCTGGTGGGTTATAAGCTCAGCCCGTTTTTGTGGCATAAGGTGCGCCGCGGGCTTTCGGCTGGCCGCGTGCAGAGCGTGGCGGTGCGCATTATCCGCGACCGCGAGATCGAAATTGAAAACTTTAAGCCCGAAGAATACTGGAACATTGACGCCAACCTGAAGCCCCGCCAGAGCGGCTGTGCGTTCAACGCACGGCTGACAGCCCAGGCGGACGGCACCAAGCTGGTGGTGAAAAATAAAAAACAGGCGGATGCCATTCTGGCCGCGTTGGACGGCAAACCCTACACCGTGACCCGTGTGGATAAGGGCCAGCGCCGCCGCCAGCCGCAGCCACCGTTCATCACCTCCACCCTGCAGCAGGATGTCAGCCGCGCACTGGGGTTTTCGGCCACCCGCACCATGCGTGCCGCCCAGCGCCTGTATGAAGGTATGGAGGTGCACGGCTATGGCCAGATTGGTCTGATCACCTATATGCGTACCGACAGTCTGCGCATTGCGGACGAAGCCGCCGCAGCCGCTAAGACCTTTATCGGCAAGACCTGGGGCGAAAATTACGTCTGCAACAAAAAGCGCGTCTGGAAATCCCGCTCCGCCACAGCGGCGCAGGATGCCCACGAAGCCATCCGCCCCTCAATGCCGGAACTGACGCCGGACCAGGTGGAGGGCAGCATCTCCGGCGATGAAGCCAAGCTGTACCGCCTGATCTGGAGCCGTTTTATGGCATCCCAGATGGCAGACTGCCTGATGGATACCGTTTCGGCCAACATCACGGCGGGGGATTATATCTTCCGCGCATCGGGTTTCCATGTAACGTTTGACGGCTTTACCGCTTTGTATGAGGAAGCCGCTGACGATAAGCAGAAGAAAGAAACCGCCCTGCCCCCGCTGGAAGTGAGCCAGGACCTGAAACTGAACAAGCTTTCGGCGGAGCAGAAATTCACCCAGCCGCCGCCGTACTATACTGAAGCAACGCTGATCCATGCGCTGGAAGAAAACGGTATTGGCCGCCCTTCCACCTATGCGCCGATCATTACCACCATTGTGGACCGCGGCTATGTGGAAAAGGAGCAGAAAAAGCTCAAAACCACCCCGCTGGGCCGCGCGGTGAACCAGGTCATGCTGGAACAGTTCCCCGATATCGTGGACCCGACATTCAGTGCCGATATGGAGAAAAAGCTGGACGTTGTGGAAGCCGGTAAGGCGGACTGGGTCAAAACAGTGGACGATTTCTACCAGGGCTTTGAAAAAAGCCTGGAAGCCGCCGAAAAGAACATGGAGGGCAAAAAGATCAAAGTGGAGGATATCCCCACCGACGAGATCTGCGAAAAATGCGGCCGCCCCATGGTGATCAAAAGCGGGCGGTACGGTAAGTTTGTGGCGTGTTCCGGCTTTCCGGAGTGCCGCAACGCCCACCCCATTGTAAAGGATACCGGCGGCCTGTGCCCGCTGTGCGGCGGCCATATGCTGCTGCGCAAAAGCGCCAAGGGCCGCGTGTATTACGGCTGCAGCAACTACCCCACCTGCAACTTTATGACATGGGATGAACCCGTGCCGGAAACCTGCCCCCACTGCGGCAAAACGCTGTTCAAGCGCCGCGGCCAGCTGTACTGCGCCAAAGAGGGCTGCGGGTTTGTGAAGAATATCGAAAAGACAAACGCGGAGAAATAACGCATGCAAATTAAAATCATCGGTGCCGGGCTGGCCGGGTGCGAAGCCGCCCTCTGGCTGGCGGACCACGGCGTGCAGGTGGACCTGTACGAGCAAAAGCCGGTCAAGTTTTCGCCAGCGCACAAAAGTGCAGGCTTTGCGGAGCTGATCTGCTCCAACTCCCTCAAGGCGGAACGGCCGGATTCGGCTTCCGGCCTGCTGAAAATTGAAATGCGCATGATGGGGTCCCACCTGCTGAATGCTGCCGAGACCGCCCGCGTGGCGGCTGGCGGTGCACTGGCGGTGGACCGTGATGTGTTTTCCACCGCCGTGACGGAAATGGTGGAAAAGAACTCGGGCATTACCGTTCACCGCGAGGAAGTGACCGCGCTGGACGAAAGCGTTCCGGTGCTGGTGGCTTCCGGCCCGCTGACCGAGGGTGTGCTGGCGGAGCAGATTGCCGCGCTGACCGGCAGCCACCGGCTGAGCTTTTTTGACGCCGTGGCTCCCATTGTGAGCGCCGAAAGCCTGGATATGGAAAAGATCTTTGCGGCGTCCCGCTACGGGCGCGGTGAAGCCGATTACCTGAACTGCCCATTCAACAAATTGGAATATGAAGCATTTTATAACGAATTGTTGAACGCGGAGCGTGCCCCTCTGCATGACTTTGATGGGGAGCTGACGGTGTACGAAGGCTGTATGCCTATTGAGGTGATGGCGGGCCGCGGGGCGGATACCATGCGCTATGGCCCGCTGCGCCCGGTGGGCCTGCGGGACCCGCGCACCGGCCACCGCCCCTGGGCCAACGTACAGCTGCGCGCCGAAAACACCGCCCGCACGCTGTACAATATCGTTGGTTTCCAGACCAATTTGAAATGGGGCGAGCAGAAGCGCGTTTTTTCGATGATTCCTGGCCTGGAACATGCAGAGTTCATCCGCTATGGCGTGATGCACCGCAATACCTTTTTGGAAAGCCCGGCGGTGCTGACCAAGGGGCTCTACCTGAAAGAGCACCCCAACGTGTTTTTTGCCGGGCAGATCACCGGGTTTGAGGGCTATATGGAAAGCGCGGCTTCCGGCCTGCTGGCAGCGCGCAATTTGTACGCCCGTTTGCAGGGCAGAGAGCTGCCGCCCCCGCCGACCACAACGATGTGTGGCGCACTGATCGATTATATCACCACCCCCAACAAGGACTTCCAGCCCATGGGTGCCAACATGGGCATTCTGCCGCGCACCGAGGAGATTGACACCATCCGGGATAAGCGCGAACGGTATATGGCACTTTCTGATGCTGCACAGGCCGCTATGCGGGCATGGGCAGCCGAAGCGGAACACTGAGGTGGATTATGAAAATTTTACTGGACGCAATGGGTGGCGATAACGCCCCGAAATCGACCGTACAGGGCGCAGCCGATGCGGTAAAAGAGTTTGGTGATGGCATGACCCTGGCCCTGCTGGGTGATGAAGCCAAGATCAAGGCCGCTGCCCAGGAGCTTGGCGTGGACCTGACCCCCTTTGAGCTGATTCACTGCACCGAGGATGTGGATATGCACGATGACCCGGTCAAGGCCGTGCGCCACAAAACGGATTCCAGCCTGGTCAAAGGCCTGACGATGCTGAAAAACGGCGAGGCGGATGCCTTTGTTTCCGCCGGTTCCACCGGCGCGCTGCATGTGGGCACCAGTTTGATCGTGCGCACCGTCAAGGGGGTCAAGCGCCCGGCGCTGGCTACCTGCATGCCGGGCAAAAAGCAGCCGTTTTTGCTGCTGGACTGCGGCGCAAACGCCGAATGCCGTGCCGAGATGCTGAATGCCTTTGGCACCATGGGCAGCGTGTACATGAATAAGGTCATGGGTCGCAAGGACCCCGCCGTCGCGCTGGTGAACAACGGCGCCGAGGACACCAAGGGCACCCCGATGTACCGCGAAGCCCACGGCCTGCTGAAAGCAAACCCGGCCATCCGCTTTGTGGGCAACATTGAGCCGCGTGATATTATGGCTGGTGAGGTGGACGTTATCGTCTGCGACGGCTTTGTGGGCAATGTGGTGCTGAAGCTGACCGAGGGTGTGGCAGGTACTTTGCTGGGCATGCTGAAAGACATCTTTATGCAGAGCATTGTGACCAAGCTGTGCTACCTTGGCGTAAAAGGCGGGCTGCGCAATCTGAAGCACATGATGGACTCTGAGGAGATCGGCGGCGCACCGCTGCTGGGCGCGGCAAAGCCGGTCATCAAGGCACACGGTTCCAGCAAGGCCAAGGGCATCAAGAACGCCATCCGCCAGGCAAAGCTGTGCGTTGCCAATGACCTGTGTGGCACCATGCAGAGCGCCCTGGCCGAAGTAGCCGCCAAGGCCGCAGCAGAAAAGACAGACGCGGAATAAAACGGCATATCGTGCGAAAATTCAAATGCTATGCCCGCCCATTGGAAATGGCCGGTACCAAAATATAGGCAGCGGGCGCACAATGTGCGCCCCTACGGGATAGCCGCAAAACCAAAGCCCATTGCAGGGGCGGGCATTGCCCGCCCGGCCTGCAAAATATCCCGATATACAATCGCAAAACAGAGAGAACGAAAGGTAAGGCAATCTTATGACCACGCGTACCCCTGAGGAATTGGAAGAAAAGCTGCATTACCATTTTAAGAATAAAGAACTGCTCATCACGGCGCTGACCCACAGCTCTTACGCCAACGAGAGCAAAACCCCTACGCTGTATAACGAGCGGCTGGAATTTTTGGGCGACAGTGTGCTGTCCGTTGTGGTGGCAAACTATCTGTTCCACCATTCCACCCGCCCGGAGGGCGAACTGTCCCGCATGCGCGCTTCGCTGGTCAGCGAGGACGCGCTGTTCCAGTTTGCGCAGGAGATCGACTTGGGCTCTTACCTGCGGCTGGGCCGCGGCGAGGAGCTGGGCGGCGGGCGCTGCCGCCCCAGCGTGGTTTCGGATGCGTTTGAAGCCACCATTGCCGCTTTGTTCCTGGACGGCGGCATTGAGACCGCCCGCAACTTTATCCTGCCGTTCATCACGGAGGGCAAAACCGCTGAGGATGACCACAAGACCGCCCTGCAGGAAGTGGTGCAGAAACACCCGGACGACCGCCTGACCTACACCGTGACAGGGGAATCCGGCCCGGCGCATGATAAGCGGTTCCAGGTTACTGTGGCGCTGAACGGCAAGGCGCTGGCTGTGGGCGAAGGCCGCAGCAAAAAGGCTGCGGAACAGCAGGCTGCCAAAGCGGCGCTGACCAAGCTGGAACAGCAGGCATAAAAAGGGGCATCTATGCGCTTAAAAGAACTTGAGATACAGGGCTTCAAGTCCTTCCCGGATAAAACGCGGATCACCATTGGCGAAGGCATTACCGGTGTTGTGGGGCCGAACGGTTCCGGCAAAAGCAACATTTCGGATTCCATCCGGTGGGTTCTGGGCGAAACCAGCTCCAAACAGCTGCGCGGTGCGGGCAAGATGGAGGACGTTATTTTTGGCGGCACCCAGACCCGCGGCGCAATGGGCTATGCGGCGGTATCGCTGACCATTGATAACTCCGATCATGGGCTGGAAATGGACGCGGACGAAGTAACCATTGGCCGCCGCTATTACCGCAGCGGGGAGAGCGAGTATACCATCAACGGCCAGAGCGTGCGCTTAAAAGATGTGTACGAGCTGCTGCTGGATACCGGCCTTGGGCGCGATGGCTACGCCATTGTGGGTCAGGGGCGCATTGCGGAGATCGTTGGTGCAAAATCTACCGAGCGGCGCGAGATTTTTGAGGAAGCATCTGGCATTGCCAAATACCGCTACCGCAAAAATGAAGCCGAACGCCGCCTGGCCGCGGCGGAGGGCAATCTGGAACGCCTGCGGGATATTCTGGGGGAGCTGGAAAAGCGGGTTGGACCCCTGAAACGCGACAGCGAAAAGGCGGAGCAGTTCCTGGCATATTCCGAGACCCGCAAGGGGCTGGAAATTACCCTGTGGGTGGATTCAATCCGCCGCGCACAGGATACGGTGCGGGACCAGCAGCGCAAGTATGAGGCGGCGGAAAGCGACTATGCACGCATTTCCCGCCAGCTGGATGAATTTGACACCCGCACCGAAGCCCTGCGCGCCGAAGCCCAGCAGCTGATGCTGCAGGTGGAGGAAGCGAACGCTGAGATCCGCACCATTACCGAGCAGAACGCCGGGAGCGAAAGCCAGCTGGCAGTTTTGCAGAACGAAACCGAACACGCGAACGAGCAGATCCGCAGCGCCAGCGATGAGCTGACCCGCGCCGGGGAAGGCGCAAAGGGGATTGCGCAGGAAGCGGACGAGCACAAAGCGGAAATCACCCAGCTGCAAACCGTGCTGCAAAATCTGGATGCCGAGGCGGACAAGCTGCGCCAGCAGCTGAACACGCTGGAACAGCAGGCGCTGCAAAGCGGTGAGCGGCGGGAGATCGTGAGCGCCGCCATGGCCCGCATGCAGCAGAATGCCACTGCCCTGCAGGTGCGGGGTGCGGGGCTGCAATCCGCCGTGGAAGCGGCCCGCGCCCAGCTGAACGGCCTGAAAAACCAGGAAGCCGCCGCGGGTGATGTGGCACAAAAACTGACCGAGGAACGGGACGCTGCTGCCGAGCACCTGAAAGAGTGCGAGGAAGCCGTGACCCGCAATGATAACATCCGCTCCGGCTTAAAGCTCAAGCTGGAAAGCCGTCGCCGCCAGCAGGCGGAAGCCGCTGAAGCTTTGCAGAAGGCCGCAGCGGATAAAAACAACACCGCCCAGCGCATCCGCATTCTGGAGGATCTGGAGCGCAACATGGACGGCTATCAGCAGAGCGTAAAAGCCGTCATGCGCGCCGCGGGCGGTGGGCGGCTGCGGGGCATCATCGGCCCGGTGGCCGGTATCCTGAGCGTGCGCAAGGGGTATGAAATTGCCATCGAGACGGCGCTGGGGTTTGCCTTACAGAACATTGTAGTGCAGGACCAAGGCTGCGCCCGCGCGGCGATTACCTTTTTGAAGGAAGAACGCGCCGGACGCGCAACCTTCCTGCCGCTGGATACCGTGCAGGGCAGCCGATTCAATGGCCGCCTGACCGGCACGGCGGAGGTGGCCGCCGACCTGGTGGAGACCGCCCCCCAGTACCAGCATATTATTGATAACCTGTTGGGCCGCATTATTGTGGTGGAGGATCTGGGCGAAGCGTCGGTGGCGGCCAAAAATCTTGGCTACCGCAACCGCATTGTCACAATGGACGGCCAGGTCATCAACGCAGGCGGTTCCTTTACCGGCGGTTCCACCGCGCGCAGCGTGGGTGTGTTCAGCCGCAAGCAGGAACTGGACGAACTGCGTGCCAAGGTGCTGAAACTGGACGAGCGCCGCGCAGCAGCCGAAAAGGAAGCCGCCGCCCGCAAAGCGGAGGTGGATAACCTGACCGCCCAGCTGGCCGGTGCCGAGAGCAAGGGCATGACCGCCGCTGCGGCCCGCCTGAAAGCCGAGATGGAGCTGGATCAGCTGAACACCGCGCTGGAAGAGGGCAAGAATGCTGCCGCCCACCGCGGGCAGGAGATCGCCGCGCTGGAACAGCAGCTGCGGGAGAACACTGCGGCCGCCGCCCAGGCAGAAAACGCCCGCAAACAGGCGGAAGCCGAGATTGAAACGCACCGCAAAGAGCTGGAAAGCCTAGGCGCTTCCACCAGCGATGTGACCCGCCAGCGGGAGGAAGCATCGCAGAAACTTTCGGATAACCGAATGCAGAAGCTGCGCACCGAGAAGGACCTGAGCCTGCACGAAGCAGCGCTGGAAACCCTGAAAGGCCGCAGCGGCGAAGCCGAAGCCCGCGTGCGGGAACTGCAGGCCAATGTGGCCGCCGCCAAAGAGCGCATTGCCGCCAATGAGCTGCGCGCCAATGAAATCAAGCGAGCCAGAGAAGAAAACAAACAGAAGATCACCGCGGCGGAGGAAACCATCCGCAAGGCTAATGCCGAGCGCATGGAAAAGGAAGCCGCTGTGACCCGCCTGACCCAGGAAAACCGCACCCTGACCGATGAGCGCGAGCGGATGAGCGGCGAGATGGCCCGCCTGGCCGAGCGCAAGACCGCGGCGGAAACTGAGCTGAACACCACTGCATCCAAGCTGTGGGAGGAATACCAGCTGACCGAAGCCGAGGCGGAAAAGCTCTGTGTACCCTTTGCCAATGTGGCAGACCTGCGCCGCCAGGTGGCCGAAGTGCGCGGCAGGATCCGCGCGCTGGGCAACGTGAATGTGGGCGCGATCGAAGAGTACAAGGAAGTTAAAGAACGGTACGACTTCATGAAAGCACAGGTCACCGATGTGGAGAAATCCCGCGCGGAGCTGAATCGAATGATTGCCGAGCTGTGCAGCGAAATGCAGGAGATGTTCACCGCCAGCTTTAAGGAGATCAACCGCAACTTCGGTGCGATCTTCCGCGAGCTGTTCGGCGGCGGTTCGGCGAGGCTCTATCTTTCGGATGAGAACGATGTGCTGAACTCCGGCATTGAAATTCAGGTTTCGCCCCCCGGCAAGGTCATCAAAAACCTGTCGGCTCTGTCCGGCGGCGAACAGGCGCTGGTGGCCATCAGCATTTATTTTGCCATTCTGGCCGTCAACCCGTCGCCGTTCTGCATCCTGGACGAAATTGAAGCTGCACTGGACGATGTGAACGTTACGCGCTATGCGCAGTATCTGCGCCGCATGACCGAACGCACCCAGTTCATCGTTATCACCCACCGCCGCGGCACCATGGAAGCAGCTGATGTGCTGTACGGCGTGACCATGCAGGAGGATGGTGTTTCCAAGATCCTGCGCCTTGACCTTGAAAACGTTTCCGCTGATCTGATCAGTTAATTCAAAGGAGGAACCGCCATGGGATTCTTCGATATTTTTAAGAAAAAGAAGAAAATGAGCGATGGCCTGGAAAAAACCAGAACAGACTTTTTCCAGAACATCGTCAACACCTTGACCAGCTCTGTTATTGATGATGACCTGTATAATGATTTGGAAGAGCAGCTGATTCTGGCCGATGTCGGCCCCAGCTGCGCGGTGCGTTTGGTGGACGAGCTGCGCGATGAGGTAGAGATCAACGGCCTGCATACCGGCCAGGAAGCGCTGGATGCCCTGCGCGATATCATCCGCCGCGAGGTAAGCCCCAAAACTGACCTGGACCTGAGCGGCAAACCGGCGGTTATTCTGGTTGTGGGCGTGAACGGCGTGGGCAAAACCACCACCATTGCCAAGCTGGCTTATCTGTACAAGGATCTGGGCAAGCGGGTCATGCTGGCGGCAGGCGATACCTTCCGCGCAGCGGCCAGCGAACAGCTGGAAACCTGGGCCGACCGTGCCGGGGTGCCGCTGGTCAAGGCGGGCGAGGGCGCTGACCCCGCAGCCGTGATTTTTGATGCGGTCAAATCCGCCACGGCCCGCGGCTATGATATGGTCATTGCCGATACCGCAGGCCGCCTGCACAACAAAAAGGGCCTGATGGACGAACTGGCAAAGATCAGCCGCAGCGTGAAAAAGGCCAGCCCGGATGCCAGCCTGGAAGTGCTGCTGGTGCTGGATGCCATTACCGGCCAGAACGCCATCAGCCAGGCGCAGGAGTTCTGCCGCGCCGCCGGTGCCACCGGCGTTGTGCTGACCAAGCTGGACGGCACCCCCAAGGGTGGCTGCATCATCGGTGTGCACGAAAAGCTGGGCCTGCCCATCCGTTTTGTGGGCGTGGGGGAAAAGATCGACGACCTGATCTTCTTCTCCGCCACCGATTTTGCTGAAGCCCTGCTGCCGGAGGTTCCGCAGCATAAAAAAGAGGAAACGGAGCAGGCAGGGGAGGAACAGGCATGATCGTTTGTGCAGCCACCAACAATGCGGGCAAGCTGAAAGAGCTGCGCCGCATCCTGACCCGCTGCGGCCACGAGGTAAAAAGCCTGCGGGAACTGGGTGTAACCCTGGACCCGGAGGAGACCGGAACCACCTTTGCGGAAAACGCAAAGATTAAGGCCGAAGCCTTTTGCAAGGCAACCGGCCTGCCCACCGTGGCGGATGATTCCGGCCTGTGCGTGGATGCCCTGAACGGGGCACCCGGCGTGTACAGCGCACGCTATGCGGGTGAGCACGGCAACGATGCCGCCAACAACGAAAAGCTGATGGCAGAGATGCAGAATGTGCCGGTGGGACAGCGCGCCGCCAAGTTTGTTTCGGCGGTCTGCCTGATCCTGCCGGATGGGCGGGAGCTGGTTGTGACCGGCGAATGCCCCGGCAGTGTGGCCCTGACCCCGGCGGGCGATAACGGTTTTGGGTATGACCCGCTGTTTGTCCCCGATGCCGTCGGCCTGCCCGGCGGCGGCACGGTACCCAACACTGCACACCGCACCTATGCCGAGCTGGCCGATGCCGAAAAAGACGCCATCAGCCACCGCGGCCGCGCCATGGAAAAGCTGGAAGCCGAGCTCGCCGCATTTTTGGGCGAATGAGCCGCAGAGCAAAACTGAATAGAACGATTTGATTTTGACTGAACAATAAGGAGCGAACAATGTCTTTGACAAGCAAACAGCGCGCCGCACTGCGCGGCATGGCCAACACCATGGAGCCGGTTTTCCAGATCGGCAAGGGCGAAATTGATGAAACGCTGATCAAGGGCGTGGATGACTGCATCAAAGCCCGCGAGCTGATCAAGCTGAAGGTGCTGGAAAACAGCGAGTATGATGCCCGCGAGGCTGCCGACATCCTGTGCGAAGCCATCCATGCAGAGTGCGTGCAGGTGATTGGCCGCAAGTTTGTGCTGTTCCGCAAAAAGCCGAAGGAATCTGCTTATGCGGAACTGCTGAAAAAGTAAGATGAAAGCACTGCTATTTGGCGGCACATTTGACCCGCCCCACGCCGGGCACATGAACAACCTGCGGGCCGCCATGCAGGCGGTGCAGCCGGATGTGGTGCTGGTTATGCCGGCGGGCATCCCACCCCACAAGCACGCCAGCGCAACGCCGGGCGAACTGCGCCTTGCCATGTGCGAATGCTTTAAGGCGCTTGGCCCCCAGGTGCAGGTGAGCCAGTGGGAAGTGGACCGCGCGGGCCGCAGCTATACCTATAATACCGTCAGCATGCTGCAGGAAAAGTATCCCGGCGCTCAGCTGTATATGACAATTGGCAGCGATATGCTGGAAACATTTGATGAATGGTACCGCTGGCGGGAAATTTTGGCTATGGTTACCCTGGTGGTGCAAAGCCGGGAACCCGGCGATGGCGATGCTCTGCGTGCAGCAGCCCAAAAGCTGGAAGAAGCAGGCGGGAAGATCATGTTTGCGGATGCCCCGGTGCTGGAGTGTGCCTCCAGCGATATCCGCGCAGGAAAGTATCCCCCTGCCCGGCTGAAGGAGCTGCTGCCCCCGCCGGTGGTGGATGTGATACACCGGAACGGGCTGTACGGCAAGCTGATTTGAAGCCATAGATAGGGTACAATAAAATAGGGAAAGGATGCGGATCTTGATGACAGTGGACGAAGCAAAAGCGCTGGTAAAAAGCCGTTTGAGCGAAAAGCGTTACAAGCACACCATAAATGTAAAAAAAATGGCAATCAAGCTGGCAAAACGCTATGGCGCGGATGAGGAAAAGGCCGCATTAGCGGCACTTTTGCACGACAGCGCGAAAGAACTGCCCAAGGCAGAGATATTGCAGATTTTTGCTGACAATGCTATAATAGCTAAAAATGCCGCCAAGCGCCCTGCGCCGGTGTGGCATGGGTACGCGGCCTCGGTTTTGTGCCAGACACAGTGGGGTGTGACGGACCCGGAAATTTTATCTGCCATTGAGTGCCATACCACCGGCAAACAGAACATGAGCCTGTTGGACAAGATTATTTACATGGCGGATATGACCAGTGCCGAACGGGATTACCCCGGTGTGGAGGCGCTGCGTGCCGAGGAAATGCAGAACCTGGACCTGGCGCTGTGCCATGCACTGGAACAAAGCATTGCCTTTGTGCGCGAAAAAGGCAACCCACTGGACCCCGATACCGTTGCCGCACTGGATGATGCCCGCGCGGCCTGCACCCGATAAAGGGGCAGGCACTGCCTTTTACGGGTGTGCCGTAACCGAATAAGATGAAAGACCAGTTCCCATCGTTTGAATAAAAGGGAGGAACGTTATGAGCGAGATCCGCAGGGTAAACACCGGCGATGCGCCGCGCAATGTCTACCATGCTGGTGACGCGCCGCGCACGGTGAACACCGGGCATACTGTGAAAACAGGCAGTGCGCTGAATCAGGATGAGTACGAAGCTGCCCGCCGCCGTGCACAGCAGCTTGCCGCCAATAACACCCGCCGCACCCGCAGCTTTAACCGTGTGCAGCAAACCGATATTGACCGCTACCGCGCCGCCCAGCAGAAAGAGCAGGAAGCCCGCGCCGCTGCTGCCCAGCAGCAGGCCCAGGAAGTCCACGCTGCCCGCGAAGCTGCCGCGCGCCAGCAGGCCCAGGCCGCTGCCCAGAGCGAGCAGCCCCTGACCCGCGCCCAGCGCCAGGCGTTGGAGCTGCAGCGCCGCGCCCGCAGCCAGAGCGCACAGGGGGCCACCCGCACCCAGGTGCGCCGGCTGGACCTGAATGAAACCAAAGGCAGCCGCGCACATTATGATATGAACGCGGATGCAGAGTATCAGGCGCGTGTGGCCCGCCGCGCTGCCCAAACGGCAGCCCAGCCTGCTGCACCCCAGGCCGCGCCGCAGCAGGAGGACACCGTTATGCAGGCTTCACGCAGCGCCGGGAAACCGGCAGCCGGAAGCGGAAAATCCGCCGCAGGCAAGAGCGGCAGCAAATCTGCCGCAGGCGGCGGTGGCAAACCGCCCAAAGGCGGCAGCCGCAAAGGCAAAGGCGGCGCAGGCCCCTATGGCCCGAACGGCAAGAAAAAGAAAAAAGGCGGCTGGTGGAAGGCGTTACTGGGCACCCTGCTGGCCATCGCTGTGATCTTTTTTGGCACGGTCGTCTTTATCATGCACGCCATTGCACCGTCGGCGGGGTCCATCAGCCTGAACCAGCTGATCAACACCCCCAAAGAGTATGCGGGCAAAGAGTTCAACCTGCTGGTGGTGGGCATTGACCGCTCCACCGAGACCGGGCAGGAAACCGATTCGCAGGTAGATGACGGCATGACCGACATGATTTTGTACCTGCACTTCAACAATGAGACCGGCCAGGTCAAGATGCTGCAGATCCCGCGCAACATCTTTGTTACCACGGATGCCAGCTTCTCCGGCAATTATCAGATCAACGCCATTGCCAAAACGCAGGGCTCCAACGGCGGCAACAACATCAGCGCGCTGGCCGATGAGATCTATAACATTTTTGGCCTGCATGTGGACGGCTACCTGTCCGTCCGGCTGGAAGCGCTGACCCAGATCATTGATACCTTCGGCGGCATTCGGGTGTATGTGCCGCAGGATATGGATTACGGCGGCAGCCACCTGAGCCAGGGCTACCAGACCATGGACGGCGCGGCGGCAGAGTTCTTCCTGCGCACCCGCCACATTTATGCGGACTCTGACCTGGGCCGCCTGCGGATGCAGCGGTACTTCTATGCGGCGCTGTTCGCCCGTATGCGCAGCATGACGGTATGGGATATCGCCAAGCTGCTGCCGGTCATCACCAGCCAGATGGAAACCGACCTGAGCGCAACTGAGCTTGTCAGCGTGGCGGTCAGTATGCTGAAAATTTCCAGCTCCAACATTATGTTCGGCCAGGTTCCCGTGTATATGGGCCAGGCCATCAGCTATAACGGCAACAGTACCGTTGTGGTGGCAAGGCAGGAAACGGCAAACCTGCTGAACGAGTATTTCCGCGAGAATACCGGCCCGGTGGATGCCAGCCAGCTGAACATTGCAGGGGATGACGGCCTGTTTGATTTGAGCGGCCTGACGGCATCTGACCCCAGCGTGCAGTTTATGGGAACCCTGAACGAGGAAATTTCCGACGCACAGCAGACAAACAACATTGACGGTTCGGCCACAACGGATGTTTATGATACCGCAACCCCGGCGCCGGATGACAGCACGGACGGGGATAGCACCGATGGTGACAGCACCCCGTCAGAATGATAGATCCTGCAACAAAGGAGAATTGAATGGAAAGCAAAGAACTTGCCATCCGTCTGGCCCGTGCGCTGGACGCGAAAAAAGGCTATAATATCCGCATCCTGCATGTGGAAAACCTGACCACGGTAACGGATTATTTCGTGATCGCAACCGGCAATTCCACCACCCATGTGGGCGCGCTGGCAGACGAGGCGGACTTCCAGCTGGGCCGCGCAGGCGTGAACGTGCTGCGCACCGAAGGCCATGACGGCAACCGCTGGGTGCTGCTGGATTACGGCAGCGTGATTGTGCATGTATTTACGCCGGAAGCCCATGACTTCTATGACCTGGAGCACCTGTGGGCTGACGCCAAGGAGCTGCCCGCCGAAGAGTGGGAAGAAAAGCCGGAAGAGCAGGCGTAAACATGGATGCTGGATGGCTCCCCTTGAGGGGAGCTGGCACCCCGAAAGAACATAAAATACAGGGGTGCGTGACGCCGAACCACCACTCACCGGCTGCGCCGGAGCTCCCCTCCAGGGGAGCCGATGCGGAGCGCAAAAGCACAGTACGCACAAATTTCTGTGGGGAGAGAAGCTTTATGAAATATGATTTCAAGGCCGTTGAGGCCAAATGGCAAAAGGTATGGCAGGATGAACACACCTTCCATGCTGAGATCGACCATTCCAAACCCAAGTTCTATGCACTGGTAGAATTCCCGTACCCGTCTGCGGCCGGCCTGCATGTTGGCCACCCCCGCAGCTATACCGCGCTGGATATTGTGGCACGCAAAAAGCGTCAGTGCGGCTATAATGTCCTGTACCCTATGGGCTGGGATGCTTTTGGTCTGCCGACCGAGAACTATGCCCTGAAAAACCACATCAACCCGGAAATCGTGACCGCCAAGAACGTGGCCCGCTTCAAGAGCCAGCTGCAGGCACTGGGCCTGAGCTTTGACTGGGACCGCGAGATCAACACCACTGACCCCGAATACTACAAGTGGACCCAGTGGATCTTCCTGCAGCTGTACAAGCACGGTCTGGCTTATAAAAAGGCTACCACCGTCAACTACTGCACCGGCTGCAAGGTCGTTCTGGCCAACGAGGAAGTTGTAAACGGCGTGTGCGAGCGCTGCGGCAGCCCCGTTGTGCAGCGCGTGAAGAGCCAGTGGATGCTGAAGATCACCGCTTACGCGGACCGCCTGATCGATGACCTGGACCAGGTGGATTATATCGACCGTGTCAAGACCCAGCAGCGCAACTGGATCGGCCGCAGCCATGGCGCTGAGGTCAACTTTGAAACCTCTGCCGGTGATACCCTGACCGTTTATACCACCCGCGCGGATACCTTGTTCGGCGTTACCTACATGGTCATCTCCCCGGAGCATGCCTACATCAAAAAGTGGATCGATGCCGGGCTGATCAAGAACGTGGATGCCGTAAAGGCATACCAGGATGAAGCCGCCCGCAAGAGCGACTTTGAGCGTACCGAGCTGAACAAGGAAAAGACCGGCGTTAAGATCGAGGGCGTGACCGCCATTGACCCCGTCAACGGCGCAGAGGTGCCCATCTTTATCTCTGACTATGTTCTGGCAACTTACGGCACCGGTGCTATCATGGCCGTGCCTGCCCACGACAGCCGCGACTGGGAGTTCGCCAAGAAGTTCGGCCTGCCCATCATTGAGGTCGTCAAGGGCAATACCCCGGCCAACCTGGATGAGGCTGCCTTTACCGATGTTGCCACCGGCACGCTGGTCAACTCCGGCTTCCTGACCGGTTTGTCCGTTGAAGATGCCAAGGAAAAGATGTATGCCTGGCTGGAAGAAAACCACAAGGGCTGCAAGAAGGTCAACTTCAAGCTGCGTGACTGGGTGTTCAGCCGCCAGCGTTACTGGGGCGAGCCCATCCCCATGGTGCACTGCGAAAAGTGCGGCTGGCAGCCCATCCCCGAAAGCGAGCTGCCGCTGCGCCTGCCGGAAATTACCGACTTTGAGCCGGGCCCGGACGGCGAAAGCCCGCTGGCCCGCCACACCGAGTGGATCAAGACCACCTGCCCGTGCTGCGGTGGCCCCGCTACCCGTGAAACCGATACCATGCCCCAGTGGGCCGGTTCTTCCTGGTACTTCCTGCGCTATATGGACCCTCACTGCAAGGATGCTCTGGCCTCCAAGGAAGCACTGGAATACTGGTCTCCGGTGGACTGGTACAACGGCG
>OJMI01001876.1_pt1 | contig 20919 bp, 20 predicted proteins | sample 1597131 | NCBI WGS metagenome assembly OJMI01 (sample SAMEA2452116, study PRJEB22498) | human gut metagenome | reverse complement strand
ATATACGTGGAATTCTGGAAGGAATGGAAGAAGACAAGGTCATTGTAGATGTCGGCGGTGTCGGATATGGAATCTACATGGCAGGGACCGCAATGGGCAGGCTTCCGGCTCTTGGAAAAGAAGTAAAGATCCACACACATCTGCATGTTAAGGAAGATCTGATGCAGTTGTATGGCTTCCTTACCAGGGATGAACTCCGTGTGTTCCGGCTTCTGATCGGTGTCAGCGGGATCGGACCGAAAGGCGGTCTTGGGATTCTTTCGGCACTCGGACCCGATGATCTGAGATTTGCGGTTGCGTCGAATGATGTAAAGGCAATACAGGCGGCACCGGGAATCGGTAAAAAGACGGCGGAGAAGCTGATTCTGGAATTAAAAGACAAGTTGAAGCTGGAGGATGCGCTTGAGAATACCGTGAATGCAGTGCAGAACACGGCAGATACATCTGCAGGCATGGCAAATGAGATGACAGGAGAAGCGGTACAGGCACTGGTTGCACTCGGGTATGGCAATACCGAGGCATTAAAAGCAGTCAGACAGGTAGAGATTACGGAAGAAATGAGTGTGGAAGATGTTCTCCGTCAGTCTCTGAAATATATGTTGTAGAAGGTAAGGCAGACAGATGAGCAGAAGAATTATGACGACTGAGAATCTGGAAGAAGATGTCAGGATCGAGAATCATTTAAGACCTCAGCTTCTGGAAGATTACATTGGTCAGGCAAAAGCAAAAGAAATGCTGAAGATTTATATTGAAGCGGCAAAGGCGAGGGGCGAGGCACTGGATCATCTCTTGTTCTATGGACCTCCGGGACTTGGAAAGACGACACTTGCGGGAATCATTGCCAATGAGATGAATGTAAATATGAAGATCACATCAGGACCGGCGATCGAAAAGCCGGGAGAGATGGCGGCAATCCTGAATAACCTGCAGGAAGGGGATGTCCTTTTTGTAGATGAGATCCACCGCCTGAACCGTCAGGTGGAGGAAGTGCTGTATCCGGCGATGGAAGACTATGCGATCGATATTATGATCGGAAAGGGCGCTTCGGCAAGATCGATTCGTCTGGATCTTCCAAAATTCACCCTGGTAGGGGCAACGACAAGGGCAGGTATGCTGACAGCGCCTTTGCGGGATCGCTTCGGTGTGGTGACCAGGATGGAATATTATACGGTCGAAGAACTGAAGATGATCATTTTACGTTCGGCAAAGGTTCTGGAAGTCGGGATTGATGAAAATGGTGCATATGCGATGGCGAGACGTTCGCGGGGGACTCCGAGACTTGCCAATCGTCTGTTAAAGCGTGTCCGGGATTTTGCCCAGGTGAAATATGACGGCTACATCACAGAAGAAGTGGCGGATTATGCACTGGATCTTCTGGATGTGGATAAGGAAGGTCTGGATCAGACAGACAGAGGGATCCTTTTGGCTATGATCGGGAAATTCGGCGGCGGCCCGGTCGGATTGGAGACGCTTGCGGCATCAATCGGAGAAGATCCGGGTACGATTGAGGATGTATATGAGCCATATCTGTTGAAGAATGGGTTTATTCAGAGAACTCCAAGAGGAAGAGTCGTGACGGATGCGGCATATGCCCATCTGGGAATTTGTAAGGAAAATGAATAAAATAGTTGGTTTTTCTTACAGATTAGTTTATAATAGTTATCAGAAATTATGAAAGTTCGAGGAGGCTTCTTATGGCATCATCAAAAAACTATACAGAAGTATTAATAGGAGGAAAGGTTTTTACTTTAAGTGGATTTGAAAGTGAAGACTATTTACAGAAAGTTTCTACATATCTGAACCATAAGCTGGACGAATGCAGCAATAGTGAAGGATATCGCAAGCAGAGCGCAGAGACCAGAAGTATTCTGCTGGCGCTGAACATTGCGGATGATTACTTTAAGGCGAAGAAGCAGGGCGGTACACTGGAAAGTGATATCGAGGCAAAAGATAAAGAGATGTATGACTTAAAGCATGAACTGATATCCGTTCAGATCAAGCTGGAGAATGCAGAGAAAGCGATGGACAAGCTGAAGGAAGAGAATAAGGAACTTCAGATGAAGATCGTACAGCTGGAAACAGAGATTAAGAACAATAAGTAAGAATTAGGCTGTCGTATGACAGCCTTTTTTACAAGTTTGGAATAAAAAGAAAGAGTTGAAAAAGACAGGATAGGATACTATGAACAGAGATGTAGAGATATTAGCTCCGGCAGGGTCGATGGAGTGTCTGCGGGCAGCGGTGGCCGCAGGTGCGGATGCAATATACCTTGGCGGTACAAAATTTGGGGCGAGAGCATATGCACAGAATCTTTCGGAAGAAGATCTGGTGCAGGCAATTGAATATGTGCATATTCATGGAAGAAAGATTTATATGACGGTGAATACACTCCTGAAAGACAGGGAACTGAATGAACTGTATGCGTACCTGCTTCCTTATTACAAGGCAGGACTGGATGGAGTGATTGTACAGGATATCGGTGCGGTTAAGTTTATAGGAGAATATTTCCCTGAAATGCCGGTGCATGCCAGTACACAGATGACGATCACCAATACACTTGGAGCAGACTTCTTAAAAAGATACGGAATTACGAGAGTTGTACCGGCAAGAGAACTTTCTTTAAAGGAAATCCGTGATATGAAGAAACAGACAGGACTGGAGATGGAATGTTTTGTACACGGAGCCCTTTGCTATTGTTATTCCGGACAGTGTCTGCTAAGCAGCATGATTGGTGGACGAAGTGGCAACAGGGGACAGTGTGCGCAGCCATGTCGTCTGCCTTATCAGACAGAAGGAAAGAAACCGGCGGATCTTATGAGTCTGAAAGACTTGTGCACAATTGACATTTTACCGGAACTGATCGATGCCGGGATTGATTCGTTTAAAATAGAAGGAAGAATGAAGCAGCCGGAATATGTATATACGGTTGTAAAAATGTATCGTAAATATGCAGATCAGTATCTGAAACTTCAGAAAGAAGGCAAAGGGAAATCCTCGTATCATGTATCAGAGGCAGACAAAAGAGAGTTACTTGCAACTTATCAGAGACGTGGTTATTGTGAAGGCTACTATTATCAGCATAACGGCAAGGACATGGTATCTTTGAAGCGTCCAAAGAATGGAAGAGATGGAAGTGCAGAGGAAAAGCCATGGCAGGATATAAAAGTACAAGAAAAAATTAATGGTATTTTAACACTTTCTGTCGGAAACCGTGCTAAACTAACAGTATCATGCGGTGATGTTACTGTAGAATGTATCGGACAGGAAGTGCAGGCGGCACAGAAGCAACCGTTAGATCCGGCAAGAATCGAAAAGCAGATGCGCAAAACCGGTAATACAGAGTTTACATTTGATAATCTGGAGATTCTGATTGAAGGAAATGTATTCCTCCCGATGCAGGCATTGAATGAACTGCGAAGAGAAGGTATTGAAGAACTGACGGAGCAGATACAGATGCAGTACAGACGGGAAGAAGCCGGTTGTGGAATGAAAACAGCAACAGCGGGATTCGATAGCGATGCGGATGGTGTAACAGAAACAGCAGGCAAAAAAGAATGCTGTATATCTGCAAGTGTACAGAACAAAGCTCAGCTTGATACAGCGGTAAACAGCAAAATCCGGTACATCTATCTGGAGGAGGATGTAGAATTTGAACGGGAAGACGGTGTACAGTATTTCCTTGCCATGCCATATATTTTCAGAGAGAATACGATCAAAAGATATGAAAAAATGTATACAGAGATCGAGAAAAAATATGATGGTATTCTGATCCGGAACTGGGAAAGCTATGCGTGGCTGAAACGGCATGAATATCAGAAAGAAATCCGCAGTGATTATAACCTTTATATATTTAATCGGAAGACAAAAGAGGAATTGAGACGATTGGGAATTGCCCGGGGAACGGCATCAGTGGAATTGAATGACCGTGAACTGGCAAGAATTGGAATAGAGGAGCAGGTGTTTGTTGCATATGGTTATCAGCCGGTGATGATCAGTGCAGGGTGTATCCAGAAGACCAGTGCTTCCTGTGATGGAAAAGGCGGTGTACTTTCGATTTCGGATCGTTATCAGAAGAAGTTTGCAGTCAGACGATATTGCAGAGACTGCTATAATGTGATGTATAATTCGGCTCCGCTGTTCCTAGCCGATAAGGCAGAAGAGGTACATGCATTGGCACCCGCAGAATTACGTCTGGACTTTACGACAGAAAGCAGCGGACAGGTGAAAGAGATCTGTCATGCATATACGCTCGCATTCGAAAAAGGGTGTAAGACAGAACCTCCGATGCAGGACTATACAAGAGGACATTTTAAAAGAGGAGTAAAGTAGGTGAAGAGTTGGTAAATATAATTGTACAGTTATCAAAATATCTGATGATTCTGATGATCACAGTGTATACATATCTGTGCTTCAGCATTTTCGGGTATTATGATCCGGATAAAAAGAAACGGTGTCTCAGAAAGCAGAATGTGTTGATGTTCGTGATGCATCTGACAGCATTTCTCGTGATGTATCTGGAAAAAAAGGACACAAAGATTCTGGCGTTATATCTGATGCAGGTAACGCTTCTTGGAGGAACCATCCTGTTATATAGTTTTATTTATCCAAAAGTATCGCGTCTGGTTGTAAATAATATGTGCATGCTTTTGAGTATTGGATTTATCATGATCACCAGATTAAATTATGATAAAGCGGCGAAGCAGTATCTGATCGCAGCAGCGGGAATTGTGCTTTGTCTTGTAATTCCGATCATCATCCGGAAGGTCCGCTTCTTATCAGAATGGAGAATCCTTTATGGAATTGTCGGAATTGTATCGCTGGCGGTGGTTGTGGTTGTCGGAAGAGTATCCTATGGTGCGATGCTTGGTTTTACGGTTGCGGGAATCAATATTCAGCCGTCGGAGCTGGTGAAGATCGTATTTGTGTTCTTTGTAGCATCCAGTTTTAAGCGTTCGACGGAATTTAAAGATCTCGTAGTGACGACGGTCGTAGCTGCTTTTCACGTGCTGATCCTGGTGGTATCGAAAGACCTTGGTGCGGCACTGATCATATTTGTGGTATATCTGGTTATGTTGTATGTGGCAACCCATCAACCACTGTATATTCTTGCCGGACTTGGCGCAGGAAGCTTAGGAGCAGTTGCGGCATATCATTTGTTTACGCACGTTAAGACGCGTGTCAATGTGTGGAGAGATCCATTCGGAACTTATGATAATGGCGGCTATCAGGTGGCACAGTCATTATTTGCCATCGGAACCGGTGGATGGTTTGGTGCGGGACTCTATCAGGGACAGCCGGATACGATTCCGGTATCTGCAGAAGACTTTATCTTTTCTGCGATTTCGGAAGAGATGGGACTGATCTATGCAATGTGCCTGATTCTGATCTGTGTAAGCTGCTATGTAATGTTTTTAAATATTGCAATGCAGCTGCATAATCTGTTTTATAAGATGGTAGCACTGGGACTTGGTACCTGTTACATATTCCAGGTGTTCTTGACAATCGGAGGGGCAACGAAGTTCATTCCGTCAACAGGTGTAACACTTCCGCTTGTAAGTTATGGTGGAAGTTCGTTGATCAGTACACTGATCATGTTTGCAATTATCCAAGGACTGTATATTTTAAGAGAAGACGAGGAAGAGGATATTGAGAGAAGGAAGAAAGAACGGTTACGAGCAAAGAGAAGCCGACAGGAGAATGCGGCAAGATATCGAGAGACAGAATATGACCCGCAAAGAGCGAAAAGAAGCCAAAAAGCGCGAAAAGAAGCGGCTCAAGGCAAAGCGCGCAAGAAACAAAGAATTCGCTAGAGTTACTTATGTGTTTGTGGGACTGTTTCTGGTGCTGCTTGGATATATCGGATATTTTCAGGTAAAAGAGAGTCAGGATATCATACGCAGTCCATATAATGCGAGACAGAATTCCAATGCAAAGCGCGTGACCAGAGGAATGATCGTAGACAAGAATGGAAATGTGCTTGCGAAGACAGATACGGCTGCAGATGGAAGTGAGACAAGAGAGTATCCATACGGAAACGCATTTGCACATGTAGTTGGTTACAATGTGCAGGGAAAATCAGGAATCGAATCGTTGGGAAATTATGATCTTCTGACATCGGATGAGAATTTTCTGATTAAGCTTAAGAATGAATTCCAGGATAAAAAGAATATGGGAAACACGGTTGTGACTACATTGGATGCGGATCTTCAGGAAGCAGCATATCAGGCACTGGGAGATAAAAAAGGTGCGGTCGTAGCTATGGAACCAAAGACAGGAAAGATTCTTGCCATGGTATCCAAGCCGGATTTCGATCCGAATACAGTGGAAGAGAACTGGAACAGCTTAAGTTCAGATACGAACAGTGTGCTGCTGAATCGTGCGACGCAGGGGCAGTATGCACCGGGATCAACATTTAAAGTTGTAACACTTCTGGAATTTATGCGGGAGAATCCGGATTACAGCTCTTATTCTTATAACTGTACGGGTTCGATCGAGAACAGCGGAATTAAGATTCATTGTTATAATGGACATGTTCACGGACAGGTAAATCTGCAGGACAGTCTGGCATATTCGTGTAATACATCATTTTCTAATATTGGTCTTTCGTTAGACCCGTCGAAGTTTAAAAAGACGGCAGAGGAAGTTCTGTTTGATTCTAAACTGCCTTCGGATCTTCCATACAGTAAGAGCAGCTTCACACTGGATGGTTCAGCCGGGAATGGCACGAAGATGATGACGGCAATGGGACAGGGAGAGACGCAAGTGAGTCCGTATCATATGGCGTTGATTACATCTGCAATCGCAAATGGTGGAAAGCTGATGAAACCGTATCTGGTTGACAAGGTAACGAATGCATCGGGTGCAGTTATGAAAGAGACGGATCAGGAAGAGTATAAGCAGCTTATGACCGAAGAAGAAGCGTCTCAGATCAAAGAGTATATGAAGAGTGTAGTAGATTACGGTACGGCATCTGTATTAAGTGGACAGAGTTATACGGCGGCAGGAAAGACAGGTACCGCAGAATACAGTTCGGATAAAGAAAAAGATCACTCCTGGTTCATTGGAATGTCGAATGTAGAAGATCCGGAACTGGTTGTCAGCGTGATTATTGAATCTTCGGATGGAACTGCTAAAGCGGTAAATGTTGCAAAAGAGATTTTTGATTCGTATTATCGTTAGAGTTAGGATCTGGTATCGGTCAGATATCATGAGAGATATAGTTAAAAAGAAATGTATAGAAGGACGGAAAATATGCGATACTATAAGCATCTGTACCTGACAGAAGGGCTGGAAAAGAAAAAAGAAAAAATCATCCGTAAGCTGGAAGCCGGTAAACTGCAGCCAGGTGTGCATGTGATCACACTGGCAGTCAGCGAGAGAAACCAACTCGAGATCTATCCGACGATTCAGTTTAAGCAGCCTGCATTCCCGGAGCAGGAACTGTTCGTGGTGGGGATCACGAAAGGATATGATGAAGCGGTGGAACTGGTAGAACAGATTGTACAGGAAGTATATGACCAGACAGGTACATGCGATATACGGTCTTATATATTAGAAAAAGAGCAGGGAAGATAAGATGGTGTTACATATTCTTTTGATCATTTTAAAAATAATAGGGATCATAATTGCGGTGCTTCTCGGACTGATACTTTTACTTCTGGTGATTCTTTTGTGTGTTCCGGTCAGATACCGCATGGAGGCGTCGATGCCCGGCGAGATAAAAGAAAGTACCGTACGCGGGCGCGTGACGTGGCTTTTGCGCCTGATACGGATAGATGCATCCTTTGAAGAACAGGAACTAAAATGGCGTGTAAGAATTGCATGGAAATCTTTTGGAAGTGAACCTAAAAAGGAGGTAACTCATGAAGAAGAAAATACAGATCGGGAAGAGACTCGGAAAGAACAGAGAGTGGAAAGCAGTCGCGGACTACCGAAAGTGGAAAAAGAGTCTGCAGAAGAAAAAACAATTGTGGAAAGCGGCCAGGCAGCTTCGAAGGATATGGAAGAAAGGTCCGGAAAAAAGACTGAAAAAAGCCCAGAAAGCATTTTGCAAAAAACTCATGAGAGACCTGAAAAAGTTCAACCGGAAAAAAACAGTGAAAAACCGGAGAAGACGGATAAGATAGAAAAAAAGGAAGAAAAAACCGGAAGATTTGAGAAGATCAAATGTACAATTGTAAAGTTCTGTGATAAGATAAAGCATACAGTCGGACATGCGGAAGAAAAGCTGGAGAGTTTGTCAGAAAAGAAAGATAAGATCATAAAAGAACTGGAAGATCCGGTACATCAGAAAGCTTTTTCAAAGGCCAAAAAAGAAACAGGGAAACTGCTGAAACGCTGGAAACCAAAAGTGATAAAAGGTACCGTTCGTTTTGGATTCGAGGATCCATGCCATACAGGGCAGGCACTTGCAGCTTTCAGTATAATCTACCCATTTATCGGAGAATTTTTATCGATAGAACCGAATTTTGAAAGAAGGATCCTGAAAGGGGATGTAAAGGTCCGCGGAGGATTCCGCATGGTGCCTCTGGTTTGTTTCCTGTGGAATCTGGTGTGGTGCAGGGAAATCCGAAAGACTTACCATGATATCCGGGAGTTTCAATTATAATCCGATGATAGATCAGACGAATATAAACAGAACAAGTATAGATTAGACAGTACAAGTCGATAGTACGAGGAGGAAAAAAGATGGCTGAAAATAATTTTAAGGGAACCGTAGAGGCGCTGTTCCATGGGATGGACGCAGTTGTGTCATCCAAGACGGTAGTAGGAGATGCAATCCATATCGGAGATACGATCATCTTACCGCTGGTGGATGTGTCATTTGCGGTAGGTGCGGGCGCGTTCAATGCAGATAAGAAAGAAAAAGGTGCCGGAGGTATCGGTGGAAAGATGACACCAAGTGCAGTGCTGGTGATTCAGAATGGTCACACCAAGCTTGTGAATATCAAGAATCAGGATACGATCACTAAGCTTTTGGATATGGTTCCGGATGTGATGGATCGTTTCACATCCAGAAAAGAAGACAATGTTACAGAAGACGATGTGAATAAGATCCTGGACGAAGCAGAAAAATAACCGGAATTTTTTGAAGCAGCATACATATAATGTACAAAAAGCAGGTGTGTGTCTGTGAAGAGAATCGTAGGATTTGCGTTGTTCTGGGTGGCAGCAGGAATGGTTTTGGCTCTGGTCTTACCGGGCTTATTCTGCCAGATCCTGTGTATTATTCTGTGTATTGCGGTGGGATATTGCCTGTTTTGCTGCTAAAAATAAAATGTAAACAAAAAAATATTAAATAACTCTTGCAATTCTTGCAACAGTCTGCTAGAATAACTATTGTTGCGAGTTCGGACAAAGAACTTATTATGAGCGTTAGGAGGTGCAGTCATGGCAAAATGTGCTATTTGTGAAAAGGGTGCTCACTTTGGAAACAATGTCAGCCACTCTCATAGAAAATCACCAAAGATGTGGAAATCAAATGTAAAATCTGTTCGCGTGAAAACAGAAAACGGAGCTACAAAGAAGATGTATGTTTGTACTTCTTGTTTGAAATCAGGAAAAGTTGAGCGTGCATAAGATGTATTGAAACTCAGATTTCGCTGTGTGGAATCTGAGTTTTTTTGCGCAACAAGAACTATTGTAATTGAAGATAGAACAGGGTATAATAAAATATATTGTGTTTTGATTTTGATAGATAATGAAAGAAGTGGAGGTTTTGGCTATGAAAGGATGTATGAGTACAGATTTAGGAATTATTACGATCGATCCTGAAGTAATTGCAAAATATGCAGGAACAGTAGCTGTAGAATGCTTTGGTATAGTAGGAATGGCAGCTGTGAATATGAAAGATGGACTGGTTCATCTGTTAAAGAAGGAAAGCCTGACAAGAGGAATCCATGTAAATATAAGTGATGATAACCATATCAGTATTGACTTCCACATTATTGTGGCATACGGCGTAAGTATTTCCGCTGTAACAGATAATCTGATCAGTGATGTAAAATACAGAGTGGAAGAATTCTCCGGCATGCAGGTAGATAAGATCAACGTCTATATTGAAGGCGTCAGAGTCATTGATTAGTTTGTGGATTTAAGGAGGAACGTAAGAAGTGGCTACGAAAACGATTAATGTGGACATACTTGCAAAGATGTTTCTTGCAGGTGCTCAGAACATTGAAGCGAAAAAAGATTATATTAACGAATTAAATGTATTCCCGGTGCCGGATGGTGATACGGGAACCAATATGTCTATGACGATTATGTCAGCGGCAAAAGAAGTAACAGCATTAAATAAACCGGCTATGAAAGATCTTGCAAAGGCGATTTCTTCAGGATCTCTGCGTGGTGCAAGAGGTAACTCCGGGGTTATCCTTTCACAGCTTTTAAGAGGATTTACAAAAGCAATCAAAGAAGAAAAAGAGATTGATGTACTTGCACTTGCAGCAGCATGCCAGAGAGCAAGAGATACAGCTTACAAGGCCGTTATGAAGCCGAAAGAGGGAACAATTCTTACTGTTGCCAGTGGAATTGCGACAAAGGCAGCAGAGATGGCAGAAGAAACAGATGATCTGGAAGTGTTTATCCCGGCTGTTATTGAGCATGCACAGGATGTATTGAACCAGACACCGGAGATGCTTCCGGTATTAAAAGAAGCAGGTGTAGTAGATTCCGGTGGACAGGGACTTCTGGAAGTGATCAAAGGAGCATATGATGCATTCCTTGGTAAAGAGATTGATTACAGTGTAATTGAACCAAGCACAGGTGTAACGGTAAATAAAGTAAATGCAGAAGATACCGCAGATATCAAATTCGGTTATTGTACAGAATTTATCATTCTGACAGAGAAAGAATTTACGGAGGACGATGAGCGTGAATTCAAGAAATTCTTAAGTTCTATCGGAGATTCTATCGTATGTGTTGCAGATGATGATGTGGTCAAGATTCATGTACACACGAATGATCCGGGACTTGCGATCCAGAAGGCACTTACTTATGGACAGCTTTCCAAGATGAAGATTGATAATATGCGTGAAGAACATCAGGAGAAGCTGATCCGTGATGCAGAGAAACTTGCCGAACAGCAGGCAAATGAAGAAGCAGCACACGAAGAAAAGAAGCCTGCAGAGCCGAGAAAGGCGATGGGATTTATCGCAGTTTCTATCGGAGCAGGTATGAATGAGATATTCAAAGAACTGGGAGCAGATTATATCATCGAAGGTGGACAGACCATGAACCCTAGTACAGAGGACATGTTAAATGCCATCGATCGGGTAAATGCTGACACTGTATTTATTCTCCCGAATAATAAGAATATTGTACTGGCAGCGAACCAGGCAAAATCACTGGTAGAAGAAAAAGAGATTATTGTAATTCCTACAAAGACAGTTCCACAGGGAATTACAGCAATCATTAATTTCATGCCGGACGCAGATGCCAAGACAAATGAAGAGGCAATGCTGGAAGAGATCAAGAATGTAAAGACCGGACAGGTAACATACGCAGTCAGAGATACACACATTGATGATAAAGAGATCCATGAAGGAGATATCATGGGTATCGGTGACAGCGGAATTCTTGCAGTTGGAAAAGATCTGGAAGAGACTACAAAAGAATTGATCGCTAATCTGGTAGATGAAGATTCAGAACTGATCAGTATCTATTATGGTGAAGAAGTATCAGAAGAAGATGCTGAGAAATTTACAGAAGAGATCACAGAACTGTATCCGGATGTAGATGTGGATATTCAGTTTGGCGGACAGCCGATCTATTATTATGTTCTTGCTGTAGAGTAAGCAAGGTGCAGAATTATAAATGAACAAAATCTGTTCAGTTTTACAATTGGAACAGATATGTATAGAACCGAATTTATATACCGGAAGTGACAATGCTTTAGGTGTATGGGTTCGGTTCTCTGCATACATGAACCGGAAGTAATTTTGCAATGTGAGATTGTAGTTATAAGATAGGAGAAGTAAGAAGGGTATGATAGAAAAGACAGACATCGGAGATTTAAAAGGAATCGGAGAGAAGACGAAGAAGCTTTTTGAAAAGATTAATGTTCATACAGTAGGCGACCTGATCCGCTATTATCCGCATGGATACGATGTATATGAGGAAGCAGTACCCATCAGTGAGCTGGAGGAGGATAAGATTCAGACAGTTACCGGTGCGATCTATGGACGTGTACAGGTATCCGGAAGCAGCCGGATGCAGGTAACGACACTTCATGTAAAAGATCTTACCGGAACGTTAAAAGTAATCTGGTTCCGTATGCCCTTCCTTAGAAATACGTTATCCGGCGGAGGCGTGATCACACTGCGTGGAAGAGTCGTCCGTAAGAAAACAGGCGATCTGGTCATGGAACATCCGGAGATGTTCTATCCTTCTGCAAAATACGAAGAGAAGCTGCATACATTACAGCCTGTATATGGTCTGACGGCCGGATTATCCAACAACATGGTTATGAAGGCCATGAAGCAGGCACTGGATGGTCTGGATCTTACAAGAGAGATCCTGCCGGATTCACTGCGTTTGAAATATGGTCTGGCAGAATACAATTATGCGGTGAGAGGAATACATTTTCCTGAAGATAAGGAAGTCTTTTATCATGCAAGAGAGCGCCTGGTATTCGAAGAATTTCTGGAATTCATTTTGTCGATCCGAAGACTAAAGGAGAAAAATGAACGTCTGGACAATAATTATCCGATGCAGTCCCGGCCGGAGGTACAGAAATTTCTGGAAAATCTGCCTTTTGAACTGACCGGTGCACAGCAAAAAGTCTGGAAAGAGATTGAGAAAGATCTTGGTTCGGACAAGACAATGTCAAGACTGGTACAGGGGGATGTCGGTTCCGGTAAGACGATTGTTGCGGTACTTGCGCTGATGAATGCGGCATTCAATGGTTATCAGGGGGCAATGATGGCACCGACAGAGGTGCTTGCAAGGCAGCATTATGAGAATATAACGAAGATGTTCGAAGATTATGATATCCCGATCAAGGTTGAACTGCTTACGGGTTCTATGACAGCGAAAGAAAAACGGCGTGCATATGACCGGATTGAATGCGGACTGGCGAAAATTATTATCGGAACGCATGCATTGATCCAGGGGGCTGTAAGCTATGATAACCTCGGGCTTGTCATAACTGATGAACAACACAGATTTGGAGTAAAACAGCGGGAAACATTTGCATTAAAGGGTGGAGAACCTCACGTATTGGTTATGAGTGCGACGCCGATCCCAAGAACGCTTGCGATTATTTTATATGGTGATCTGGATATATCAGTGATTGACGAACTTCCGGCGAACCGTCTTCCGATTAAAAACTGTGTGGTAGATACCGGATATCGCAATAAAGCCTATAATTTCATGAAAAAACAGATCGCAGAAGGACGCCAGTGCTATGTGATCTGTCCGATGGTAGAAGAAAGCGAGACAATGGAAGCCGAAAATGTAACGGATTATACAGTAGCACTTCAAGAAGAGATGGGTGATCAGATCCAGGTGGCCTGTCTGCATGGAAAGATGAAGCAGGCACAGAAAGACGATATTATGGACCGGTTCGGAAGAAATAAGATTCAGATTCTGGTGTCAACCACAGTTATCGAAGTTGGAATCGACGTGCCAAATGCAACCGTCATGATGATCGAAAATGCCGAACGATTCGGTCTGGCGCAGCTTCATCAGTTAAGGGGACGTGTGGGACGTGGAAAATATCAGTCTTACTGTATCTTCATGAGTGCCTCAAAATCAAAGGAAACGAAAGAACGGCTGGATATTCTAAATCACTCAAATGATGGATTCAAGATTGCAAGCGAGGATTTAAGACTACGTGGTCCCGGAGACCTTTTTGGTATCCGCCAGAGCGGACTTATGAATTTCAAGCTTGGAGATATCTATCAGGATGCGAAGATCCTTCAGATGGCAAATGAGGCCGCAGATCAGCTTACGGAAGAAGATGAAGAATGGATCAGAAAACTGCCGAATTATGAGAATGCGGCAGGAGTTGTGATATAACATAACGGAGGAAATCACTGCAGATGGATCCGGCGGATATAACAAAGAAGCCGCAATGTGCAGACTCTGTGAATATAACAAAAAATAATCAACACATGACAACTTTGTAATAATAGAAATCATGTGTTGATTTTTTTAATTTTCCAGTCTGCGTTTCTAGCTTTTGCAGGCGGTGTCAGACTATTTGCCTGCCATCTGTTTTTCCTGCTGTTCAATCATTTTCTTAACCATATAACCGCCGACAGATCCGTTCTGTCTTGATGTCAGGTCTCCGTTGTAGCCGTCTGATAACGGAACTCCAAGTTCGCTTGCCACCTCATACTTGAATTTGTCTAATGCACCCTTTGCCTCAGGTACGGCTGTTTTGTTTGATGAACGATTTGCCATTTTTATACTCCTCCTTCTGGTAACTTTGTAACTTTTTCCTTGTTGTTACATCCATAGTATGTGGAGAAATATAATTAATACACTAGAAGAGTTTTCATAATCTGGAAGAAATTTCAGATTCAAAAATTTTATACACAGGTTATTCGTCCCAGCCTTCGTAGAAACGGATGTTCATGGAGATATTGCGGATGATCTCACCGTCTTTTACTTCGATATCTTCAATATCAGATACGTATGGGATCATCGGTTCATCTTCGGAAAGTTCCAGTGTGATCCAGTCACGTGCCGCTTCATTGGCGCTTTCAATGGCTTCATCCAGAGTCTCACCTTCTCCATAACAACATTCCAGGTCCGGGAAATATCCTTTATAATGTCCTTCCTCGGTTTTGTGAAATACTGCAGGGTATATAAATTTCATAATTTGTCATCCTTTCAAAAAGTGTTCCTGTCTATTATATGATTTTTGGTGAGGGAAAACAATAGAGTTATGGAATAATATACAATTTCTCCGAGTAAGATAATAATAATCGAAAAAATGTCAGCGAGGAATCAAAAAAGATGCGGCATAGACGATGTATCAGCGCAATACTAATGTCTTTTGTACTCTTTTTACAACCTGCATATGCAGTTCCGTCGGAAGAGAATCAACCGGAAAATTCACAAGAAAATAATACAGAGAATGAGAAAAGACAACAAGAGCAGATCAGTGCACCGTCGGCAATCCTGATGGAAGCATCAACAGGACAGATCATATATGAAAAAAATCCGGATGAGAAATTACCGCCTGCAAGTGTAACAAAAGTTATGACATTGTTGTTAATATTCGATGCACTGGACAGTGGGCAGATCAAGCTGGGGGATGAAGTGACAACATCTGAATATGCAGCATCCATGGGTGGCTCACAGGTATTTCTGGAGCCGGGGGAGACACAGACGGTAGATACACTGATTAAATGTATCTCTGTGGCAAGTGCGAATGATGCATGTGTGACGATGGCCGAATACATCTGCGGAAACGAAGAAGAATTTGTTACAAAGATGAACAAACGGGCAAAGGATCTTGGCATGAAGAATACACATTTTGTAAATTGCAACGGTCTGGATGCAGACGGTCATCTGACAACGGCAAGAGATATTGCATTGATGTCAAAAGAACTGATCACTACATATCCTCAAATCTTTGATTACTGTAACATCTGGATGGAGAATATCATACATAAAACCCAAAAGGGCGAATCAGAATTCGGACTTACGAATACAAACAAACTGATCCGTCAGTATGAGTATGCAACCGGGTTAAAAACTGGCTCTACCAGTAAAGCCAAATTCTGTGTATCCGCAACCGGAAGAAAAGATGATATTGATCTGATCGCCGTGATCATGGCAGCAGATGACAGCAAAGCCAGAGTCAGAGACGCGATTACTTTATTGAATTATGGTTTCGGCAAATGTCAGAAATACACAGAAAAGAAACAAAAGAAGATATCACCGGTTGAAGTCAGGGGTGGCAGAGAAAAACAGGTAAAGGTACGCCAGCAAGGTGCATTCACCTATGTAGACACCACAGGTGCAGATTTGACAAAGATAGAAAATAAAACCAGAAAAGATAAGAATGTAAAAGCACCATTAAAAAAAGGTGAAAAAGTGGGTGAAACAATGTATTACCTGAACGGTAAAAGAATCGGATCCATAGACATCATCACGACAGAAGAAATCGAGAAACAAAATTATAGAAACGCATTAGAGAATGTGCTGGAAGAGTATGTACTTTAAAAGCAGTATATGCTCGAAATAGGTTGTTGTTGGAAAATCTTAAGGGACAAAATTCTGCGTTAGAGGTTCGAAATTTGACTGTTTGAGGCGTATGCCGAGTTTCAGATTTCGGAACTCTGTTTTTAGCAGAATTTTGTCCCTTTAGATTTTCCTGCCGACGGAATCTGAACAGGAATGGCTTGTTAAGTTTTGTGGAGGTCCGGGAGTCCGGTTCCCAAGATTAAATAGCCCGAGTATACTCCTTCAACCACTCACGTTCCTCATCATTAAGATGCGGAGCAACAATCTCATAAACTTTCTTATGATACTCGTTTAACTGCTCGCGTTCCTGATCTGTCAGCATCTCTGGAATGATTGCATCCAGATCGATCGGAACATATGTGATAGGCTCGAAGTATAAGAACTGTCCGTATTCATTCTTAGGACCTTTTCTTACCAGAAGTTCATTTTCAGTACGGACTCCGTGGCTGCCTTCGATATAGATACCAGGTTCATCTGTGATGACAAGTCCGGCCATCAGAGGAGCCTGTTCTTTTTCACGGATCGCACAACGGAATCCACAGGAAGCCTCGTGGATGTTCATCAGATATCCGACATCATGTCCGGTACCGTGGTTAAAGTTGATGCCACGTCTCCATGCCGGCATTCTGGCCAGAACATCCAGGTTGTATCCGGTAGTTCCTTCAAGGAATACGGCATGTGCAAGATTGAAGTTACACTGTAATACAGTTGTGAAATCTTCTTTCATCTGCTGTGTGAGTTCACCAAATGCAAAAGTACGGCTGATATCGGTAGAACCTTCTAAGTATCCTCCGCCTGTATCGGTCAGGAATAATCCGTTCTGTGTCAGAGGAACATCTGTCTCCGGAGTCGGTTCATAGTGAACGATCGCAGCATGCTCAGCGGAAGCGCAGATTGGTTCAAAGCTCTGCCATAAGTAACCTTCCTGTTCTTTACGCAATGTTTCCAGTTTGGCAGCAGCACTGAGCTCTGTGATCTCGATCTTGCCGATATTTGTCTTCAGCCAGTACATCCATTTTGTCATGGCTACGGCATCTTTTTTATGAGCGTTGATGATGTTTCTGATCTCGACATCATTTTTCTTTGCCTTCATTGCAATCGTCGGGTTCACCTGCTGAACAACCTTTGTGCCGCCAGGAATGTTGTTGAACAGTGCATAGTTCAGACGGTTCGGGTCTACCAGAACCGTAGATGCGGTGTCTAAGTTCTTGATGTCCTCATAGATTGCATTATACGGATGGATGGTGATGTTGTTCTTTGCAAGATCAGCTTTCATATCGTCATTTAATTTGCGTTCATCAATGTAAAGCTTCATTTCGTCCATTGTGATGACTGCATAAGAAAGTAATAATGGGAAGAAATCTACATCATCTCCACGTAAATTCGTGATCCAGCATACATCGTCAAGTGCAGCGATAACATGTACATCGGCACCTGCCTTTTTCATTGCCTCACGGACACGTGCAAGTTTGCTCTCTGTACTTTCACCTGTGTATTCTTCGCCGAGTGCGAAAGCCGGCTTTTCAGAAAGCGCAGGACGGTCTGCCCATACTTCTCCGACAAGATCTTCGGAATAGTTGATCTTGGCATCTTTAGAAGCAACGGCTTCTTCCAGTGCAGCTCCCTCTTCGATGGCAACGACACGTCCGTCGAATCCGAGTGTACCACCTTCAGGTAATGCAGAAGCAATAAATTCTTCTACTGTAGGAACGCCAGGCTCGCCCATCTTATAGAGCTTTACGCCTGTTCCGGCTAACTGCTGGTCAGCCTGAAGAAAATATCTTCCGTCAGTCCAGAGGCCTGCTTCATCCTTTGTGAAGACAGCAGTTCCGGCAGAACCTGTAAATCCTGTGATATATTCTCTTACTTTAAAATGATCGCCGACATATTCACTCTGATGAAAATCATCGGTAGGAACCATGTAGACGTCATATCCTCGTTCTTCCATTAATGCGCGAAGAGCGGAGATTCGTTCTGGTATATTCATAACAAAAACCTCCTTATAATGAATTGAATAACCTACAAGAATGAATTTTAGCACAATTAATTGAAAATGAACAGAAAGAATTATATAATAAACCCGGATGTAAAGGAGAAGTAGAAATTGATAAAAATAATTCTGATAATTGTGGCAGTTTTTATAGTGTACTGCCTGATAGAAATGATAAGAGAACTGCGGGATTTCCGCGTGACGAAGTATCGGATCTGCTCACAGAAATTAAATGGAATCAAAAGGGAAAAAAAGATTATATTCTTAAGCGATCTACACAACCGGATGTATGGAGAAGAGAATGAACGCCTGCTGAAAAGTATTCGGAATCAGCATCCGGATCTGATTCTGATCGGCGGTGATATGCTGGTCAGAAAGGATGGAAATTCTTATGATAAGACGGTTCATTTTCTTGCAAAACTGCCGGGAATCTGCCCGGTTTATTGTGCAAATGGTAATCATGAACAGAAATTAAAAGAACTGCCGGATAAGTATGAACAATCTTATGAAGAGTACAAAAAAGCACTGACGGCATCTGGAATCCACATGTTAGAGAATGCATCAGAGACAGTAAAATTGGACGAAGTGCCTGTGAAACTTTCTGGCCTGGAGATCCCGCTTGGAGCGTATGCAAGATTTGGAAAGAAAGAACTTTCGTTAAAAGAAATCACAGACCGTATCGGAGAACACGGGGATGATTATCAGATCCTGCTTGCGCATCATCCGGGATATATGAAAGAATATCTGGCATATGGGGCAGATCTGATCCTGGGCGGGCATTATCACGGCTGTGTGGTACAACTCCCGGGGATCGGTGGAGTCATTTCGACGAATTTTACACTGTTTCCAAAGTATTCCGGGGGAATTTACCAGGAAGGAGAACAGACAGCAGTTGTAAGCCGCGGACTTGGGACGCATTCGGTGCCGTTAAGACTGTGGAACTGGCCGGAGCTGATTGTTCTGGAATTATCCGGAAATGAAAGATAAAGACTTGAGTAATTTCCAAATGTCCTGTATAATAATTAAGTTATGATAATGGAGGATATGTATGGGGATTCCGGTAAAATTACAGGTATTTGAAGGTCCGTTAGACCTGCTGTTACATTTGATCGAAAAAAATAAAATAGACATTTACGATATTCCGATCGTCGAGATCACGAATCAATATATGGAATATATTAAAGCCATGCAGAAAGAAGATCTGAATATTATGAGTGAATTTCTTGTGATGGCAGCGACACTTCTGGATATCAAATGCAGAATGCTCCTTCCAAAAGAAGTGAATGAAGAAGGAGAAGAAGAGGATCCGAGACAGGAACTGGTAGAACAATTGCTGGAATACAAGATGTATAAATTCATGTCATATGAACTAAAAGACCGTGAACTGGACGGTGACCGGGTTATGTATAAGTCGGCGACGATTCCGGATGAGGTAAAAGGATATGTACCGCCGGTGAACTTGGATGAACTTCTGGGAGATCTGACACTGGTGCAGCTTAACCGTATTTTCAAAGAAGTAATGAAAAGACAGGAAAGTAAGGTTGATCCGGTACGAAGTAAATTTGGAAAAATTGAGAAAGAAGAAGTAACACTTCCGGACAAGCTTGATTATGTGACGGAATATGCCAGGTCGCACAGGAAATTTGGATTCCGGGCGCTATTAAAAAAGCAAAGCTCCAAGGTACAGGTGGTTGTTACGTTTCTTGCAATCTTACAGTTGATGAAGGAAGGCGTGATCTTTATAGAGCAGGATCAGCCATTTGATGAGATTATGATTACATCAAAAGTTGAAGAAGTATAAGGAAGATAACATGGCAAAGTTAAAAATAAAACAGATGGAAGGGATCATCGAGGCGATTCTTTTTACAATGGGGGATTCTGTAGAGATCGGAAAGATCGCAAGAGCGCTGGAACAGGATGAAGAAACTACGCGTAAAGTAATACATAAAATGATGGATAAATATGTGGCGGAAGACAGAGGCGTCCGCATCATAGAATTGGACGGTGCGTATCAGATGTGTACGAAGACGGAGATGTATGAATATTTGATCCGTGTGGCATCGCAGCCGAAGAAGCATGTCCTTACGGATGTTTTACTTGAGACACTATCGATCATTGCCTATAAGCAGCCAGTTACAAAGCTTGAGATTGAAAAGATACGTGGTGTGAAGTCAGATCATGCGGTAAATAAACTGGTAGAATATAATCTTGTATCAGAAAGAGGACGAATGGATGCTCCGGGAAAACCAATTCTTTTTGGAACAACGGAAGAATTTCTGCGAAGGTTCAGTATTCATTCATTGGATGACCTTCCAAGTCCGAATCCGGAACAGGTAGAGACGTTTAAAGAAGAAGCAGAAGAAGAAGTACAGCTCCAACTGAAACTGTGACAATATAAAATGCGAAAAAAAGTTCACAAAAATATACGATGATTTTGCATGAACTCGTTGAAGAATCTTGTTAATGAATTAACTACTGTCAAGAATAACCAATTATAAAAATAAAAAAATGTGAATTATGCACAATAAATAAAAAGAGTGAACGGGTTGAACTGACTAACAGGAAACCCGGTCACTCTTTTGTCAGTATTGAAAAAAATACAATAATATATTAATATCTGACACATAAGTATCGCAAAACATACGCAGATATGTGAAAAGTATACAAATACTTGCTTTACAGTGGTAAAGGATTTAGGAGGACAGGATATGAGCAGATTATCAGTAGCA
>OJMI01001871.1_pt1 | contig 20963 bp, 28 predicted proteins | sample 1597131 | NCBI WGS metagenome assembly OJMI01 (sample SAMEA2452116, study PRJEB22498) | human gut metagenome | reverse complement strand
ACTGCTGCCGAATAGATCTCCGCTCCGGCTTCGCCGTCGAAGATCATCATATATAAGGCAATCCCGGCCGCAAAAGTTGTCTTCCCATTTTTACGGGCAACCTCTATACTGGCATAATTGAATCGCCGGACACCTCCGCTCCGATACCAGCCGAAAAGGCACCAGATAATAAAACACTGCCAGTCCTCCAATTCCAGTTCCTTTCCAGCCCATTCACCTTTAAAATGTTTCAACAGGGTAAAAAATACCAGTGCTTTCTTAGCCGCCTTTTCATCAAAATACAAACCTTTCTCTGTTGCAAAACGAAGATCGTCCAAGTGGCGTTTTACTGCCAGCTTTTCATAACGTCCGGCAATCCGCTCCCCGGACATTACCCGATCGATATAGTGTAAAGCCTTCTCTTTATATATTTCAGATTTTTTCCTTTTCATAAATCCTCCAGCAATTTCTGTAATGGATCTTTTTCTTTCTTTTCTCCCATTTTTACTTTAGAAGCCGATGCCGGGGTGATCCCCAGTTCGACAGCCCACATCTTTGCATTAGCCAAATATTCAGACGCCATCTTATCGAGTGGATTACGGACATACCGGACGCCACCTTTATCAGAGATCTCTTTCACAACCCGGTCATTTTCAGACTCCGACAATTTTTTCTCTGCCTCAATATATTTTCCCATCTCATTGGCATACATCATCACAGCATTGATATTGACAACATTCAGAATCCCCTGATCTGCCAACTGCTGAGCAGTGATCTTATATACCTTTTTACCTGCAACACACATATAATCAGGAGCCTTCGGGATTTTCGTTATTTTCTCATACGAAATTTCCTCCCGCATCCGGCAAGGCTGATCCGTTCCCTTCAGAACTTTCAAAGCATTCGATATCGGTTTCCTTCCTTTTCCCATAATTCTGTTATTTCAAAAACTCCCAATTTTGCATGTGCGTGAAGAAGGGCGGGGTGTGGTCTCGCTGACGATATCCAAAAGAGATTAACTCCCCCCTCCCCTTTGCTTTCCAAACCGCCAATCATCACACATATTTCAATTTTTTATTTTGTATCAATCCAAAACTTTATGTATCAACAATAAACTTTGTGTTAAATTTTTGTTGTGTATAAAATTCTATCTTTATTACACTACTGATATTTAGCACTGTCTAAAAGCTTATTTTTACCCTCTCCGAGGCTTTCAGATAAAACTTTATCAAGTATCCTTACTGCTCTATTATTTACCCTTGTCTCCTCCTCTATAGCTCTTAAATAAATTGTCGTTGTCTTTATATCTGAATGCCCTAGCATTTGTTGTACTTCATAGACATCTGCCCCGGCTTTTAACGCCTGGATAGCTGCAGTATGTCGCAGACTATGGCAGGTCATACGTTTATCAACAATACCTATTTGTTTAAACCTTTGCTTAATCATCCTGGAAACCATAGCAGGTTGAAGCGGTAAATCCTTATACCCTCCGGCATGGTTCACAAACAAGGGACTATCTTCTGAGAAATTATTCCGGCACAATAAATAATCATGAATTGCACCCAACATTCGTTCTGTTATCCCCAGCTCTGTATCTTTTTCATTATGTCCTTTTCTTTGCAACCTCACAGTCGTCTGAAAATTATTCGTAACATCACCGATTGTCATCCGGCATATTTCGACCCGGCGTAACCCAGCTCCAAGCATCATGGATATAATACAATAATCACGTTTCCCAATCGGTAAGGAAGTGTCAATAGAACTCAAAAGCAGGTCGACCTGCTCCATCTTCAAATATCCTTTTCGGAACTTCTTATCTTTTTTGGGAGACCGGACACCAATTGCAATATTTTCATATAAACCCTGATCATCCAACCAGGAATATAACTTACGTACAACAGTCAGATAAAGGTCGATCGTGTAAAGTGACTTGCCTTCCCGTAACAAAACAGATTTATAATTTATAATATCCTTCTTTTTCAAGGACCAGAATTCCAGTGTACTGAATACAACCCATCTGACAAACCGGGATATTGCGAGTTTATATGTTTTCTTACTTAGCTCATTCACATCCTGATCATTTATAAAATCAATAACCAATTCACTCAAAGGTCTATTCTTCATCACCTGTAAATTTAAATGCATCATCATTTATCGTCCGGAACCAGCTTATTTTTTTCTCCTTCACCAGTTTATTCAAGGTATCTTTAACCAATTTCTTTACCGCCGGCATGATATCCGAAAGAAACATGGCATGAACCGGAGCCAATCCTTTTTCCGTTTTCTCCTGTTCCACATTCCGGATAATATCCACTAATTCATCTTCCATTGATCAGACGTTTATCTTTATTTCCTTTTTCAATATTACATTTCCGACACAATGCCTGCCAATTGGTTTTATCCCAGAAATCTGAACACACTGCGACAGGAATAATATGATCCACTACTTCCGAAGGAACAAGTAATCCTTTCTCCAAACATATAGCACAAAGCGGATGTTTCTCCCGGAATACTTTACTTTCCCTGGTCCATCTTGCCGAATGGTATTCTTCACGGCTTCTGGGTCGGTTTTCCATCTTTTTCCCCGTAACCGATCCTCTCCGGTTCCAGGGACGGATATTCTTTTTCGCTTTCGTGGGCATTGTTAACAACATTATATTCTATTGTCACCGTTCTTTTCAAAACTCTCATACCATTACACAAAGGACAGAAAATAGTTTTACACCTATCCTCGTCCCCGGTTGCCATTTCTAAAGTTCCGGTTCCTTGGCACCGAGGACAAACAACTATCCGGACATCACGCATTTTCATAAAAGTCATTTACATTGTTTTTTCCGGTTTCAACCAAATTACATCAGGATAATCTGAGCGAATAAATTTTAGAAGTTCCGGAGGATCAACAGATGTTTTATAAAAAAATGCTTTGAATTTAACTCCGGCCATTTTACAAAGCTCATAAATGACTTGTGAATCTTTACCACCAGAGAAGGCTACATGAAAGCCGTTTGGCGAATACCTTAAAGCTACTGTCTCCATTTTTTGGAGCATATGTATAGCTTTTAATATTTTATCATTAAGAATACTCATTAACTCAGCTTATTAAACATCTGACTATCAATATTAAAACAATGTCAATTCTCTTTCCGACACTTCCATCACTGCCAATTGCTGAGTATCTACCAACAAACTTTTAAAATCTTCAGCAAGTAATTCCTTATTTTCCACCTGATTTACATGAGCATAGTTATTAACCCGATGACACAACTCATGTGCATCGACTATAATCCGATAAACAAAACAAGGATCATGAGGCAACGAAAACATATTATAAGAAAACAATACAATCCCAACAATATTTCCATTGATCAGAACTTTATCTCCATAATTAAATTTTGCTTCCATAGCTACTTCATTTTAGTTAAAACGGTATTTTTCCTACTGTAAAATCATAAATCTTTGTTAAACTCTCATTATAGGAAAATTTCACTTCCCCGACCGGACCGTCCCTATGCTTTGCCACAATAAGTTTCCCGACATTTTTGATCGGCTCTCCATCCATAGCTTTTAATCCATAATATTCGGGACGGTACACCAGCATTACGATATCGGCATCTTGCTCAATTGCACCGGATTCCCGAAGATCAGACAATTCCGGTTTTTTATCCGTTCTTTTTTCACAATCCCTGTTCAACTGGGACAGTAGTACAACCGGAATATTCAACTCTTTAGCCAAAGCTTTTGCCTGTCCGGAAATCTGCGCGATTTCCTGTTCCCGGTTATATTTCTTATCGACTGTCGATGACAGTAACTGGAGATAATCGATAAACAGCACCTTACACTGCCCGCGTTTATGCATCATCCGGGCAATTCCCCGGATATATTGCATCGTAACCCCGGAACGGTCGTCTATAAAAATCGGTAATCCAGAGAGCAAATGTTGTGCTTTCGACAATTTTTCATAATCAGTCTGGGAGAACTTTCCCATTCGGTAATCCCGTGCAGAAATACCGCTTTCCGATAAGATCAAGCGATCAGAGAGTCTTACAGAAGTCATTTCCAAAGAAAATGCACATACAGGAAACTTTGCAATCGCTGCCGCTTTCAGGAAATTCAACATGACACTAGTTTTACCGGACCCAGGCCTACCAGCTACAATTATCAGGTCACCCCCATGAAATCCGGATAATAACCGGTCCATCTCCGTAAGTCCTGTAGGAATACCAAAAGCCTTGCCTTCCTTTAGGCTTTGTTCGCGCTCTAAAGCTTCGGATAAAGATTTCTCCAGAATACGATCAATATGCGTAATACGGGAATTGGCAGTCATAACCTCATTTATCCGGTCAAGATTGGCAGCAGTCTGAGCAATAACATTTGCAACATCCAATCTCTCATCCCGGGCAGCCTGAATAGTCTGGTTACCAAATTTCATTAATTCACGCTGTACAAACTTCTGAGCCACAACCTGTGCATAATAAGCAACCCGGACAACATTACCGGAATAATTGGTCAGCTCTGAAAGATAAGTATAATTCCCGGCCCTTTCCAGATTCCCCGTCTTCTTTAAAGCTTCTGCAACTGAAACCAAATCGACAGGAATTCCATCGTTGTCTGTCTTTAAAATAGCAGTATAAATACATTGGTGACGAAGATCATAAAACATCTCCGGAGTCAGGATCAAAGAAACTTCCGCCAAAGCATCTTCAAATGTCATCAACGAGCCAAGGACAGCAGCCTCCGCTTCTTTGGCATAAATGTTAAAAGTCAATTCTTCCTTCTTTGTTTCCATTTTCAATCGTCTTTAAATTCTCCGCTTTAAACCACACAGCGATCATTTTCTGCTTCCAGTTTTTCACCCGCTTACCCTTACTATCCTTCCAATTTCCGGCCGAATAATAATCGTATGCTTTGTTTGCCGCTTCTTCACTATATCCCTTATCAGAAAAATACTGTCTGACTTCCTCCGGCGTAGGTGGAATAAACCCTTTTTCATTACGTGCTTTATCTTCGGTTTCTAACCCTTTATCCCTGTTTTCCAAGCTACCAACCTCTGTAATTTCCCCGTCAATCCCTATAAACTTTGCTTTATCCGGTATTTTCGTCAACCAATACTCTTTTATAATGCTGATTTGTCTTTTACCGTCTAAAGCCTGCAAATACACCTCCTGGATATCCAGCGATGTCAGAATATGAAATTTTTTAAAAAGTTTCTCATTGAAAATTCCCCGTTTCAGGCAAACCCCTATAATATGCGGAATTTCTTCCCTGGGTACCATTCCCCGCATATCCCACCCGAACAAATCTTCATGATCCTTGCTCCATTCTACATAGTATCCATTCCGGTAAATATTACACATCAATTTCATCAAAGCGCATATTCCGGAAGCCCCGCATTCAACCGAGAAAAATTTTATTTCCTCCTTTTCAAAAAAATCAACATCTGTCGGAAAATAATCCAATCCCTTTTTAACAGGTCTTCCCATACTTATTCGTTTTTACGGATCCTGACAATCCTTACGGTGTTGGTTCTCACACGTGCCGGTCTCAGATCCATATTATTCATTGTCGCAATCATTTGCAGAGACAGGAAAAACATCATTATACAAACCTTCCAAACATTCGGCTCAATCAGTTCTTTCCTGATCAAATCTGTCAGGTTTTTCCGGGTTATATATTCTGCAACTATCCGGGTAACATCTGCAATACTCCTGGCTCCCAACTTCCGGTATATACTCTTTTTATGTGTATGAACAGTATCCACACTTACACAAAGTTCCCCGGCAACCTCTTTCTCTGTTTTTCCAAGTGCAAGATGCCCGGCAATCTCTGCCTCGCGGTTACTAAGCGATAACATCTTGATGGACATTATTTCCGGAAACCGCTGCAGCATGCCGCCGACACATATCCATTGCTCTCAAAGCTGTATTCCGGGCCTCCTCAATCAGTTCCGGATAGTTAATAACATCTTCCCGACGGATAATCTTCGTTACAGCCGTCCGGCTCAAACCATACTTTTCAGCTAATTCTGCCTTTTTTCCATGTGGCAGGTAATCCCGCCAGTCTTCTTTATTTTTCATCATTCATCAAAAATTATTAGTTTCACATCTAAAGGTTCCGTTACCCGTTCGTCACGGCTGCGGGATATCGTTTGTCTACCCAGCCAGTATGATGATTATAGCCGGGAATACGGTTGTAATTATAATACTCCGCTTCAATCATTTCCTTCCGGTAATCTCTCTCGGGTGATTTTCCCCCCTTTTTCTTTTTCATTTATTGAGCATTCTGTATTGTTGCTTGATCTGCCGGACATCCAGCGAGAACAGATAAGCCAGATCAAATTTCCTTTCAACTCTTTTTTCTCCCGCATTGCTAACCCTGATCAGATTCCGGTCGATCCACCGATCAAGTGTACTTTTCGATATTCCAAGAATCTGAGTTGCCGTATGACTGTCTACTTCCCGACCATCAAAACGACCTTCATAAAGCTCGGACAACATGGAAACGAGGTCCGATCTGTCGATTACGCAAATTGTTTCTTTCCCCATATACCTACAATTTTTATTTGGTTACAATCTTTTCTATAAACTCATTGCCACATTAAAATTTCCAGCTATCATGCAGAAAATTTTAATGTCAAAGGAGATAATTCCAACTCTTTCAACTTCTTACATAGTGCCTCACATAATACTCTCGCCATATTCACCTCCACCGCATTCCCGATAAATTTCTTTTGGTCGGCTTGCGTACCTATAAGAACATAGTTCTCCGGGAAACCCATGATTTTTTTCAACTCCGGTATTTTCAGCATTCTTTGCTTTATATCAATAATACCATAAAGAGCCATGATCTCCTTTATTTCCTTTACTACAGAAAGGTCATCTTCATAAATTTCATAAATTACTTCATGAGAAGTAATTTTTACAAATGACGGAATATATCCCTCCTCCTTTACAGAGCAATTTTCAACACAATCTCTCTTTGATACATATTGAATACTTACCAAATAATGCCATTTCCTATTAGCTGTTATTACCGGGGCTGGCTCCTGAACAGTACTACCAATATTTGAGAAATTTGTATTCATTAACCAGCGGTTACAAGTAACCAAGCTATGTTTCGGATTATTTGTAACAGTTCCGGCAGGCCCTTCCACTGACGCACAGTGACTATTACCATACTGCATATCAAAGAAATGGCACGAAACCTTATCGAAGCGATCCTTGGTAGTAACGGTCGGACAAGGCATATTGACTGAACGAACACCGTTTCCATGACCATAATAGGATGATAGAAAGTCTGCTGAAATAAGAGCGTGATTATCCTTCGTTTTAATTGTATGTGCAGGTCCCAGGATAGAAATGTTCTTACTTTCCGGATGACCACTGAAATATTTTGACAAAAACTGAACATTCTTCATGCCCGGAATATGTCCGGATATTTCTGTTTGTAATTTCAGAAAAGCACGTTTTTTTATATATTTCTCTTTCCCCCCAGCTACAAATTTTATTAAACCAGCTTTATGCCGGTCAAGGGTATTAGGGGAAAGTGGACAAGGACGGTCAAAAATACTTTTACCTTCATCATTAAAATCCAATACCTCCTTAACCTCTTTCCACCTCTTCAAAGGACCAAACAACGTATGTTGTGCTTCTTTGGAGTGTGTCGGTTCAGGAAATACTATTGGTAAACGTTTCTTTGCAAAAATTCCAAAGAAACGTTTCCGACTAGTATAAGCCCCATAATCTGCTGCATTCAGTGTTCGATAATCAAAACCATATCCACAACTTTCCACTTCGTTAACCCAGCGGTTATAATATTCACCTTTGCGTAATGGGTCAGGAATCATTGTCGGCAGATATTTGATTGTAGCATTTTTGCCCTTACCTTCTTTTTTTATTGTAAGCGGACAATATTCATACCCAGTTCCGGAATCTCGTTTTATTTTCACAATCAGCGGACCCCAGTCCATAAATTCCATCACATTTTCGATTTGTAAGAAGTCCGGATCAATCGCTTTTATATATCTGATAAGGTGTTCAGCCAAGGTACGGCTATCTGCATCCCGACTTACTCCCCCTTTTGCCTTGGAATGATTCGTGCATTCTAAACTTGCCCAAACTACAACAAAAGCATTAACAAATCTCTTACGCATCAAATTGATGTATTTTACAAGCTGGGTAAGATCCAATTTGCGAATATCCTCAGTAAGATGAAGAGCCTCCGGGTGATTCGCCGCATGACTGGCAATCGCGTTAGCATCGTGGTTCACACAGGCAATCACCCGAGCACATGGATTATTTTGATATCTGGCAGTTTCTACACCAGTACTCGTTCCACCGGCCCCACAGAACAAATCGACATAAATCAGTCGGATCAAATCATCCCGCCCCCCTTTAGAATAAACTCTATGTAAATAATCTAGCTCGGATTTTTCCATAACCTTTGCAATTTTATTTGTTTCATCACTATCCTCTAAACAGATAATTTCATTAATTTTGTTTGCGATAATTCACATTTGTCTATAAATTTGAAGTGAAAACATTTTTATTTATATGATTACACCTGAAATCAAAGACGAAATACTCGGTCAATTCATTTCCTCTGGGATGCGTTTCACTATCAATCTCAAAATGCACTGTCATAATTTCAATATTCCTTTTGATGAATTCGACGCAATTTTGCGGCAATTCGAAAAACTCAATCTGCTTAAAGCTCAAAGATATATAGGTGGAACTGCTCATATTACTCTCAATGCAGAGGCTCACGATTTCTTCAACAGAGGCGGTTTTGCCGTCCAGGAAGAAATCCTGAAAGCCAACCTTAATAAATTAGGACTTGAACTTGAAGCTCTTTCCAAAGAACTTGGCCCAAAGTATCTTGAAAAAGCCTCCACGCTCACGAGTCTGATCAGTAGTGCAACATCCATTATCAAATTCTTTGGATGAACATAGCTCATCAAGCCAATTCTCAAAATCCCGGAAAACTGATTTTTCCTTTCCACGTAGCCAATATTTTTGACTATCGCGATAGATTTCTTCCCCATTCACCAAAATTATTCTCTCCCCTTTATCTTCGTGGCTTATAAAAAAGATTTCAACTTTAACCTTAATTTCCTCCATAGCTTTCAATTATTTATTCGTCTTTTACTTATCCCCTAAACAGGTAATAGAAAATTTTGAAAGTATTGTAACCAGAATCAGAGATCTCGAGGTTCGCAATTCAGCCGGAAATAATCGTAAATAAAGTCAACATACTCTCTCAGAGTAGACTTATCACTAAAAATTATCGGGCCGTAGGAAATTCCTGCGGCTATCTCTATGCACTTTTTTCTGTATCTTCTTTCCCTTCTGTTTTTCCCTTCCTTCACATATTGATAAATCACCGGCATCTTAGCGCCGTAATGATTCCCACAAGCCCTCAGATACATTCTTAAACACCACATCCGGAACCTGCGTTCCCGATAGTCATTAACGATTTGTTTCACTGTTTTAATCATAACTTTTCTCCTTTTTATTCGTTCCTTCCCTATCCCCTAAACAGGGGATTTTGTTAATTTCGTTTGCGATAGTTTATTTTTGTTCATATATTTGAACTCAGAAATAGACATCAAAAGCGAGGTTTATTTCTGTTTACAAATATAGAGCTTTGCTCATCGAAAACAAATTTTTAATGAACATTTTTCATTGAAAATCCTTGAATACTATTTATATGACTGTAAAAGAAAGACTTAAATCATTTATTGATTATAAAAAAATATCTGTCAGAAGTTTTGAAAGACAGTGCAATCTTTCTTATGGATATGTAAATAATATCCGAGTATCTATACAACCAGACAAAATAACGAGCATTGCACTTCATTTTCCAGAATTAAATACAGGTTGGTTACTCACTGGCGAAGGTGAAATGCTAAAATCTAATTTTACCCAATCCGATGTTCGTAATATCGATACTCAAAATATGAACTGGATTCAAATTCCATTCATCCCGGTTCATGCTCGAGCAACATTTGCTGAGACATTTGAGACTGAAATCCATGAACTATCAACTTTAACCATTCCCCGGCTTCCAGGTATCAACTACGAAAATGGAAAAGTATTTGAAGTTGACGGTGACAGCATGGACCCAACCCTGATAACCGGCGAACAGGTATTTTGTGAATATGTGGATCCGGCAGATTGGAAATATATTACTGGCCCTGTAGTTATTGCCTTCGGCAACAACCTGATCGTTGTGAAACGAATTAAAGAAAACAACTTGGCCAATGGCGAATTAACCCTCTGGTCTGACAACGAAATGGGAGGTAAACTCACCCTCCACACCGAGCAGGATCAGATCCGGAGGATGTATAAAGTGCGTTATACTGTATATAAACCAATAAGATAATTCATTCTATGGATACTTATTTTGCTTACGATGTCGAAACTGCAAACTATGACTATTCTACTATTTGTCAAATAGGATTAGTAAAATTTGAAGATGGACAAGTTGTTGAAAGCTGGGACTTTCTTATAAATCCTCAAACAGAAGATTTCATGTTCACATGTATACATGGAATTACTTATAATATGGTTGAAAATAAACCTACGTTTAATGAAATATATCCTAGATTACTAGAAATAATCGGAAATAATTTTGTAATCCATCATACAGCATTCGATAAGTATGCAACCCAAGCTGCTTGTGAAGCGCACCAACAAAAGATATTGGATTTCTCAAGATGGATAGATTCCGCTAAGATGGTTCGCAGAACTTTCCCAGAATTTACAAAAAAGGGATATGGTCTAAAAAATATAGCACAACAAATAGGTATTGAATTCAATCATCATAATGCATGCGAAGATGCTTGTGCCGCGGGGCTCATTGCTTGGTTTTGCTGTAAAGAAAAAGGAATATCTATATCAGAATGGCAAAAATTAAATAAACGACCTATACATCTGACCACAAACTCTAAGGATATTCAGGAACTAATTAAAAATGGTAACCCAGAAGGAGAATTGTATGGAGAAAATTTGGTTTTCACAGGAACACTATCACTACCGAGGACAGAAGCTAGCTACAAAGCAGCCTTAGCAGGTTGTAAAATACAAGATGGAATTAATAAACAAACAACAATTTTAGTAGTGGGTATCCAGGATCATTTCACAACAGGGCACCGTGAAAAAAGCAGCAAGCAAATCAAAGCCGAAAAATTAATACAACAAGGACAAAATATTAAGATCATTTCTGAAAACGATTTTATAAAAATAATCTCTTTGCCAGAAAGATAACTAAATAATATGAAAAATTAGCAAAATAAGTTTTTCAAACAACAAATTATAAAATCTGGACAGATCTAATTTCTAATGCTATTATTGTCGGAATATTCGGTTACTTTTTAGAAATAATATATGTTTCAAATTATTGAAACTAATAAAAATAACTGATAACCTTTATGAGAATTACATATATTAATGTTCCTAATAATAATTTTATTCCAACATCCATTCCAACAAAAACCACATAATATTGAATATCAGAAATAAAATCAATACATACATATTCCCGCCTCGAGTACAATTAATAATCAAAGAGTTAGATCAGATCTAACTCTTTTTTATTACTATTTTATTTGTTTCAAAAAGTGATCCAAAACACATTATCCCTTCTATTCTTATTTCACAATAACAATTCCCCCTCCCGACAGAATCGTCAAGGAAAGTTCTTTATTTTTACTCAAAGTCACTTCCCGGGTATAAACATTACGTTTCAGGTCGTCATTATAAAGGGTCACCCGATTGCCTTTGGCAAACATCGGAAGTTGTATTTTCAGCTTCAACGGTTCTTTTTGGGCATTCACCCCGGCGACATACCATTTATCCCCATGTCTGCGAGCCAGAATACAATATTTCCCCGGATAACCGTCGATAAATACAGTCTCATCCCAGGTAACAGGTACTTGTTTCAGAAACTCCAGGCAAATTTGGGAAGCATCGGTCAGATTATTAGGGGCTAAAGCAAAATTCTGTATCGGATTCTGAAACAAGACGGTAGTAGCCAACTGGAAAGCATCTGTTGTCCGGCGGATATTACCTCCATCGTTGGTACGATTCAAGCGTTTATTGAGGAAACAGCCTCCGAATTCCATACAACCGACACTATTCCGGATAAACGGATGCAGACAGGCATTGAAAGCCTCCTCATCACAAAAATGCTGCTGGAAAATCAGGTTCTCGGAAGCCAGTACCGCCTCACTTCCCACATAATTGGGATACATTCGTTCCCACCCCCTGGGCAAGGTGCAACCGTGAAAAATAACCATCAATCCACAATCATCCGCATCGCTCAGAATAGCTTCGTACAACCTCATAGTCTCCTGCTTATCCCCTCCGAAAAAGTCTACTTTAATTCCCTTCACTCCCAGACTTTCGAGCCACCTCATTTCCCGCTTACGGACAATCGGATTGTCCATACAATTCACAGGACTTTGAACAATATCGTTCCAATATCCGCTGGAACTATACCATAAAAATATATCTACCCCCTTCCTATGGGCATAATCCGCCAAAGACTTCATCTTTTCCCGGCCGATCGTCCGATCCCACCAGTTATCTATCAATACATATTCATATCCCATTGCAGCTGCCAAATCGATGTACCTCACCTGATCCTCATAATTGATACTTCCATCCTGCCACAAAATCCAGCTCCAGGTTCCACGCCCGAAACGATAATCGTGAACCGTTTCGTAAAGTGGCTCCACGACGTCCCAAATGACCGTCGTTTCCACAATAGGCTTCAGATTATCCCCTACAGTAATGGTACGCCAGGGAGTTGTACCGGGCAAAGCCAATCCCGGGGCTACCGTTCCATTCCCATTATTCTCTTCGGGCATCGGAAAATCAAGGATATATAATCCACCTTCTCCGGCATCACTCAAACGAGAACCACAATAGCGGCTGTCCACACCCGTCTCACTGATCAAAGCCCAACCATCACAACCAATACGAAAAAGGCAAGGAAAAGTATAACCATGTCCATATCGAGAAGGTTCGTTCATCGGAACATCCACCCTATACTCCTCCTCATAACTGGGTTTTGTACGCATCCATCCGATCATGGCATCACTTTGCGGACACAGAAAAGTAGTCGTATATGCCGGAAAATCAAAACCCGTCGCTTCTCTTTCCACCACACAACTTCCTGCCTCCTTTCGGGGAATTACATATCGGAAAGCGATATCGTTATTACTCACCCGGAAAACGACATCTATCTCCTGCTTATCAGCATTCGCAAAAGTACAAATCAACTCATTCGCCTGATAGTGTATCTCTGATTTCTTGATCTTGTTCTGAGTATATGTTTTATCGATCCGACTTGTCTTTTGCCCAATCCAATTCATATTCCGGCTAAAATCCCCGATATCGGTCACCACCCCCAAAGGGGAATCTTCCAGAATTGTCTTTTCTTTGTAAGTGACAGAATAAACCGGTTTTCCCTGCTTCAAGGCCACATTCACTTTCAGATGAGAGTCAGGTCCAATTACCTCAGTCTGCTGAGCCCATACCGGAACGGCAATCCACACCAGCAAGCAGTATTTCAGATATTTTTTCATGTCTTTAAAATAATTTACATGCAGGACAAAGATAATATCTCCGCTATACAAAACAAGGATTAATCCTTATAAATTAACGTAACAGTATTCTATACACTTTAATTTTCCGGTATATTGATCATTTTGTCATTACTTAGAACTGTCAAAATGGCAAATATCGGATATGGCATAAATTTTGTAATTAACAAATAAAAAGCATAATGAATTATCAATATTAAATATAAAAAACAATGATTTCTGAAAAACTACAAAATGCGATCAATGAGCAGATTACTGCTGAAATGTGGTCTTCCAACCTGTATTTGTCCATGTCTTTCTATTTCGCTTGCGAAGGTTTTGACGGCTTTGCCCATTGGATGAAAAAACAATCTCAGGAAGAACTGGAGCATGCCTATACCATGGCTGATTACGTTACAAAGCGGGGAGGAAAAGCCAAAGTAGATAAAATAGACGTTGTTCCTCAAGGGTGGGGTAGTCCTTTGGAAGTATTCCAACATGTCTATGAACATGAATGCAAGGTTTCAAAAATGATCGACAATCTGGTTTCTATCGCTTCTGCAGAAAAAGACAATGCAACCCAAGACTTTCTGTGGGGATTCGTACGCGAACAAGTTGAAGAAGAAGCAACAGCACAAGGAATTGTCGACAAATTGAAAAAAGCCGGTGATACAGGTCTTTTGTTCATCGATGCCCAACTGGCTAAGCGATAAAGACCTCAGCATAAAAAACTGCCTGAATGATGAAGTGCGCCCTAAAAGTCGAACAAGAATTTTTAAGGCGCACTTTAAAGTATCAGACAGCTTCGTCTTCCTTATACACATCGGTTACTTCATCTTTTCAGATACTCGTATCAACTATATGGGAATATAAAACAGAAGATTATTCGTAAACTTTACTTTTTACAATCACATTTACAGATGATGACCGGAGCCTCGGGGAAATCGACGGGAATCCAGGTGGCATTATTGAGGTAATTGGTTATAGTCGTCATACCGACCAGCATGACCAAATCAACCAGACAAGCATCCGTATATCCGGCTTGATAGAAACGGCCGATCATCTCAGGGCCTACCTTGCCCCGATTCGTAACCAGCTCACAAGTAAAATCCACTAAGGTATCCAACTTTTCATCCCAAGTGACATTTCCTTTACGGATCGCTTCGATTTGCTTATCGCTCAAACCGGCCTCTTTAGCCAAAGCCGTATGCGCTGCCAAACAATAAGGATTCTGATTTACCTGACTAGTCACCAAATGAATCGCTTCCGTCTGAATTCGGTCAAATACCGTAGAAACATCCATAAAATCCATAAATCGTTTCAAGGCAGTTTCGGAACGGGTCATGAAGGCATACACATTCGGAACAAAACCCATCGACTGCTTTAATGCAAATAGCAATTTACGATCATGTTCCAATACTTCTTCCATCCGGGGTACTTTAAAATCTCTTCTCATCAGTTATATTTTTGGGGATTATACGAAAATTGAAAAATAAAGTTGAATTTTTACCGCAATATGGAAACTTTTAAAATTGCTTTACGTTTATTTCACAGATAAAACATACCATAAATTGGGAGAAAAGGAAAAAAGAACGGTACCCGCAGGTATCCACAAACTTAATGTACGTTAAACGACAAAGGAATATGCTAAACTAACCCAACCAATAGTATCGTACAGATACATACGAAAGGAACCGGAATAATTTCCGGTTTCTTTTTTTCCTGCTTCAGAAATATTTTCTTTAAATTACTTACCTTTGTATTCAATACATTATACTGCAACCATGAAAAATAAAAACATACTGATTCTGATTATTTCCTTCATCATTTTGCTCGTTGCCTGCTCGGCTCTGTCTATGAGTGCGGTAGCCAGTAATTACCGTTACACCTGGGTAGCCATGAACCCTTGGAATGGAGTCGAAGGTATTGCCTTTACCGTGGGTTATTTTTTGCATACCGGCAAAACCGTCAGTATGCTGATTACAATCGGCTTACTCCTCGTAATCTGGTGGCGGCTCTACGCTCTTATTCACCGGACCTTCATCAGATAATCTTCATCAGGAAGTCAATACATCACTCATGCACATTGATAAATTCATTTGTTTTGTGTAAGTTTGCAACTTCTAAAAACGACAGAGATCGGGTCATTTGATCATCCGGTAATTTCGTGATTCAGTAATTTAGCAACTCATCTATTATGAGAAAAGACGAAAGATATAACAAACGTGGTGTGTCAGCTTCCAAGGAAGACGTCCACAATGCGATAAAAAACATCGACAAAGGAGTATTCCCCCGGGCTTTTTGCAAAATCGTACCGGATTATCTGGGAGGAGATGAAGCTTATTGCAACATCATGCATGCAGACGGAGCAGGAACAAAGTCTTCGTTAGCCTATATGTATTGGAAAGAGACCGGAGATCTCTCCGTTTGGAAAGGAATTGCCCAGGATGCACTGATTATGAACATAGACGACCTTTTATGTGTCGGTGCAGTAGACAATATTCTGTTATCTTCCACGATCGGCCGGAATAAAAACCTGATCCCGGGAGAAGTCATTGCTGCCATTATCAATGGAACAGAAGAATTACTGGAAGAATACCGGAAACTAGGTGTAAGCATCTATTCTACAGGTGGGGAGACAGCCGATGTCGGTGATCTGGTACGCACGATCATTGTAGATTCAACAGTTACTTGCCGGATGAAACGGAAAGATGTCATCGACAACGCCAACATTCGCCCGGGAGATGTCATTATAGGCCTTTCTTCGTACGGACAGGCTACTTATGAAACCGAATATAATGGCGGAATGGGTTCTAATGGCTTGACTTCGGCCCGTCATGATGTATTTGCAAAATATCTGGCTCAAAAATACCCCGAAAGTTATGACAATAATGTACCGGAAGAATTAGTATATGCAGGGAAATGCCTATTGACGGACTGTGTCGAGGGAGTAGGTATGAATGCAGGAAAATTGGTTTTATCTCCGACCCGTACTTACGCTCCGGTAATAAAACAAATTCTGGACAAATACCGTTACCAGATTCATGGGATGATTCACTGTTCAGGAGGAGCCCAGACTAAAGTGATGAATTTTGTCGAGAATATGCATATTGTAAAAGACAATCTTTTCCCCGTACCTCCTTTATTCCGGTTAATCCAGGAACAATCGGGTACGCCTTGGGAGGAAATGTACAAAGTGTTCAACATGGGTCATCGTATGGAAGTTTATGTCGACGAGGAATTGGCAGAAGAAATTATCGCTATCTCAAAGAGTTTCAATATCGATGCCCAAATCGTCGGTCGTTGCTACGACAATGACGAAGGCGAAGGAAATAAGCTTACCATACTCAGCGAATTCGGGAAATTCATATACTGAACGGTAGGTTTGATTCGTAAATTTTATATATAAAACGAAAGGATGCCCGTAATAGAGCATCCTTTTATCATTCCTTCAAATCTTCCCGCATTTGCAGCAAAGTATCCATTAATAACGGAATATTCTCCTTTACTGTATTAAAAATAACATCTGCATCCACTTCAAAATAGTGATGTACAATTATATCACGCATTCCCATCACTTCACGCCATGGTATTTGTGGGTAATAAATGAGCAAATTGCCTGCTGTTAATTTATCCAGATTCTTTATACTTTCACCAGTAGCAATCAATTTCATACAAACTCCATCCAGTAATAAAGTTCCTGTAGCAGAATCCAGAAAATCATTAGTACAATGAATATTTTCAGTTCGTTGCTGAATGACTTCCAGAGATTCTATCACTTTGTCAAGCAAATGCAAAACTTTTACATCATACATAAATAGCTTCCTCTTGAATGGTTTGCTTTAATACCTCATCCATTTTTTCACGCACACGAACCAAATCTACCGGACGTCCCAATAAAGCTTCTAATTCATATTTGATACGAACTAATGTAAACAACGTAGGCGCCTCTCCTTCATAGCAAATATCAATGTCACTATTTTCAGTCTGTTCACCCCTGGCAACACTCCCAAATATCCCCATGCGTTTAATGTGATAAACAGAAGCATGGGTTTGCATGTAGACTGCCAGTAGTTGTATATATTCATTGATAGATTTCATAAAATATCATCTGGTTCATATTCACAAATATAAGAATTATCTGACAGTTAGACAATATGTTTATTCAGCCTGTTTTTCTTTTTTATAAAACTACAAAATCGTCTACTCTGTCAATTCGGGAAATTTATATACTGAACGGTAGGTTTGATTCGTAAATTTTATATATAAAACGAAAGGATGCCCTGCAAAGAGCATCCTTTTTATTGTTCTAATCAATTATATAGAGCTATTAGCTTCTTCACTATATGATAAAAGAACTTTTCTGACTTTGTAATGATCCAGGCCGGCTCAGGGTGACAAAGTAAACCGGCCGGAAAGGCAAACGATCTTACAGAAAAACTTACATGAATACATTCTTACCTTTTCGAGACAATTTGGTAGAAAATATAACCGAACTTCGTCATTGCATCAAAAACAAGCAACTACCCTTTCCATGCATTTATAGATTCCAGCAAATTTTTATATCCATTCTTTGCTCTGTCATCCGCAGTATCCACACATTGCCGGACGTATGTCACCATCTGCTTTTTCACCTCATCCGGTGCATTTACAGCAAAATATCGCAATAACACATCCAGATTCAAACGTAATTTTGCATCAGGTAAACGAACCACCTCCTCGGTATAACACTTCATCAAAGCTTTCCAGTTCCGGTCCAGATAACAGGTAGTCAGCCGATCCAGATAAACCAAAGAATAATCAGCCCTGAAACCGGTATTTCTCACGGATTCGCAAACTTTCATAAAATCTTTCTCCTGCATTCTACCCGCCAGATAATCTATATAAAGGGGGAAAATCAGCCGTTCCGTTTTATTTTCCAATCCCTGAGTGTCAATGTTCACAAAATCTTTCCAATTATCCAAAATAAATCGGAAAACAGGATGCTCAACCCGATCGGCAAAATGCTCAGATAATTTCCAGACTTCCGGATACAGTTCTTTTTTCCCTTTCACCTCCCTCAAATAACTTTCGACATCAGTATTAAATGTATTCAGTTCCCCCGCCTCAGAAAGAATGATTATATAATCTGCCTGTTTTTTCAATGGACACGCACTCAAGCTTCCGTATTGTTTCATATCTGTATAAGAGACCTCAGGATCAAGGGCATAACGGGCGATCCGAACAAAACGTCCTAACTCCGTTCCGCCCTGTAAACGATACTTGATCCGTCCGTCCGGATATAAAACCAACAGAGTCGGATAAGCCCGAATACCGTATTTCACCGCGATTTCCGGTCCTTCCCCTTTTTCCATGTCAATTTTTACATTCACACACATACCGTTAAAAATATCTCCTACTTCTTTACGGACAAAAACTTGTTTGCTCATTACCTTACACGGTCCACACCAAGAGGTATAGCAATCCAAAAAAACATATTTATCTTCGGCCTTCGCCTTATCCAATGCTTCCGCCAAAGTCAGGTCTTCAAAAACGATTCCTCCTTCCAATCCGGCTTCTAACATCAAACTTTTATATTCAACCGCCATATTTTTATCCAATACCGCTATTCTGGAGTTCATATAAGCGACTATTTTGTCCCGGGCTTCTTTCCCGGTATTTACCAATTGAGGCAAAGACATATCGATCCCCCGGGCAACACGAACATCCATCCGGGGAACTTTCATCGCGACCACATCCATCATTTTCAAGATATCCCCTTTTAAACGCATGGCAGCGATATCACACAAGGCATAAATATCATGTTGTTCGTCTACCTCTGCTTTTCCGAGTGTTCTTCTAATATCCGCCACCTCTTTTTCCGACAAGCGGTCTTGTCCGATTGCCGTATAATACAACGGCATCATATAAACAGCAGCAATACTGTTATCCACTTTCTCTACTCCCACTGTCCGGACAAAATCTGCTTTATGGGTGATCAGGTATTCCAAAGCCACCGAATCTTTCCTCCTAAGCCGGTCTGAAAAAACAGGCCAGTTTACTGCTTCAGACCACTCTTCAGGCTTCAGCATACTGAAATATTCACCTGCCACTTTTTTATACTTTTCTTCTTCATTCGCCACTTTCAAAACGGCTGCATATTTCCGTAAGAATTCCTTGTCACGCAATTGACCGGCATACAGTTTATTCATCCCGGCCAATGAAGTTGAAGGCGAAAGAGCACAAGCCACCTGTTTCTGAAATTCAGGTAATTCCGATCCTCCGACAATCCGATGTACCAAATTACCCTCTGCATCCAATACAACATAATGGGCCATAAATTTAATGTTATATTTCGACTTGAACTTCTCTCCTTCTTCTGTATTGAGATCTATAAAAAAATTAATAAAATGTCCGTCCATCCATCGGGCAAATTCCTGATTACTGAAAACTTTTTTGTTCATCCCATGGCAAGGAATCGCCCAGTCTTCAAAACAATTGCAAAATATCAGTTTATTCTCTTTTTTAGCCAAATGAAGTGCCTCATCCAAAGAATAAACATATTTCATTTTCACATCAGCGGCAACAGCATCCCCATACATACTCTGAGCCTGAACTATCCCCTGAAAAATCCACAAACAACAAACCGATACAATAAAAAACTTCAACTTCATATTCATCTTTCAATCTTTATTTTTAACACATCTTACACTATATAACACCGGACGGGTCGAGCTATGATCTACGACTGCAGACATTCTCATAATCTGATCCGTATAAATCGCAATATTCCTCGTCATTCCCAAGCTGATCGTATCTGTTTTGACCAGATCCGAACACCAGAAGTAGGCATTCTGCCCCAAATTGATATAATTATCCCGTTGTGAGTTGACCAAGCCCCGTGCTCCTCCGTAACGAACATCAAAACCGATCCCTTCTTCCCCCTCTTTCAACAAGACAGCCTGTCTTTCTCCCCGCCACACATCCTGTTTTTCTACTTCTTCTGCAGTCATTCCCAAAGCCTTTTCCAAATTTTTCCAATCTGCATCGCTGGGCAATCGCCATCCTTCAGGAATCGCAGCCAAAGCAGCATCATAAGTATACAACAAACCGTACGTTTCCGAATAATGGCCATTGGCAGCCTCTGCCTCTTCAAAATGTTCCAGTCCTTCCTCCAATGCGGTATTATACAGCTCCTGACAGGCTACCTCATACATCCGGTCATATGCTAAATCTTTACATTCAACAGCAACCTCATAACTTCCTGCAGCCTTATTCTTGATCTGTAATAAATAACTGGGTACCGGTAAAGTTTTCTTTATTCCCTCTATCACACTCCAATCTGCATCGGAAATTTTTCCCTCCTCGTATGCCTTATTCAACTCTTCCAAGAAAATTTCCCTGTACTCATCACCTGCCG
>OJMI01001866.1_pt1 | contig 21027 bp, 23 predicted proteins | sample 1597131 | NCBI WGS metagenome assembly OJMI01 (sample SAMEA2452116, study PRJEB22498) | human gut metagenome | reverse complement strand
TTTTGGCAGACACAAAAAAGGCCATCTCAAACTTCAATTTGAGACAGCCTCTTTTTTGCTCTTCTTGGAGGGAAATGAAAACTTCGATTTATACATTTTGTTTCAGGTGATGGAAGGTGAAATATTCAATCAGGATAACATAAAAATCTTCAGTATGTAATAGCTTGCTTCTCAGTGTGTTGAATGGAAGTCGTTTCTCTGTTTGTTGAGCCTTGACTGCCAGCGTGCTGGGGCTTGGTTGCCAGCGTGCTGAGGCTTGGTCGCCAGCAAATTTGTTTATGGGGCACATTGGTTAGCGTATAATGAAATCTCTATTTGTTTGGTAGATAGCCGAATATACATTATCTTTAGGCGTACGTTTTATTTTGGGTTATGAATTATCCTTTGATTTTCAGAATATGATTGATTAGAAGGATTTTCTTAATAATAAAAATTTAAGCAGCGCTATTTAAATAATGAGCAACAGAATATTGTCAGTCGGATTTTTCCTGTTTTTAATGATATCTTCTTTAATGTCAGGACATCATAGCTATTGTCGTGCGAAAGATGTGGTTGCTGATGACTTGACCCGAGCATTGGTATTGACCCTTGCTGAAAAAAGCGACGATATTATTACACCGGATACTGTCAGGGTATATAAACAGATGTGTCTGTCAACAGATGGACTGGTATTATTTGCTGTTGCAGACAAGGATTTTTGTAATCATCTTCAATATGAGCAGTTGCGTCAGAATGCTTTTATATCGTTAAGTATGATAGATGAAAGATATAAGGATGAATGTATCAATGGAGGTGCTGTTTATAGTGATACTATGGTAGTAAGGAAGGAAAATACCCAATTTGCTTTGAAGGCGTATGCCGATTTGCCGATGGTTACCCTGTTCCGTATGTCAGATCAGCGTATGTCTTTGACTTTAGCTCTTGTCGCCTTTTTGTGGGCTATATTCTCATGGCGTTATATTGGATGCCAACGTGAACCAAGCGAAACGATTAGTTTTGGAGGACTTGTTTATTCTGAAATAGATGATTGTTTTTATGACGTTCATGATACTCCGATTCATTTTACTCCTATGCAACAACAACTCATGTTGCTTTTTTGGAAAACTCCTTCACATACTCTGTCAAAAGAAGACATCTGTTTAGCGCTATGGCCGAAGAAAGAAGATGCCAGTGACACTCTTTATACCCTGATACGCAGGTTGAAACCTGTTATAGAAGAGAGTACGAATCTTAAAATTGTGGCCAATAGAGGTAAGAGCTATTCGTTGAAAATTAGATAGATAAAACATTGTCAGCTAAATGTCAGGGAAATGTCAGTTTATGCTTTGCTGAGTTCATGAATGGTGAGATACTTTTGTACCTGATAAAAAGCGGGTACAATGAAAAGGACTTCTAACAAACAAAAATGTATTTTTTGTCTGAGTGATGTATGGTGGCCATGTATCAGAGAGATGCTCAGAAAAATATTACTTTTCTCAATAATGTTTATTACTCCTACATTTTTAGTGATAGCTCAAAATGTAGATAAGTCTGTAACTCTTGGTGAAGTGGAAATAAAAGCTGCGCAGGTAATAAATAAGTCGGATGGTATGTTGATTTATCCGTCCGAAGTGCAGAAAGAATTTTCCGATTCAGGATACAGTCTTCTTCAGAAATTATCTTTACCCAATATTCGCATTGATGAGGTAGCTTGTAGTGTTATTGCTATTGATAATAGAGGTAGTGTTCAGTTACGCATTGACGGTATTGTAGTCGGAAAATCTGAAATGATGTTGCTTGATCCAAATCGTATTCGCAGAATTGATTTTATAGAAAGTCCGGGAATACGTTATGGTGATGATATTGCTTATGTGATAAATATTATAACCAAACGCGCTGATAGTGGTTATACGATAGGAACAAATCTCACACAGTCTGTTGCGAATAGCGGAGAGGCAATGGTATATGGAAACTGGAATATAGGAAGAAGTGAGGTTTCGCTAAGTTACGATTTTAATTATAAAGATTTCAAAGGTAACCGTTTGCAAGAAACAACGGCTTATGTCTTGAATGACGGCTCTGTTTACACGGTCCATCGCAATGACTTTGCATCGCGCGACAGGTATTTCAACAATACTTTCAAGCTAAGTTATAATTTTGCAGATTCGCTTCATTCTGTCTTTCAAATATCGTTGACTGGAGACTTCTGTCATGTTCCCGATAATAATAACCGAAAGAATATAATGGATGATATCAGACATTATGTGGCAACTCAACAAAGCCGCAATCTTACTGCCAGTCCGGTATTGGATATATATTATTATCGTCGGTTGACTTCGAGACAGTCTTTTGTTCTTAATATGGTAGGGACATACATTGACACAGATTCATCCAACAGTTATGATGAAGGTTCATTGTATCATTATACTGTAGACGGGAAAACATATTCATTGATCGGTGAGACTCTCTATGAAAACCGTTTGAAGTATTTTACCTTTTCTTTTGGAATTAATTATATGCAGAAATCTACGCGCAATGAATACGGTGGCAATGTAACATCGTTGAATGCAATACATAATAATCGACTGTATGCGTTTGCTGATATAAAGGGCAGTTGGAATAAGTTTTTTTATGCAGCAGGCATAGGAGCAAGCTATTTGCACTATAGTCAACAGAAACACAACTATGATTATTGGCTTTTTCCGTCCGAAGTTGTCATTGGGATATAATTTTGTTGATTGCCTGCAGCTAAAGTATGATTTTCAATGCAAGGAGCATGTATCCCGGATAGCAATGATTAGTGATGCCATGATTCGTATAAACAGTATGGAGTGGATTGCAGGAAGTCCAGATCTTAAGCCTAACCGTGATATGGAAAATGTTGTAAGATTGTCGTATAACAAAGCACGATGGCATTCGTTTGTTCAAGGTTCTTATAAAATGTGTATTCATTCAAACATGGCGGCTTATGAAAGAACTGTTGACGATAAGTTTATTTATACCCAGCGAAACCAGAAGGAAATAGATGCGTTGAACATTATGTTATATACAGATTTCTGGATAATACCCGATAAACTGAGTGTAATGGCTTATGGAGGATTGTTTCGCTGTTTTAATTGGGGTGATGATTATACGCATTGTTATACGGCCTATTATGCATCGGGAAATGTGAATGCTTATATAGGTGATTTTTCATTATCTGTCTATGCCGATAATGGTTGGCGTTTTCTTGAAGGAGAAACACGTGGTTACAATGGTTTTGATGTTGCTTTGAAATCATCATACAAGTATAAGAACTGGCAGTTTTCCATAATCTGGCAACGGCCTTTGATTAGCAAATACAAAATGTATGAGTCGGAGGTCTTGAACCGTAATCTGAATAAGATTTCTACACTTTACAGTACTGATAATGCAAATCTTATTACTTTTAAAGTTTCCTGGAGACTGAATAAAGGACGCAGATATAAATCAACGGAGAAAACAATTCATCTGGCAGATGATGATACCGGTATTATCAGATAGACGGTTTTGGCATCTGATTCTCTTGTTAAAATTTGGATACTTGAAGAATATGTCCCATCTTTGCGGGCGAATTAGAAAACCAAAGATAGTTTTGTAATCCTCATCGGAGGGCGATAAAGAAAGCCGGATAAGATGACTGGGTAAAACCAATCAGCTTATCCGGCTTTTTTGGCTTAAAAAACAAAGTAATAACAGATAAATATAAATGACGATGAAAAGAGATTCAATTGATTTGAGTACACTCAATGTGTTTACCTTGTTTCGGAAATATTTTGTTCCTACCTTGTTGGGCATGCTTAGTATGTCTGCCGTAACGGCTATTGATGGTATATTTGTCGGTCATGGAGTAGGGAGTGACGGTATTGCCGCCATTAACATCTGTATCCCTTTGCTTATGATTTTCACTGGAGTCGGCCTTATGGTGGGAGCTGGATGTTCTGTGGTGGCTTCCATCCAATTATCAAGGGGAAAGCAGAAAGCTGCCCGGCTGAATGTAACGCAGGCTTTATTGTTTGTAACCATCATAGCATTGATACCATCTGTCTTAATGATGATTTATCCTGAGAGTACGGCACGCATGTTAGGGTCATCCGAACATCTGTTGCCTAAGGTGACCGATTATCTGCTGTGGTTTGTTCCTTCATGGGTGTTTCAGATATGGATAACGGTATCTTTGTTTATAATCCGTTTGGACGGTGCTCCTAAGCTGGCCATGCTATGTAGTCTTATAAGTGCTGTAATCAATGTTGTGCTTGACTGGCTTTTCATTTTTCCTTTTAATTGGGGAGTTATGGGAGCTGCCTTTGCTACCTCTATAAGTATTGTTGTGGGTGGGTTGATAGCGGTGGTTTATTTGCTGTTTTATGCCCGTCATCTGCGTTTGTGTCCGATAAAGTGGAGTTATAAAAGCTTGCGTCTTTCTTTACGTAATCTCAATTATCAGTGTAGAATAGGTTCTTCTGCTTTATTGGGCGAGGCAACATTAGCCGTACTTATGTTTGTGGGTAATCAGGTTTTCATGTATTATTTGGGTGATGATGGAGTTGGAGCTTTTGGAATAGCTTGCTATTATATACCCTTTGTCTTTATGGTTGGAATGCTATTGCACAGTCGGCTCAGCCTATTATCAGCTATAATTATGGCTTGGGATATAAAGATAGAGTCATTGCTACTGAACATATAGCGTTAATGACAGCAGTCGTTTGCAGTTCGATTGTGACTTTGGCTTTTACTTTTTATCCAGGTTTGTTGGTCGGGCTTTTTATCAGTCAGGAAGATGAGGCTGCACGGATAGCTGTTAGCGGTTTTCCTTATTTCTCATCCGGATTTGTATTCTTTGTAGTAAATATTGCAATAGTAGGTTATTTCCAGAGTGTTGAAAGAATCCGTCCGGCAACCCTTTTCGCTTCTTTGCGTGGAGTTGTATTTCTTGTACCCTGTTTTATTCTGTTGCCGAAATTATTGGATGTGCCAGGGATATGGCTTGCTTTACCTTTATCGGAATTTTTAACGACTATAGCAGTAGCTTTGTTCCTTTTGATTAGAAAATATGAAAAGGGATGATAGGCAATAATATAAAAGAAAAGGATGCATTATTTGATGCATCCTTATATCTTTAATGATTTCTGTTCTTGGTGATCCGCTTGGGGCTCGAACCCAAGACCCCAACATTAAAAGTGTTGTGCTCTACCTGCTGAGCTAGCGAATCAATCCTTTATTGTATTTCATTTCTGAAATGCGTGTGCAAAGGTAGACGCTTTTTTTGAATTAGCAAAATATTTTGGAAACTTTTTTTGTGTGATATTAGCAGTGAGAAATATATAGGATTGATATTTAGGATGTTGTATTAAGAATCGAATTTATGGAATATTGCAGAGTTATGATGTGTTGTAGGGTTAATAGATGATTTTTGCTTTTCTATGCGTCCTTATTTTGAGAAATTTGTTTCGTCGGAACAACGCCTAAAAATGGCTTAAAGTCGAATAAATAGAGTGTAACTCTAAATTATAACTAAAATTAAGTGTTAGTAATGCGTGAATATGCTATTTTTGTTTTTTAAATAATTGAAAAGGAAGCATGGGAAAATTGTATGTTGTTCCTACACCGGTTGGTAATTTGGAAGATATGACTTTTCGGGCCATAAAGGTGTTGAAAGAGGTGGACCTGATTTTGGCAGAGGATACACGTACTTCGGGTATATTGCTAAAGCATTTTGAGATACAGAATGCAATGCTGTCACACCATAAGTTCAATGAGCATCAAACGGTAGATAAGGTTGTGACACGTATTAAGGGTGGTGAAAATGTAGCATTGATTTCTGATGCAGGAACTCCAGCTATATCAGATCCGGGATTTTTGTTGGTGCGTGAATGCGTTCGTAACGGTATAGAAGTTCAGTGTTTACCCGGGGCCACAGCCTTTGTTCCGGCTTTAGTTGCTTCCGGATTGCCGAATGAGCGTTTTTGCTTTGAAGGATTTCTTCCCCAGAAAAAAGGGCGTGTTACCCGTTTGACAAATTTGCAGGACGAGGTACGTACTATGATTTTCTATGAATCGCCTTATCGGTTGGTAAAGACACTGGGACAGTTTATCGAGTTCTTTGGTGCAGACCGTCAGGTATCAGTATGCCGGGAAATTTCAAAAATACATGAGGAAAGTGTGCGTGGAACCTTGGCCGAAGTATTGGAACATTTTACCCAAAAAGAACCTAAGGGTGAAATTGTGATAATATTGGCAGGGAAAGACGAGAAAGTAAAAAAGGAAAAGAAAGAAGATAATTAAATACACGTTTAACTAAAAAACAACAGAATTATGAAACAATTAGTATGGTTATCAGTATTAGCCGTTGCTTTGACTACATCATGTGATCAAATAGGAGGAGGTAAGGCTTTACGTGCAGAGAACGATTCTTTGAGAGTTGCTCTTTCTGAAAGAGAAGGTGAATTGGATCAGATAATGGGAACATTCAATGAAATCCAGGAAGGATTCCGTTTGATAAATGAGGCAGAGGGCCGTGTTGACTTACAAAAGACTCAAAACGGTGAGAAACTTTCAGCTTCTCAAAAAGTAAAAGACGATTTGAAGTTGATTACGGAAACAATGGCACAAAACCGTGAAAAGCTGGCTCAACTTCAGAATCAGTTGAAAAACAGTCGCTATCAGTCTGCTGAGTTGAAGAAAGCGATTGCTGCTTTGGAGAAAGAACTTGCAGACAAAGGCGAACAGATTAAGAACCTGCAGGCAGAACTTGCAGCAAAAGACATTCGTATTGCTGAACTGGACGATGCCGTTAGCGGACTGACTGCTGATGTTGAGAATCTTTCTGCAGAGAATGAGTTAAAGACCAAGACTGTTGCTGCTCAGGAAAAAGCTATGAATACAGCATGGTTTGTATTTGGAACGAAGTCAGAGCTTAAGGAGCAGAAGATTCTTAAGAATGGCGATGTGTTGCAAAGCGATGATTTCAACAAGGATTACTTTACTCAAATAGATATCCGTACGGATAAGGAAATCAAGCTTTATTCAAAGAGTGCCAAATTGCTTACTACTCATCCTGAAGGTTCTTATTCTTTGGTAAAAGATACAAAAGGACAATATGTCTTGAAAATCACTGATCCGAATAAGTTCTGGAGTGTTTCCAAATATCTGGTAATTCAAGTCAGATAAGTTCCTTATCAGTACAAATCTGGTAAAGCTGGAATATATATGACAAAGTACGAAAATCTATTTTTCGATTTGGATGATACATTATGGGCGTTTACAAAAAACGCCCGTAATTCTTTTGCGGAGGTTTATAAACTGTTCGATTTTGATTGTTATTTTGACTCTTTCGAACAGTTCTTTGCCATATATACCGAGCGTAACCTGCTCTTGTGGGTAGATTATGATAATGGTCGCATTTCAAAGGATGAGTTGAATAATGAGCGTTTCAGCTATCCTTTGTTACAGGTAGGGGTAGACGACCCGGAACTGGTCAAGCGTTACATGGCCAAGTTTTTTGAAATAATACCTACCAAGACAGAACTGATGCCTTATGCCCGTGAGGTTCTTGAATATCTGAAAGACAAATACAATCTTTATATTTTGTCAAACGGTTTTAGAGAATTGCAGTCACGAAAGCTGGAAAGCAGTGGTATTGACCATTATTTCAAGCGGATAATTCTTTCGGAAGATTTGTGGATTAATAAGCCCCGTCTGGAGATATTTTATTTTGCATTATCGGCTACTCAGTCAGAAGTGCACAACTCCCTGATGATTGGTGACAGTTTTAAAGCCGATATACTGGGAGCCGATAGAGTGGGTATGGACCAGGTATTCTATAATCATAAGGGATGTGTAGACATGCCGTTTAAGCCGACTTATGAGATAACATCTCTCAGGGATTTATATTCCATACTGTAAGGTATTGGCATAAGACTTTGTCTCCAGTAAGATAAATACAGAGAATACAAAATAACCCGGTAACTGAAAATTCAGATGCCGGGTTATTTTATGTATTGTGCTGTATCGTTATCGTTTCACTACCCAGATGCTTATTTCGTAAAGCAGACAGATAGGGAAAGCCACGATACAAAGTGTGAATACGTCTGAAGTAGGAGTGATGATGGCCGCGATGACAAGTATTACCACTATGGCATGCCGCCTGTATCGGCGCATGAATGCGGCCGACAGCATGTTCAGCTTTCCCAGAATCCAGCATAGAATGGGAAGTTCAAAGAGCACCCCCAGCATGAAACTCATGACCAGCAGCGTGTCCATGTACGAATGCAGGCTTATCATGTTTGTAACTTCTGTACTGACCTGATAAGTTCCCAAAAAGCGGAATGTCAGTGGGAATATCAGAAAGTAGCAGAGCAATACTCCCAGTATGAACATGATATATCCTACGCAAATGGCACGCATGGAATATTTGCGCTCGTTTGTATACAATGCCGGTGAGATAAACCTGAACAGAAGATAAATACAATAAGGCGATGCAATAAGGAATCCGGCATAAACAGAGGCCTTTACATGAATTTTGAATTGTTCTGCCAGACCTGTATTTATCAGGCTTACGTTAAAATGCGGACTGTCAGTTCCTCCCAACCACGCACTTATGTGATTGAATAATCTGTAAATGATGAAGTCGTCGTTCTTGGGGGCAAGAATGATTTGAAACAATTCCTCTTTGAAGAAAAAGACTGCAATGCTGCATGTGACAATGATTACAGCCATTTTTATCAAAGAGCCGCGGAGCACGTCAAGGTGTTCCCAGAACGTCATTTCCGCAGCTTGTTTTTCCTTATTTGTCATCTTTCTTTTCTGTATCTTTCATTTCGTCTTTCTTCTTTTCTGTTTCAGGGTCTATGCCGTTCATTCCTTCCTTGAAACTGCGCACACCTTTTCCCAAGCCCTTCATCAGTTCCGGAATCTTTTTTCCGCCGAAGAACAACAACACGATTAAGACGATAAATAGAATTTCCTGAGTTCCTATTCCAAACATGGTTACTTACGAATTAAATGTTTTATAAATAAATATCCTCCGAATATTTGCAGCAGCATTCCCGGTATGCCAATTCGGAAATCCTGTACAGCCAGATAGAAATCGCCTTTCATGGCCCATTCACCCAGAGTTCCTGCTATCTGATAACAAGCTACAACCGATATCATGAGCAGAATGGATACCTTCTGGTAACGGTGAGCCGTAAATCCGGCAGCGGCAGCCAGCAGAACCGATTTCAACAGGATGGCAGGCAGGCCGCTAACAGGTGGCATGCCAAACATCCATGAGTTGAGCAGGGGAGACAGTATCGCAGTAAGAAGTCCCACTTTCCAACCGTATTTATAGGCTCCGATAAGTGTGAAGAAGTAAATCGGAAGCCAGGTTATTCCTCCTTTGGGAACCAGATGAAACAACTGCGGCAATACAATGTTTCCCAAAATGAAAAGCAATGCTATTCCATAAGTCTGTATTCTGCTATATGGAAGATTGTATAATCTGACGGTTTCAGTTTTCATGTTTATGTCTTTCTTTTAAGGGTTATTTTTTATGTTCGTTTTGCATTTTCTCTATAAACTGGCTGATAGCATCAAACATTCTGTCTATAGACTGCTCGTTGTAGCACAACTGTTCCAGCGGGCACCAGCCTGTTTTTGTCCTGTTTTCTATGTGATGAGTTTCCGTGCCGTATGTTACGGGAACAGTATGCTCTTTTAGCAGAGACAGGGCAGGAGTGCTGATGGTGTCGGCATATACCTGACCGATTCCACCTTTTATCAGGAGTGATGCCGCAGCTTTTCCTATAACCTTGTCGACTATGCATGCTCCCCGCATGAATTGGGGCTCATGAGTCAACAGATAATACAGGTCAGCCACTCCCCGTTGGCGGAAAATGCGGATATCCGTACCGTTGGCTATTACGCAGGAGCATTTCTCGGCATGTAATGTTTCTATCAGTTCGTTCATGTTATAAAGTTCCTTGTTTCAGTTTTTCTACATATTGGTCTATGCGGTGCAGTTCGTCTGGAATCTCAATGCTTTGCGGGCAGTGAGATACGCATTGTCCACATCCGATACAGTGACTGGCCTGACGCAGACGCGGCACACTGTGGTCGTATCCTATCAGGAAGGCGCGTCGTGCCTCTTCGTAGTTCTTGTCGTGCGATGATGTTGATAGATTTCCGTCATTTACACACTTGTTGTAATGCAGCAATACTGCCGGAATATCTATGCCATAAGGACACGGCATGCAATATTTGCAGTCGTTGCACGGAATGGTGGGATATTGCATCATCAGGTCGGCCGTCTGTTCCAGGAATTCATGTTCTTCTTCGGTCAGCGGTACCAGAGGCGAATAAGTGCGCAGATTATCCTGCAGATGTTCCATGTATGTCATGCCGCTGAGCACGGTGAGTACTCCTGGAAATGAACCGGCAAAACGGAAGGCCCATGAAGCTATGCTGACTTCCGGCTGACGTTGTTTCAGGCGTGATACGATATGGTCGGGTACGTTCGACAAACGTCCTCCCAAAAGCGGTTCCATGATAATGGCTGGGATATGGCGTTTTTCCAGTTCTGCATAGAGATATTCGGCATCTACGTTTTTTTTCGAGGCATGGCGCCAATCTACATAGTTAAGCTGTATCTGTACGAAATCCCAATGAACTTTGTCGTGCATGGCCAGTACCTCATCGAATACGTCTACTGTTCCGTGAAATGAAAAGCCTAGATTTCGGATTCGTCCGGCTTCACGTTCCTTCATCAGGAAGTCTATCATTCCGTTGTCGATATATCGTGCTCTGAACGTTTCAATACCTCCGTTTCCGATAGAGTGTAGCAGATAATAGTCTATATAGTCTACCTGCAGGTCTTCGAATGATTTCCGGTACATCGCAATCGAGTTTTCTCTTGTATAGTTTGAGAAGTTCGACAGTTTGGTAGCAACATAGAATTTTTCCCGCGGATGACGTTTAAGTGCAATACCCGTTGACTTTTCCGACCATCCCTGTACATACACGGGTGATGTGTCGTAGTAGTTCACTCCATGTGCCATGGCGTAGTCTATCAGTTCGTTTACGGCATCCTGATCTATTACGTTGCCTCCTTTTTCGGGAGCGGGCAGGGTGGGCCATCTCATGCATCCGTATCCCAGCAACGACACTTTCTCATTGGTCTTCGGATTGACTCTGAGCGTCATCTTGTCTGTGGGGATTTCGCCTTGAGCCTGTAACTTTTGGCCAGCCTGCTGCTTTCGTCCGCATCCGGTCAGGGCCATTGTTGTAGTTGCCGTGCTGATTCCGACTATTTTCAGAAACTCACGGCGAGACATATCTTTGTTGTTCATGTTACTCATGATGCTTGTGTTTTTGTAGTTGATTATACCATACGGTGTCTTTCGTGTCCTTCCACGTAGATAGCGCTGAACGGTCGTGCCGGGCACAGGTTCTCGCAGGCACCGCATCCGATGCATCGCTCTACGTTAACAGCCGGTATCTTGGGAGAATCCGCGTTGCCTGCATCCGAAGGAATCATTTGTATGGCTCCGGTCGGGCAGTGGCGTGCGCAGTTTCCGCATTCCACTCCGTCGGTCAGGACTACGCAGTTTTTTTTAATTCATACGGCGTGGCCTATCTGTGTAGCCGATTTTTCTGCCAGGTCAGCCAGTTTGATGGCTCCCGTCGGGCATACTTCGGCGCATTTGGTACATTCCGGTCTGCAGTATCCGCGTTCATAACTCATCTCGGGCTGCATGAATTTCAGCAGGTCGGTCGACGGACGGAGCACCTCGTTCGGACATACAGACACGCATAGCTGGCATCCGGTGCAATGCTGTGCAAAGTGGCGTGCGCTTTTTGCGCCGGGAGGCAGGATTGGAGTCTGACGGTCAGGAATCTTTTTATCTTCTATGGTAGCCAGTCCGCCGTCTACCTTCATTTCCTGTGCCTTCAGGGCGGCTGTGGTAGCCAGAACGGCAGTTGTTGTCAGGAAGTTTCGGCGAGAGTTGTCTACCTGTGCATTTTCATTATTGCCTGCAGGCTGAGTGCTGTTGCTTTTCTTTCGCAAACTGTAGCTGATGGCATGTTGTCTGCACGTATCCAGACAATCCATGCACGCAACGCACCGGCTGTAATCAATGTGATGGTTCTTGCTGTCGATGCAGGCAGCCTTACATTTGCGTGCGCATAAGCCGCATGCATTACATTTGTCTGTATCTATTACCGGACGTAAGAGTGAGAAACGTGAAATGAATCCCAGTACGGTTCCTACCGGACAGATGGTATTGCAGTAAGTACGTCCGTTTCGCCATGCCAGGATGATGAGAATAATGAATGTTACGGCGGCAATAATGAAAGTGGGCATGCTTTTTATCCACACGGTTGTTTCGTAGAAAGCATAACTTTCGGCCCGTTCGGCAAAGTATGCCAGTATATTGTTTCCATACTGATAGACGGGAGCAAACAGGTTGGATGCAATGCGTCCGTAAGAACTGTATGGTGCCAGCAATGCGACGAAAGAGCCGACTCCGGCAATAAGAGCCACAAAAAATAGGGCAAGGACTCCGTAACGCAGCCATTTCTTTTCGGGGGAATAAGAAAAACGGAATTTCTTTTTCTTTCTGCGGGAGCTTATCCACGAAACTATATCCTGGAATACACCCAGCGGACAGATAACGGAACAATAGATACGACCACATATAAAGGTCAGGGCAACAAGGAATAAAATGATTCCTGCGTTCACCGCCAGCACTGCCGGCAGGAATTGAATCTTGGCCATCCATCCGAACCATGCATGAATGCTGCCTGTAAAGTCGAGAAACAGCAAAGTGATCAAGGCAAAGAACAGGATAGCCAGTGTTAGTCTGATTTTACGTAACATATAGATATTTCTAATCTTTAGATTCTTTGAATATTGTTTATGGCTAAGTAGTTATATGCTCCAAAAGTAGCAAAAATCTATATAAGGAACAAAACGAAGGTTTATTTTTATATATCGTACAAGTCTGCTGACTACAGTTAACGTTATTCTTGTTTTTGTGTTATCTTTGGCATAAATCTGTAATCTATGGCGACTAACCTTGAATTTGTGGAATTTGTTTGTTCCCGATTGAAAGAATTGGGAAATGTGCGTTACCGTAAAATGTTCGGTGATTATATGGTATATGTGAACGAAAAGCCTATGGTTTTATTGTGTGACAATATTGCATACGTAAAAAAGCATCCGGTGATAACAGACATGATGCAGGAGGCAGAAACCGGAATACCTTATGATGGAGCAAAAGAACATTACATATTGGATGTAGAGCATAAAGACGTTGTGCTAAGAATTGTGGGTGCATTGGAAAAAGTTTTGCCATATCCCAAAGAGAAAGCTGCAAAGAAAAGTGGATGTTCTTTGCGGAAAATTCCAAATGTGGGACAGCAGACGGAACAAGACCTTATATCTATGGGGTATACGTCGATTGATTCGTTAAAGGGAAAGAAGGCTGATGAACTGTATGGTGAGGAGTGTAATTTGCGTGGTTGCATCATAGACCGTTGCCAGCTTTATCTGTACCGTGCGCTGGAGTATTTTGTCAATTCTCCGAATCCGGATATTGGAAAGTGCAAGTGGTGGCATTGGAAAGATGATTACTATTATCCGTCTCCCTGTGGAGTACGGTGTGTGGAATGTGCTTCGTTTCCGAAAGCGTGCAAGGGATGTCGGAAAATAAAAGGGAAGGTCTTCTGGTTACAGTATACGGGCGATGATGCCTGTCCGATTTGGAAATGCTGTAAAGAGAAAAAACGTGATAATTGCGGTGGCTGTCCGGAATTACCTTGTGTTCGGTTTATGAAAGATCCTTCCATATCGGATGAACAGAATGAAGCCAATCTGAAGAAAATGATTGGAAATCTGGAAAAATATAAAGAAAATGTTGATAAAAAGTAATTTGATGGTTCAATCTGTGATAATTGCAAGGATTTATGCCGATTTGCATACCGTTTGGAATACGGTAACTTCGCTTTGTGATTATTCATGGCGAAGTGATATTACATCCGTTGAAATTTCTGACGAAAGATGTTTTAGAGAAATAAGCAGTGACGGTTTTTTTACTGAGTTTAAAATTACAGAGTGTGAGCCATACAGACGTTATTCTTTCGATTTGGAGAACAAAAACCTTTGCGGTTCGTGGACCGGATATTTCAGAGAAACTGAAGCCGAAACCGAGATAAAATTCGTGGAAACGGTTACAGTAAGGAAATGGTGGCTGTATCCCTTTGTCAAATGGTATCTGAGAAGGCAGCAGAAACGATATGTGGAAGATTTAAAACGAAAATGCGAACAGAATGGATAAACCGGTAAACTGTATTATTCGTCCTTTGCATCCGGAGGAAACATATTTGCTGAGAGATTTCCTTTATGAGGCGATTTATATACCAGAAGGAATGGATGCTCCTCCAAAAGAAGTGGTTGACTTGCCCGAACTGAGAGTATATATAGAAGATTTCGGTAAAAAGAAAGACGACTTTTGCCTGATGGCTGAGTGCGAAGGTAAAGTGGTTGGTGCCGTGTGGGTAAGAATTATGAATGATTACGGTCATGTGGATGACGAGACTCCGTCACTTTCTATTTCCTTATATAAGGAATATCGGAATAAGGGTATAGGTTGCAATCTTATGCATATAATGATAGAAAGACTCAAGGAAAAAGGTTATGGGCGGGTTTCGCTGTCTGTGCAGAAAGCAAATTATGCTTTCCGTATGTATCTGAAACTTGGATTCGTTGTTATAAGAGAAACTGATGAAGAATTTGTCATGGTAAAGACATTGCATCTGTAAGTAGAAGGTAAATGACAAGCATTCTCCGACAAGAAAAATTAAATGTGTCTACCTATATCAGTACAAGACAGGAAACAAAAGTTTCTCTTAACTGAAACAAAAGTTTCACCTAAGTGAAACTGGTTGAAACTCTAAGGCAAAACTTTTTAATTGATTGTCAAACGGTTTGATGGAAGAGTGTCTTCTTTTTTTTAGAATTGAATCAATGCTTTTCAAGTACCGTTACAACAGAAAAATATCCGTTAAAGGAAAGTTGCGATTTCTTCGATAGCTTTTCTTGAGGAATGTGTCTGTGGTTGTTCGTCGACATAACCTATGGGTATGATTGCTACCGGATAAATTTCGGCAGGAAGTTGAAAATCGTGTGCCAACTTTACGGTATCGAAATTACATACCCAGCAGCTTCCCAGTCCGGCATCTGCGGCAGCCAGACATATATGCTCTGCGGCAATGGCCGCATCGATGTCTGCATGGCTTTTTCCGTCCGATTGGCGTGTCCATGCGGCAGACTTGTCTGCGCAGACTACAATATATACCGGTGCAGTCTTGAACCATTCGCGTGCATAACACTGTTGAATCTTGTTTCTGTTTTCTTCATTCCGGATAATCAGAAAATGCCAGGGTTGAAAGTTAACGGCTGAAGGAGCCCGGCGTGCACATTCCAGAATATAATCTATCTTTTCTTTTTCTACTTTGTCGGCTTTATAGCTTCTTGCCGAATAGCGTTTGTTGACAAGTTCCAGAAATTTCATAATTCTACAGATTAAATGTTTGCTGCAAAGTTATGTAAGTTTTCATTGTGCAAATGTGATGTACATTAATTTATTGTTAACTTTGTTTCGTGCAACTAAAAAAAAGAAAGGCGTTATGAAATGCATTTCACGACTTCGTCAGCGTTGGCAGCATTTTTTGCATAATGATGAACTGAAGCAGAAGATATATTCCATTGTCTTTGAGTCGGACACCCCCAAAGGCAAGCTGTTTGATATTGTACTTATAGGCAGTATCACTCTGAGTGTATTGCTGGTAATTCTTGAGAGTATGCATATTTTCCCTCATTCGGCCTATCTGGTTCTGAGGGTTCTTGAATACCTGCTTACGCTCTTCTTTACGTTTGAATATCTGGCTCGCATTTATTGCCTGAAAGAACCCCGAAAGTATATATTCAGCTTTTTCGGCATAGTTGATTTACTGGCTACTTTGCCTGTTTATCTGGGGTTTGTCTTTCATGATTCGCATTATCTGCTGGTTATCCGTGCCTTCAGGCTTATCCGTGTATTCCGTATATTCAAGCTGTTTCTTTTTATTAACGAAGGAAATCTCTTGCTCCGGTCTTTGTGGATCAGTGCTCCGAAGATTTTTATCTTCTTTTTCTTCGTGCTTATTCTGGTGACTTCAATGGGAACGGTGATGTATATGATAGAGGGAACTCAGCCGGGGTCTGATTTCAACAATATACCCAACAGTATTTACTGGGCCATTGTGACGATGACTACCGTGGGTTATGGTGATATTACACCGGAGACTCCTTTGGGACGTTTTCTCTCGGCCGTCATTATGCTCATCGGTTATACCATTATAGCCGTGCCTACCGGTATTGTTTCGGCTACTATGGTAAGCGAGCACAAGAAGCAGGAAAAACGCAAGTGTCCGCGATGTCAGCGTGACGGGCATGATTTCGAAGCCATGTATTGCAAATATTGTGGAGCGAAATTGCGCAGGGAGAAAACGGACGGACAAATACATGAACGCCGTAATGATGAGCGTTTTTAACAACAGAGACAGAAAAAATGAGTCAGGACAGAATTGTTGAGCTGTATCGCGGAGAACTATGGGATTGTCAGTTGCTGGAGAGCATGTTGAAAGATGAAAATATAGACTGCTTCCTGCAGAACAGTGTCAGAAGCGGGTACGGTCCGATTGTGATTTCTGCCCAGTTGGTACAGATTATGATAAGAGATGCTGATGCAGAAAGAGCATTGGAAGTATTGCAACGGTATGAGAGTAATATTCGGAAATGAATATTTATTAATGATATAACAGCAATGAAAGGAAAAACAATTTTTATTACCGGTGCCACTAGTGGTATCGGTGAGGGATGTGCCCGCAAATTTGCGGCAATGGGCAGTAATCTGATTTTAAATGGCCGTAATGTGGAAAAACTGGAGAACCTGAAAAAGGAACTTACAGCGCAAGGGGTTAATGTGCTGACCTTACCTTTTGATGTGCGTGACCGTCAGGCTATGCGTGAGGCCGTTGACTCTTTACAGGGTGAATGGAAAAACATAGATGTGTTGATAAACAATGCCGGACTGGTTATCGGTATGGATAAGGAGCATGAAGGTTCGCTCGATGAGTGGGACATTGTGATTGATACCAATATCAAGGCTCTTCTGGCTATGACACGTATGATTGTTCCAGGTATGGTGGAGCGTGGATGCGGTCACATTATCAATATAGGTTCCATTGCCGGTGATGCTGCATATGCAGGAGGCAGTGTATATTGCGCTACGAAGGCTGCTGTCAAGGCTCTTTCTGACGGACTGCGTATAGACCTTGTAGGTACTCCGCTACGTGTGACCAATATCAAGCCGGGTATGGTTGAAACCAACTTCTCGGTTATTCGTTTCCGTGGAGACAAAGACAAGGCTGATGCCGTATATGACGGAATCCGTCCGCTTACGGGTGATGATATCGCCGACGTTGTATATTATGCCGCTTCTGCTCCGGCACACGTGCAGATAGCCGAGGTGCTTGTAATGCCCACTTATCAGGCTACGGGAACGGTGTGTCATCGTCAGAAGTAAATACAGAAACAGATGGAAGAATGTAGCCGGCAGACTGCATTCTTTCATCTTATGAGTGGCATATTTGTTATTTTGAGAAGGATGAATATAGAAATACACTCAGACTGGAGGCAGCGTTTGCGTGTTACCCTTTCCGGATATCTGGTTACGGCTTATGCCGATGAACTTCACCATGATGAGCAGGGCATAGAGGAAGTGTGTGAAATCATGTTCAATACGGAAGACAGACGTATGTCGCGCAATGCGGCGTGGGTGCTTGCACACTTGTCGCCGGAGGATAAAAATATCTATCTTATATCGCGGTACGATGAACTGGCAGACTTCGCCATGTCGCCCGTGAAGCATGAAAACAGAGGGTTGCTGTTCGCTATCCTTATAGATTTTCCCTGTTGTCCGGAATTCAGAACCGATTTGTTTGATTTCTGTTTGCACCATATAGCCGATGCAAAGATGTCAAACAGTTGCCGTTCTTACATGATAAAACTTGCCACACGAATGTGTATTCCTTATCCGGAACTGGCAAGTGAACTGGTTTTATGTCTGGAGATGCTTCCTCCCGGTTTGCCGGCAAGCGTTGATTCTGCCAGACGAAGTGCCTTGCGTGAATTGAAGAAGATTGGATGTAAAATTGATTGGAAAGGATATATAGATGGAACAGTGTTTTAATATTGATGATTGGATGAAGCAGTTTCAGACAAAGTTGGTGGAGCTTTTTGCTTCTCGTTTGAAATTTCTAGGCATACAGGGAAGTTATGGCCGCGGTGAGCAGACTGCCACGAGTGATATTGACGTAGTAGTGATTTTGGATAAAGTGCATTTTACCGATTTGCAGGCATATCGTAAATTGCTCAGTTCAATGGAACACAGCGAACAGATTTGCGGATTTGTTGCAGGTGAAGGAGAACTTCGTAATTGGGAAAAATCAGATTTGTTGCAACTGGTACTCGATACAAAACCAGTTATCGGTTCATTTGAAGATTTGTATATGCTCTTTTCAGACAAAGATATACAGCGTGCCGTGTTGACGGGGGCTTGTAATCTGTATCATGCCTGTTCGCATAACTATCTTCATGCGCGTAGTAGCGAAGTGCTTGTGGGACTTTATAAAACAGCCCGTTTTACGGTACGTATGAAGCATTTTCTAGATACGGGAAATTATATTGCTTCGATGAGAGAGCTTGAAGCCGGTGTTGCTGCTTCAGATGACCGTAAGATATTGCAAACGGCAAATGTCATTGACTGTGATTGCAATGATGAGGCTTTTGACGAATACAGTTGTGTATTGCTGCAATGGGCCAGTGAAGTGATACAAACATTGGAATAACCCTTTAATATCCGATAGAGTTTTACTATTGGAATATAGCTTATTGTCATATTTATTCTTGGAATTTGTTTGAGGAATGTGAATATGGTTGCGCATTCTTTTTTTGTAGTATTATATTTGTCGTTTGTCCGAAACATTAAAAATATTATCTTTGCCTCTGCGACAAATATTTATGTTATAACATGTTGAATGTATATGCCGTGTTAATGGATATATGATTCAAAGTACACAAAATCTCTATGACAAAAACTAAACTCCAGACAGTTCTTACTGTGTTTTTAAGTAGTGCGCTACTTTTTGTATCGTGTAAACAATCGGATGAAGAATTTTTGGTTTATGATGCCGATTTTCTATTGACTTGTGTCCAATTGTCCTGGAAAGACACCCGTGCCGTAACAAATGACAATGGACAAGGAAGTTTTTCCAGTGGAGACCGGATTGAAGTTTTGATAACCGGTGATAAGAAAACTGAAACTATTCAGTTGGAATATATGGATAATCGATGGACTCCGGCTTTGAAACGCAGTGACTATGCTTCGGGAGGATTTACTTTATCGGCACTTTATCCGGTCTTGACACAAAATGTAGATTATCCTTATTGTAGGGAGGTTAGTATACCGGTAGGTCAGGATGATATTGATAATTATGCCGCAGCTGATATTCTTTTTGCGAAAACTACTGTAGATGCTGCCAATACTTCGGCCACATTGCAGTTTAACCATGCCTTGCATCGTATAAACATAAACCTGAAAGGTTCTATTCCGGACGACTTGATGATAGAAGTAAAAAGTCTTGCCGGTGGAAAGATTTCTTTGGAAGATGGAACGGTGACAACAGAAGCCTCACAAGATTATGTATGGATAAAACCTTATAAGAAGAGTGATGATTCTTACAGCATAATTGCGCTTCCACAAGAGACCAAAGAGTTCTGTAGTGGTGAAGGATTGATAAGACTGACCAGTGGAGGAAAGTCTGCTTCGTATATATTTAATGTCAATGCGGAGAGATTCAATGCAGGCATGCAAACTACCATAAATCTGACATTAAAAGCAGAAGGTGATGTTGATTTGGATTTTTCCAATCAAACCTATTGGGTATACGGTATAACAGCTCCGATTTTTCCCGGAAAAGAAAATATTCCTTCTATGCAGCCATGGCAACAAGAATTTGAAGATGGATTATGGTTTCGTTATTCTTACGAAAATATGTCTATTCCGTTACTTAATGAAGATCAATATCTTACATGGAAGGACGGGGCTGGTTGGTTTGATTGTAACAAAACTTTTGGTTATAAAGGAGATTGAAGTATGTGTTGGGCAGCTGCTGCATCTAATTTGATACACTGGTGGTTGGTACAAAATAGAGAATATATTGAAGCTTATGATAAAGAGTATGGCCCTGAATACAAGGATTTTCAAAGACCTGAGAAGTATAGTAAAATGACTAAGGAAAACCAACAGCATAGTGAGGTGTTTAATTTCTTTAAATCTTCTTTTGATAATCGAGGAAGTTGGGATACAGGAGGTGTCAATTGGTTTGTAAATGGAAACAGGAAAAATCTGATATATTGCCATAAACCGGATTTTAATGGTTTTTTCAGTAAAGTATTCTCAAAAGAAGATGCGATAGCAAAGGGGACAACAGATACATCTAAAGAAAATTTTAACCTTTGGTTTAAAGATGCGTTTAGACATCATCAAGCTATTGGCTTTTCTGTTTATGATTTTGCTGGTTTAAATACAAAAAGTCACTCCATGGTTATTTGGGGGGCAGAATTTGATGCTGAAGGGAATGTGGCTTACGTATATTTCTGTGATAATAATTATGGAGGAAGTGAACCTAATCACGCTTCACTCGGACGATATAAGGTGATATATGACAAGTCGAATGTACCTGAGCTTAAAGGTGATTATGCCTATTTGACTCCATTGGATAATACGGACGGAACTCCCTCAACAGTTCGTTATCGGTTTACCTCTCTTACATTGGTCGATTTACGTACAGATCTTTGGCAGAAAGCTTTTCCTAAGATAAAGTAGTAACATTAGTGTCCACTAAAAAATCATAGAAGTTCTTTGAAATTATTGAAATTCAATT
>OJMI01001829.1_pt1 | contig 21354 bp, 21 predicted proteins | sample 1597131 | NCBI WGS metagenome assembly OJMI01 (sample SAMEA2452116, study PRJEB22498) | human gut metagenome | reverse complement strand
CGCTTTACGATTTCTGCCTGTTCTGGATCGATGATAAGGTTGCCGTCCGCATCTTTTGTGTAGCCAAGGAAGCGATTGTGGTTGATTTGTACCTTGCCTTGCTGGTAGCGATATTGTAAGCCCATCTTGACATTCTGACTTAAGGACTGCGATTCCTGTTGAGCCAGAGAAGCCATGATGGTGATAAGAACCTCGCCTTTGGCATCCATTGTGTTGATTGACTCCTTTTCAAACAGAACAGGAATGTTCATGTCTTTAAGTTGTCTGATGGATTTTAGGCAATCCAGTGTGTTTCTGGCAAATCGGCTGATGGATTTGGTAATAACCATATCAATGTTACCAGCCCTACAGTCATCAATCATGTGATTAAATTCTTCACGTTTTTTGGTGTTCGTGCCGGAGATACCGTCATCGGCATAAATACCGGCAAATTCCCAATCCGGATTTTTTTGAATATATTCTGTATAGTGTTCTAGCTGAGCTTGATTGCCTTTTCTTTACTACCGGAGTCAGTATACTTATAAACATGGACCGGCAGTCCTGCAATGGACTCCGAAAGAATTCTGGCACCACCATTTGAACTAAAGGAATGGATCTCGCACAGGGACCAGAGTTTGGTGATCGGATTCTGCTGACGGATTGTGAGACAATGTGATTCTTGCGACTGTGTATACATCAGATCGTCAAGTACCGTCCGTGTAGAAATTGTCCTATTGTTAAGTGTCAGCGATTCAATGGAAGAAGTATTGAAAATGGTGATTCTGCGGATGTCGGTAAGGACAGGGGCACTCGTATCTTTTGCGGCTATTGTGATCCGCAGCGCTGTAGTAGAAATCTGCTGGTAAGTAAGAATCAGACTTTCCAGTGGAATATTCAATGTACTGCTGGATGCAGACAGATCTACGTGATATTCATCCAGAGATTTGAACAAATTCGGTGTTGTGATATCGTCAGCAGAGGTTTTGAAATTCAGCTTGTATGTGAGAGGTGTATATTCAACTACGGTGATTACGGGTGTCTCCCCGTTGTCACCTTTTTCGCCTTTCTCACCCTGAGGTCCAGTGTCGCCTTTTTCCCCGGTATCGCCTTGTTCGCCTTTCGGCTCAGTGTCACCCTTGTCACCTTTTTCCCCCTGTATACCTTGTTCCCCAGTGTCACCAGATTATGATTGGAATGAATTTCTTTTATTTTGAATTTGGATATTCTGTAGGCGGCAGTCTTGTATTTGGGTTTACAATTATGTATGGATTAGGAACGCTGATATCAGAGGCATCTTTTGAGTGGCTTTCCTCAAAATTCACACGAAATCAGATTATAACTGCAGCTACCATCATTACAGTCATAGGGTATATGCTTTTTATGAGTGTAGGCTACATTTTACCAAAGAGTATTGTTTTACTGAATATCATCGGTTTCCTGATCTTCTTTTCGCAGGGAACATTTAATATGACGATGATTGTCATGTTAAATAATACCATAGAGTATGATGAAGTCCGGTTTCATGAACGACATGACAGTATTATCTCAGCAGTAAGATCTTTTGCAACAAAGCTGGCCAGTGCAGTTGATCAGGCGGTTGTTGCGTTAATACTGATTATAAGCAATATCTATGCAATCAGTCAGAAAAATATTATTGACGAACGTAAGTATGAAGAACTGGTAGTGGAAATAAAAAGCACAAATAAAAAATGATTCAATAATAAAGCGGAGCAATAGAATGAAAAAAAGAATTATCGTCGGTATATCCATTGCAATATTATTATGTAGTGTTGTTTTTTGTGTGGCAGTTCAAAGAAAAAGTTCATTTGTTGAAGGAGTCGTTATCGAAAAAATGAGCAGTTTTAAATACTAGAAACAGATATACAAGAAGAAATAATCTGTTATTGGCCAGAAAAATATGATTATTCAGTTATATCGCCGGGAGATAATATAAAAGTTTATTATAGTGGCGAAATTTGGAAAACGAGTCTTGCACGAATAAAAAATGTAAAAGAGATTGAAAAATAATATCCTTGCAAACAGGAAAGAGCAAATATAAAGAAAAAATTTTATTGATTTTTTACAGAAATTGAATATAATATAGTTGAACAAAGAGATTTGTTCAATTTGAAGTGTGTTGCTACTTTGAGTGCAAGCCTTTAATTTAAGTACTTCACTACTTTGAATGTGAACCTTTAATTTAAGTGCTTCGCAGCTTTGAATGTGAACCGTTAATTATCAGGGAGATAAGTGTTTATCTCCCTGTTTTGCTTTGCTACGGAGGATAAAAATTACATGAGAACATATAAAATACGTTTATTAAAATGCAGCGGAAAAGACCAGAAGATATCCGCTTATCTGCAGCTTCTGACAGGCCTCGATAAAGTGATGGCTAACCGCATCGTATCGAACCTTCCAGCCACACTGTTTGATAATCTGGACGAAGAAGGCATGGAATATTTTAAAGAGGCGTTTGATTTTTATAAAGTAGAATACGAGATCACACCACTGGAAGAAACATGTGAGGTGTGCGGCTATCCATCCAGACAGGTCATTGTACTTGGGAGAATTGTAGAATATTATGGTCAGAGAAATGGCTTCTTACAGCTTGCGAAAAAATATAATTTTGAAACGAAGGAAGACCTGTCTATGGCACCATTTCTGATCCGGGATGGTATGGATGCGGAGAAAGCCGTTAAGCTTCAGCAGGAACTGACCAACATCGGAATCCGTTCACAGGTTATCCGCAGCGGAAGTCCGGTGACAGAAAGAAAGCGGAAAAAATTCTTTCAGAGATTGCTCTCTTCGGAAGTATGATCTATAATGAGCGGTGCATGTTTTCTTGTAAAGAGAAAATCATACTGAAAAAGGAAGGACATTGAGAAAGAATGAAAGATTTAACGAAGGGAAAGCCCTCGGCACTGATACTAAGTTTCGCATTACCGATATTTTTAGGAAACTTATTACAGCTGACCTACAGTCTGGTAGATACCAGGATTGTCGGCTCGTTTCTGGGAGAAGATGCACTGGCAGCAGTAGGTGCGACCAGCACACTGAGCGGTCTGATCATCGGATTTTTACTGGGATTATCCAACGGATTTGCGATTATTACCGCACAGAAATTTGGTGCGAAGAACATCGCAGATATGAAAAAGTCCTTTGCAATGTCGCTTGTGATCGGGACTGGAATATCCATTTTATTTACGATAGCAGGACTGCTATTTTTGAAACCGATCTTACATTTCTTAAATGTGCCAAAGCATCTGGTTCCGGTGGCGAAAGGATATATCGCGATCATCATAGCAGGACTGCTTGCAACATTTTTATATGATGCCTGTGCGGCGACGCTTCGTGCAATCGGAGATGCAGTAACACCATTGATCATTCTGGCGATATCTGTAGCATTGAATATCGTGGGGGATCTGTTCTTCGTTGTGGTATTGAAGACTGGCGTAAAAGGAGCAGCAATTGCAACTGTACTGGCACAGATCATTGCATTTGTGATCTGCTGGATCTATATGATTAGAAAATATGAGATATTAAGGCTTCAGAAAGAGGATTTTAAAGATCCAAGTCCAATCATGGTAAAAGAGATGATAAGTGCCGGAATGTCGATGGGATTTATGAGTTCTCTGGTTAATATCGGTACTTTGACATTACAGACGGCGATTAATAAGCTTGGAAAAGACATTATCATTGCCCATACAGCGGCGAGAAAGATCTCGGAAATATTCATGATCATGTTCAGTGTATTCGGACAGACGATGGCAACTTACTGTGGACAGAACATGGGAGCAGGGAAGATCGACCGTGTGAAGAGAGGCATCTGGCTGGCGATTGTCTACACTGCGATCTGGTCAGGACTTACGATCATTGCAAGTTATACGATCGGAGGATGGCTGGTATATCTGGTAACCGGAAGTCATAATAAGACAGTAATCTTAAATGCAACAAATTATCTGAAGTTTGATACGCTGTTTTATATTGTGACTACCTTGATCTGTATTTTAAGAAATGCGATGCAGGGATTAGGGGATCACATTACACCACTGATCTCCAGCGGCCTTGAGATGGCAGGGAAGATCGTGATCGCGGCCACTCTGGTTCCGTGGCTTGGATATACGGGTGTGATCATCTGTGAACCGATCGTGTGGTTCATTATGGTAATCCCGCTTTTGATCCAGACATTCCGGATGCCGGTACTCAGGACAGAAAAGACAGATGGAAAAATATAGAGGGGAAATATAAATAAGAAAAATCAATTTGAGAGGATAAGATAGATGGAGATACATATTCTTGATATGATCCAGAATTTAAGAACGCCAATAGGAGATGTGGTTGTTCCGCTCATTACCAGACTTGGAGATGCGGGAATCATATGGATCATTCTGACGGTATTATTACTGATCATTCCAAAGACACGAAAGACAGGAGTGATCATGATGGCGGCATTGCTGGTGGATGTGCTGCTCTGCAATGTGTTCATAAAGAATCTGGTGGCAAGGACCAGACCATTCGATGTCAATACAGCAGTACAATTACTGGTCGCAAAGCCGCGGGATTACTCTTTCCCGTCGGGACACACGGCGGCTTCATTTGCTTCGGTTACGGCATTGTATCTTGCCGGAGAGAAGAAGATGTGGAAAGCGGCTCTTGTACTTGCGGTTCTGATTGCATTATCAAGATTGTACCTGTATGTGCATTATCCGACTGATATTATTGGCGGCGTGATATTCGGAAGTCTTTCCGGATATCTGGGATATAAGATTGTGGAATGGATACAGAAGAAAAAGATAAAATAGAGATAGAAAAAAGAGCAGGGCAGGCAGCATTATGCTGTCTGCCTCATTCTTTTACTGACTACCAGTGCGATACAGAAGATAGCAGCGGCAAAAAGTAACTGGATTCCATAGTTGCGGTATAAGAGTTGTCTCTGTGCCTGAGCGAGAACAGCAGAGTTATTCAGCAGATTGTTACTGATCTCATACCAGTAGACCGGAAGAAAATGAGCCACGGTTTTCACGCCTTTTCCCATGATATCAAGTGGAACGAATACGCCGCACAGGAAGCTCATGCCAAGAGTGACAACATTTACGAGGGCGGTCAGGATATCTTCTTTGGTGATAAATGTACCAAGAAGGAAGGAAAGAGCAAGACCGGCCAGAAGCAGGGTCAGACTGTTGAGCATATAATATGGCATCTTTGGCGACTGGAAAAATGCTTTCCGGTAAAAGAAGAAAGCAGGGATCCATGTTGTAAGCATCCAGACGGAGCATCCGACTGCCAGATATCCCAGTGCAAGCTGTAGGTTCTGGCTTCTGATGGACACAGCCGAGCAAAGGATTCGCTTTTGCAGATCCGGCTGATGGAATGCAATCATGATCAGTCCCATTACATAACACAGTATGGAGATTAACACATATGGCAGATACTGATACATGTAACCATACCCCGGCGTCTTTTCAGAAGAAGCAGATTTTAACATCGTAACATGAGAAGAACTGTCTGCATGTTTCAGAATATATGCAGCTGCCTCTTTATCGGAATAACCACTGTCTGTCAGGACACGTGCCTGATTCAGATAGGTGTTGATCTGTTGATCGACGTAGTACCCGTCTGTGCTTCCCGGAATCTTGGATACCGGCAATGCCTGATGTTTACGGAGACAGGAGACTTTAAAATCTTTCGGAATGGTCACGATATAAGAGACATTCCGGTTAAAGAGTGCGTCCTGGAGTTTCGCCGTGTCATCCGGCATTTGCCTGATGGTATGATACTGTGATAGATATGTGGAAAGCCCTTTGGAAAGCACGCCCCCATCATGATCTACCACACCTACCGTGAGTGCTTGGGCATGGAACCCGCTGCCGGAAGTATTGCTGTCGCTGCCGGAGGCAAGGATTCCGATCGTAAGGAAGATTGCCAGATACATAAATACCATCAGGAGATTGCGTTTGGTTATGATTAAAAATCCTTTAAATACTGTCATAACGTTCCCTCCTTATCATGAGAAATGAGAAGCTGATGCAAAGCAGGCACATGATTACAAGAATCAGGATACACCTGCGGTAGCGGACAGCATCATCATAGACACTGAGGCAGTAGAATGCATCACTTAAGACACTGGCAGGATTGATCCGATTGATGACCGGGCAGTGCTGTTCGATCACATTTTTCATTCCACCGAACATCAGGCCTGCAAGGAAACTCGGTAACAGTGTAACGAGGACACCGATTCCGGATTTGACACTGTAGGACAGTTTGCCGGCGCATCCGATCAGGATTCCGAGACAGATACCGATCAGGGTTCCCATGAATGTAATGAGAAGAAGTTTCGGAATGTCATGCCCAAGGCTAATATGAAGTACCTGGGTAAGGTAAAGCTCCAGGATCAGAATGTTGACGAAATGAATACTTTCCAGTACCAGCAGATCGCCGAGAATCATGGAAAGTTTGTGGGTAGGTGTGATGCTGCGCCGTTCTCCGAGTGCACTTAAGTTCGCTTGAAGCTGAACCGTGGAATGGATGCTTAAGTAGACTCCGCTTAAGCAGGCAAATGCGATCAGTGCGAGAAAATAAGTCAGTATCGGATCTAAGGAATGTCCGCCTAAGGACTTTTCTTTCACCAGTGTCTGATAGTCGTTCAGGGATGAAAGGGCGTCCGAAAGCTTTTCCGGATGCTGTGTGGCAATATCCCGGATCATGTCAGCATTCTTTTCATAGCTGTCCAGAAGGGAAGACAGAATGCTCTGGTTAATGCCATTGGAAGCAATGGTAAGGGAAGGAACCGACTTCACGTAATAGATGCCGGATATTTCCTCCCGCCGGAGCGCTTTTTTTGCAGCTTTTTCTGTCTCGTAAGAATGGATATCGATCATGTCCTGATCCGTTTCATTCAGAAATGTCAGGAAAGATGCTGCATTTGCGGAACTGTTTTCCACTGTGACGATGGCAACAGGAACCGGTTCCCAGTCGGTCTCTCCGGTTCCTGCAAGACCGGTATTTCCAAAGGACACATAGAACAGGGTTCCAAGGATGAGCGGAAATGCGAGAGCCCAGAACATGATAGAGCGGGAACGTATTGTCTGTAAGAACTGATATTTTAATAAATGTAACATAAAGTGTCCCTCCTTTAATCCCTGAGTTCTTTTCCTGTGATCTCAAGGAAGACATCATTGAGAGTCGGAAGCTCGGAGAAGACGCGTCCGAATGGAATGTCCTGTTCCTGCAGGTAATTCAGTACCCGGATCAGATTGTGTTTTGCACCGCTGCAGCGTAGGATCATTGTCTGATTTTGGTATGATAAGTCAAATACATGTGAAAGGGAGCGGATATCTGCCAGGTTGTTTTTCGTTAACGCAACCGTTTCGATCGTGATCGTCTCACCGGTCTTGATCATTTTTTTTAGTTCCTCGGTTGTGCCGGAAGCAAGTACACGGCCATGATCAATGATCGCGATACGGGTACAGATCTGTTCGACCTCTTCCATGTAGTGGGAAGTGTAGATAATAGTTGATCCCTGGCGGTTGAGCTCTACGATTCCTTCCAGAATCTTGTTGCGGCTCTGAGGATCTACAGCAACGGTCGGTTCATCCATGATGATGAGTCTGGGCTTATGGACAATGCCGCATGCGATATTCAGCCTTCGTAAGAGTCCGCCGGAGAGTTTCTTCGGGCGCATCTTACGGAAATCGGACAGACCGGTGAATGCGATGGCTTCTTCCACGAGTTCTCTTCGTTTTTGTTTGTCTCTGATATAGAGTCCGCAGAAATAATCGATGTTTTCATAGACGGACATCTGCTCAAAGACGGCAACGTTCTGCATGACAACACCGATATCCTGCTTGATATCGTAGCTGTCCGGCTTCATATCCTTTCCAAGGATCGTGATCGTTCCTTTGTCATATTTTAACAGTGCGAGCAAGCAGTTGATGGCGGTGGTTTTACCGGAACCGTTTGGTCCGAGCAGTCCGAAGATCTCGCCTTCTTCGATGTCGAGTGACAGGTGGTCAAGCGCTAACAGATCACCGTAACGTTTTACAAGATTTTCTATATGTACAAGCATAAGATTCCCTCCTTGATGAATGTATGTCGGTATCGCAGAAGAAATGGAAGATTACTTTCTGCGGTCATGACATTTGTTACTTGTAGTATAGCGGATGGCTGATTATAATGGTAGTGTCATAGGTCATAAATTGAATGTGACAATGTAATATAGGAGCAGAGAAAAAATAAATGAAAGAAAAAAATAAATATACAAAAACAATCAACTGGAAGCAATTCTACCGGAATGTATTCGCTCTGGTCATCCCGATCGCAATCCAGAATCTGATCAATGTCGGAGTTACGGCGACGGACGTGATCATGCTTGGAAAAGTCGGAGAGAAAGTATTATCCGGAGCATCCCTTGCAGGACAGATCCAGTATATCATGACACTGATCTTTTACGGAGTGACCTCCGGAGCAACGGTTCTGACGGCGCAGTACTGGGGGAAGAAAGACACCAGAACGATAGAGAAAGTCCTGGGTATGGGATTAAGTGCCGGACTCATCGTTGCGGTAGTATTCGCAGGAGCAGCCCTTGGCATGCCGGAGACACTGATGCGGATCTATACCTCTGATCCGGAAGTTATTGCAGAAGGAGTAAAGTATTTAAGAATCGTAGGATTTTCCTATGTGTTCATGGCGGTGACACAGGTGTATCTGAATATTATGCGCAGTATCGAGAGGGTTATGGTGGCTACATTTATTTATCTGATTTCATTGCTGATGAATATTGTGGTAAATGCGGTTCTGATCTTCGGACTATTTGGATTCCCGGTAATGGGAGGTGCGGCAATCGGTACGCTGTGTGCCAGAGCAGCCGAGACAGTGATGGTTCTCGTTTATGCCATCTTCCGAAATAAAGTAGTAAGGATCCGGCTTAAAGATATGGTGAAGATCGATAAGGTTCTGTTAAAAGATTTCGCAGTTTATTCTATGCCGGTGGTATTAAATGAACTAATGTGGGGACTGGGAACGTCGGCGAATACGGCGGTGATCGGGCATCTTGGAAGCGCAGCAGTGGCAGCTAACTCGGTTGCGCAGGTGGCAAGACAGCTTGCAACAGTCGTAACATTCGGGATTTCCCATGCAACGGCGATTTATCTCGGCAAGACGATCGGGGAAGGCAAGATGGAACTGGCAAAGGCATACGGAAAACGTTTCGTGTGGTTAAGTCTGATTCTTGGAATCTTGGGTGGTGTGCTGATACTGATCTCGGCACCAATCGCCAATGCGAATCTGGCACTGACCGGACCGGCAAAGAATTACTTAAGTTTCATGTTCTTCGTTATGTCGTATTTTACTGTGGCACAGGCATTTAATACCACAGTGGTAGTGGGGGTATTCCGTGCAGGCGGGGATACGAAATTCGGATTGATCATGGATGTATCGACGATGTGGGGATTCTCCATTTTACTCGGGGCAGTGGCGGCATTTATTTTGCATGCCAGTGTGCCGGTCGTATATGTTATACTGATGAGTGATGAACTGATCAAAGTACCGATTACTTTAAAGCGGTATTTGACATACAAGTGGATGAGAGATGTCACAAGGGAACAAAAAGAACTGGAGGAAATGTAAAATGATCGTATTAAGCAAGGAGCAGATCGAAGAAATGGTCGATCCGGATCAGATGATGGATCAGATTGAAGAGGCATACCGGATCTATGGATCAGGCGAGTTCTATATGCCGCCAAGACCAACGGTAGAACATGAAAATAAGCAGCTCATGTATATGCCATGTTACACAAAGGATATCATAGGGACAAAGATCCTGTCGATTTTCCCGGAGAATTCTAAACTGGGATTGCCGTCGATAGATGGTATCGTGTTACTGAATGATTATACGACAGGCGCGCCGCTTGCTGTTATGGACGGGCAATCGGTAACGGCATGGAGAACCGGAGCTGTCGGCGGTGTGGGGATCCGCCATCTGTCAAGAAAAGACTGTCGCACCGTAGGAATCATTGGAGCAGGAATGCAGGGATTCCATCAGGCTGTGTATGCATGTGCGGCAAGAGATATCCATACCGTATATGTGTTCAACCACAGTGACCGTGATCTGACAGATTATCTGGAAAGACTGAAAAAAGCTATTGATAAGGAAGGCGTAAAGGTAGTACAATGTAAAGCAGTGGAAGAGCTTGTACGAAACAGTGATATCATCTGTACAACAACTCCTTCTACCACACCTGTTCTTCCGGATGACAAAGAACTTCTGAGAGGAAAATGCATCATTGCGATCGGCTCTTATATGCCGGAGATGAGGGAAATCCCGGATGCAGTACTGGATCTGGTGGACAATGTATACATTGAACTGCCATACGCATGTGAGGAAAGCGGAGATCTAAGCCAGCCTCTGGCAAGTGGAAAACTTACAAAAGACCGGGTAAAACTGATGCATGAATATCTCGTATCGGGGGAAAAAGAGATCAAAGAAGGTCAGACAACATATTTCAAATCAGTTGGAATGGGATTATTTGATGTGTGTATCGCACAGAAATTATATGAAGTAGCAAAGGAGAAATAACATTATGAAAATCGTAGCAACAGAAAAAGCACCAAAGGCACTTGGACCATACTCACAGGGATATGTACACAACGGAGTACTGTATACAGCAGGACAGATCGCAATCAATCCGGAAGTGAATGATGTAGAAGCAACTACAATTGAAGCACAGACAGAGCAGGTATGTAAGAACTTAGGAGAGGTCTTAAAAGAAGCTGGAACATCATTTGACAAGGTATTAAAGACAACATGCTTCCTTGCAGATATGAGTGACTTTGCAGCATTCAACGAAGTATATGGAAAATACTTTACATCAAAACCGGCAAGAAGCTGTGTTGCAGTAAAGACACTTCCAAAGGGAGTTCTGTGTGAAGTAGAACTTATTGCGGCTGTAGAGGAGTAAGATAAATGGCAGAAGAACAAAAAACAGGCTGCAGCCCGTCCGATTGTGCGGGCTGTTCCCATGCAGGTGAATGCGGAAGCAAACCGCAGAGTCTGATCAAACCGGAAAATAAAAAATCACACATCAACCATGTGATCGCAGTTGTCAGCGGAAAAGGCGGCGTTGGAAAATCTATGGTTACCGCATCGCTTGCAAGGCTGATGAGAGAACAGGGATTTTCTGTAGGTATCATGGACGCAGATATCACAGGTCCATCCATTCCGAAGATGTATGGAATCCATGAAAAAGCAAAAGGGGATGGAGAAAATATTTTCCCATGTGAGGCAAAGGATGGAACGAAGATCATGTCCATCAACCTTTTACTTCCGGAAGAAGATGATCCGGTTATCTGGAGAGGTCCGGTCATCTCAGGTGTTGTCACACAGTTCTGGACAGATGTTGCATGGGGAGAACTGGATTATCTCTTCGTAGACATGCCGCCGGGAACCGGTGATGTACCGCTTACCGTATTCCAGTCCCTTCCGGTAGAAGGCATCGTGATCGTAACTTCTCCGCAGGATCTGGTACGCATGATCGTAAAGAAAGCTTACAACATGGCAGGACAGATGGATATCCCGGTACTCGGAATCGTGGAGAACTACAGTTATCTGGAATGTCCGGACTGCGGACGTAAGATCTCCGTATTCGGCGAGAGCCACATCGACGAAGTGGCAGAAGAACTCGGCGTTCCGGTCATCGGTAAGATGCCGATCGATGCAAGTCTTGCAGAGGCAGTGGAGAATGAGAACTTTGCAGAAGTAAGCAATGATTATCTTGCGGAAGCAGTGAATAAGCTTTAAGAGATGGAGATAAGAAGATGGTATTTGGCAGAGTTGAAATGCTTTGACAGGTACCATCTTTTGTGATAAATAATTAACTTATGGATTTACTGTTGACTTAAAGGACATAACTTGTTATGCTAATTGCATGGTTGATGGGTGGATTTGTGAGATACATATGTGCAAAGTGCATAAATGAAGTGAAACGTATTATTTTAATAAAATGCGTAGAAGGAAGCAAAGATACCATGCAGCATAGGAGCTGAAGGGACATGCAGAAACTCTCAGGTAAAAGGGAACGAATTCGGACGACGCTCTGGAGAACAATAAGAATTGTACCGAAGAAGTAATCTTTCAGGTAAAAGGACAGAGGCAGACAAAAAACACTTTTGAAAAGAAAGTATTTTTTGCCTGCTTTTTTAGTGCTCAAAATAGGGAATGGGCGCGAAAAGCAGGCAGATTCCGAAGGAGGTAAAAACAAATGAACAGAATCGAAGATGTAACAAACTACATCACAGAATGTGACAAAGAAGTTGGGGAAGCACTTGCATTAGAGCTTGGCAGACAGAGAAGAAATCTGGAGCTAATCGCATCTGAAAATATTGTAAGCCCGGCAGTGATGCTGGCAATGGGAACCGTACCGACCAATAAGTATGCAGAAGGTTATCCGGGAAAGAGATATTACGGCGGATGCGAAGATGTAGACATTCTGGAGAATCTGGCAATTGAAAGAGCAAAAGAATTATTCGGATGTGAGCATGTATGTGTACAGCCGCATTCCGGAGCCAATGCCAATACTGCAGTGTATCAGGCACTTCTCGAACCAGGCGATACCGTTATGGGCCTGAACCTTGCACATGGCGGACACCTGACACATGGTTCAACGGTGAATTTATCCGGTATCTCGGCAATGGATATCGCAAAAGGTCTGCTGGACAATGGTATTCATCCGCCTACAATGTATTTCCCATTGATCGTGGATGAAGCACTGATGGTAGAGCCAACCGAGACCGAATCGAAAGAAACGCTGGATAATGCGATCGCAGTATTCCGTAAGTTATACGAACTGGCAGGAACAGATCCTGAAAAAGCGAGGCATTGATATCCATACTTCTGCGGCAGTACAGGGCGTAACAGTAGAAGGAGAGACCTGTACCTGTCACTATTATATAGAGAAAGAAAAGGAACAGGAAGTAACAGCAGAGTATGTGTTGTGTGCAGTGGGACGCTGTCCGAATACAGATGGACTGTTTGGAGAAAATGTAAAACCGGATATGGAACGCGGACGTGTGCTGATGAACGAAAACTTCGAATCCAGTATCCCGGGAGTCTATGCAATCGGTGATCTGATCTTTGGTGCACAGCTTGCACACGCGGCAAGCGCACAGGGAATGGTTGTAGCTGAAAAGCTTGCCGGAAAAGAACCATTCATAGATCTGAGTATCGTTCCGGGATGTGTTTATACAGATCCGGAGATTGCATCTGCCGGAATGACAGAAGACCAGGCGAAAGAAAAAGGAATTGCCGTAAAATGTGGTAAATTCATCATGAGCGCAAATGGGAAATCTATCATCACACAGGAAGAGTGCGGATTCATCAAAGTCGTAGCCGAAGAAGAAGTAAATTGCTATTTAGTTCATCAGACCGGTTACGCGGACCGGAATAAAGGATTCCTAACTTTTATTCCGGTCCGGGCAGCCGTCGCTTAATGTATTAAACAGCAATCGAATAATACACCGCCGAATAAGCCGAAAGATCCAGCACTGCCTTCCCATCCGTAACCTTCACTTTCTTCTTCGTATACTTCTTACATCCTCCAAAAGTTTCATCATCACTAGCCAGAATCACTTCCAGTTCTTTCGCATCTTCCACCGGAAGTTTATACCCTTTCTGCTCCTCATCCGAGAAATTAAAGACAGCGGCAATACGTTCTTTGCCATCCGTTCTTTCAAAAGCGTAGATACAGCGTTCTTCCTGATGACAGTCCAGCCAATGGAAGCCGGCGTTTTCATAGTCTTTTGCGGAAAGAGCCGGAGTTGTCATATACAGATGATTCAGTTTCTGCATGAAGTGATGGAATGCATCGTGAATTGGATACTTCAGGATATCCCAGTCCTGTTCACGTTTTTCATCCCATTCACGGAGTTGTCCGATCTCATTCCCCATGAAGTTTAATTTCTTTCCAGGATGTGCATACATGTACATATAGAAGGCACGTGCCTGTGGGAATTTCTCTTCGTATTCTCCATGCATTTTCTGGGCGATGGTTGCCTTTCCGTGAACCACCTCGTCATGTGAAAGCGGAAGAAGGAAAACATCGTTATAATAGTACATCATGGAGAACGTAAGCTTGTGATAATCGCGACTTCTGTATTCCGGTGCGGTGCGGAAGTAGTCAAGTGTATCGTTCATCCAGCCCATATCCCATTTGTAATCGAATCCAAGTCCGCCCTGATCAGCAGGTTTTGTTACGCCTTCGAAAGAAGTAGAATCCTCGGCAGAGAGCATAATTGTCGGGTGCAGTGTTTTTAATCCGCGGTTCATTTCACGAATAAAGTCTACTGCATTATTGTTGACACCTCTTGCCGGTTCACCCTGCCAGTAAATGATACGGCTGATTGCATCCATACGGATTCCGTCCACATGATATACGCTTAACCAGTAGTTCGCAGCAGACTGCAGGAAGCTTCGGACCTCGCCTCTGGAATGCATGAAGTTGCAGCTTCCCCATTCGCTGACACCAACATCCTGATGTGGATATTCATAAAGTGAAGTTCCGTCATAATCGGCCAGTGCATAATGATCAACGGCAAAATGTACCGGCACGAAATCCATGATCACACCGATGTCGTTCTTGTGGCAGGCATCAATGAATTTCATCAGTTCTTCGGCAGTTCCATAGCGTGATGTCGGGCTGAAGAATCCAGTATTCTGATATCCCCAGGATTCGTCACACGGGTGTTCGCTGAGCGGCATGATCTCGATATAGTTATAATCATTTTCCTTAAGATAAGGGATCAGGATGTCGATCATTTCTACATAAGTGTACCAGTCGTCTGCCTTTTCAGAAGGTTTCTTAAATGAGCCGAAATGCAGTTCGTAGATATTGAGTGGTTTGTCCTTGCATACTGAACGCTTCTGCATCCATTTGCTGTCTTTGAATTTGTAATGGGACAGGTCGCGGATGATAGACGCGAAGTTCGGACGGAGTTCCATGCCGAAGCCGTAAGGATCGCAGTGCTCTACGCAGTTTCCGTCCTGTCTGTAGATGCGGTACTTGTACATCATGCCCGGCTTTGCACCTTTGGCGTAACATTCCCAGAAATTTCCGTCATAAGTTTTATTAAGTTCCCATTCCTGCCAGTCGTTAAATTCCCCAATGACTGTAATGCGTGATGCAGCAGGTGCAAAGGTACGGAATGTGGTTCCGTCTTTGTCCGGGTGTGCGCCGAGAAATTCATAGGCGTCGAATATTTTTCCTGTGTAAAATCCGTAAAAATCCATATTAACCTCCGTAAAAATGCAACGTAAATAATTAACTGCCGAAAAGATAATGGACAGTAGTTGCTTTTTTGATCTATAATCATATTATAAGAGAAATGCGAGAAGGTATCCACCGACAAAACCGACGAATGGGTGGATAACCGACGAATGGGAAAAAGTGTCGGGAAAGTGAGAAAATGAAATGGATCTTAGGATTGAGAAAACAGAGCGGGAAATCAAGAATGCATTTATCGAACTGCGTTCCAGAAAACCTCTGGAAAAGATAACAGTAAAAGAATTATGTGAAAGTGCAAGGATCAATAAGTCTACCTTTTATGCACATTATAAAGATATCTACGATCTGTCAGATGCGATGGAAGAAGAAGTGGTACAGTCGATTGCGAACAGTATTCAGCATCCGGAATATCTTCTGGAGCATCCGGCAGAATTCGCAAGGGAACTTCTGATGGCCTATATATCTCAGAATTCTCTGACGGCAATATTATTTTCCGGCAGTCAGGCAAATCATTTCGCGGACAGTATTGAGCGGAGTATCAAGCAGATGATTTTTGAAAAATATCCGGAGTTTGAAGAAGATACGGCGATGAACGTGATGTTGAGTTTTTGCATTCAGGGAAGCTACCATGCTTATCAGAAGAACCGGAGCGGAGATATCATGACGGTGATCGATGTGATCGCAGGGATGACGGGAGCGGTTCGACCGATGTATGAAGAACGATTGGGGGAGAGCAGATCATGAATCTGGAACAACCATGTATCCGCATTTCAGTGCGGAATCTGGTGGAATTTATATTGAGACATGGAGACATTGACAACCGGACCGGCGGGGCAGATAAGGAGGCTATGCAGCAGGGCGGCCGGATACACCGGAAAATCCAGAGACAGCAGGGGGCAGAGTACCGTGCAGAGGTCCCGTTAAAGTATCAGATAGCGTGCGATGGATTTATCCTGAGTGTAGAAGGAAGAGCGGACGGGATCATAGAACTTCCGAAGCGTGTGGTGATCGACGAGATCAAAGGAGTATTTAAGGATTTGAAACGTCTGAAAGAACCGCAGCTTTTACATTTGGCTCAGGCAAAATGCTATGCCTATATTTATGCAGAACAGAAAAATCTGGAAGAAATCGGAGTACAGATGACGTATTGTAATTTAGATACCGAAGAAATCCGGAGATTCCAGGAGGTATATACCCGGGCAGAACTTAAGAAATGGTTCGAAGAACTTGTATCAGAATATGAAAAATGGGCAAGATACCAGATGGAATGGAGAGCCAAGAGAAATGCTTCAATCAAAACAGTGGAATTCCCATTCGAATATAGAGACGGACAGAAGAAACTGGTTGCGTCGGTATACAGGACAATTTTGAGAAAAAAGAAATTATTTATCCAGGCACCGACCGGAGTCGGCAAGACAATGGCGGCCGTATTTCCGGCGGTGAAAGCAGTCGGGGAAGAACTGGGAGAAAAGATCTTTTATCTGACGGCGAAGACGATCACCAGAACGGTGGCAAGTCAGGCATTCGAGATCCTGAGGAAGCAGGATCTGAAGATGAAAGTCATCACATTGACGGCAAAAGAAAAGATCTGTTTCTGTGAGGAAACTATCTGTAATCCGGATGCATGTCCATATGCCAAAGGACATTTTGACCGTGTAAATGCTGCTGTTTATGAACTGCTCACATCGACAGATGAGATGAGCCGGGAAGTGCTGGAAGAACAGGCAAGGAAATGGAATGTGTGTCCGTTTGAAATGGCACTGGATGTATCGCAGTGGGTAGATGCGGTTATATGTGATTATAATTACGTCTTTGATCCGAATGCACATCTGAAACGCTTTTTCGGAGACGGTGTCAAAGGAGAATATCTGTTTCTGATCGATGAGGCACACAATCTGGTCGAACGTGGAAGAACTATGTACAGCACCAGTATTTGCAAGGAAGATTTTCTGAAAATCAAAAAGCTGGTAAAATACGGAGAACCGAAACTTGTCTCGGCGTTGGAGAGCTGCAATAAGCAGCTTCTGGAGTTAAAAAGAGAATGTGACGGCTGCCAGATACTGAATAGTGTGTCACATGTGTATATTAAGCTATTGTCTTTGATGACAAAGCTGGAAGAGTTTATAGAAGACTGTAAAGATGAAGTAATACGGAAGGGGGTACTGGAGTTTTACTTTGGTATCCGTAATTTCATATATATTCATGACCGGCTGGATGAAAATTATCTGATTTATTCAGAACTAAGTGAAGAAGGAAAGTTTTACCTGCATCTGTTCTGTGTCAATCCGGCGGGATGCCTGCAGGAATATATGGGAAAAGGAAATAGTACGATATTATTTTCGGCAACATTTCTTCCAATCAATTATTATAAGAAACTGTTATCTGCGGCAAAGGATGATTATGCGATCTATGCAGAATCTCCATTTGAACAAAGCAAAAGATTACTGCTTCTGGGAAATGATGTCAGCACGAAGTATACCAGACGCGGACCGGAGATGTACCGTAAGTATGCAGAATATATGATGCGTGTGATAAAAGGAAGAACAGGAAATTATCTTGCCTTTTTCCCGTCTTACCGATTTCTGGAAGAAGTGTGGGAAGCATTCATGGAACTGCCGCAGGAACAGATTGAAGTTGCAGTACAGTCCCAATATATGACGGAGCAGGAACGGGAAGAATTCCTGAAAAAATTCGAACAGGAAAGAGCACACAGCCTGATCGGCTTCTGTGTGATGGGTGGTATTTTTTCAGAAGGAATTGATCTGACGGAAGATAAACTGATCGGGGCAATGATCATCGGGACAGGACTTCCGCAGGTGTGTCTGGAACGGGAACTTTTAAAGTATTATTTTGACCGGAAGAATCTGAATGGATTCGATTATGCTTATTTGTATCCGGGCATGAATAAGGTGCTACAGTCGGCAGGACGAGTCATCCGGACTGATCAGGACAGAGGGGTGATTGCACTTTTGGATGAACGTTTTATGGACCGGCGGTGCCAGGAGGTGTTTCCGAGGGAGTGGAATGATTTCCAGATCTGTAACAGTGAAAATATCGAAGAAAAGATAGCAGGGTTCTGGAAGGAAGAACAGATGGATAAGAGGTAAGCAGAATCAGAAAAATATTATTTATAGAAAAATATATTATAGAACAATATGATAGAAAAAATACCATGAGGGACATATGCCACATGGTATTTTATACGAAAGTAAATAAAAGTAGCTGCCACCGGTAGTTCTCCGGGGATACTTTGGCAGGAAAAAGAGTTTGTAAACATATTAAAAATAAGATAAAAACTCCTGTGCGGCTTTGGATACCGGAACCTTCTCGTTATGCGCAATGACAAGTTCGCGTTCCGGAAGCGATTCCTTCGTCTCAACAATGAACAGAGAATCCGAATCGGCTGTCTGGGAAAGACAGAAATCCGGAATAAATGCGATTCCAAGTCCGATGCGGGCAAGGTCGATCAGAAGGTCATTACTGCTGAGTTCGATCTCCGGAACCAGATCCAGCTGATTCTGAAGAAACAGGTTGTGCAGATATTCACTGGTTGTACTCTTTCTGTCCAGCATAAGGATCGGGTAGTCCAGAAGTTCTTTGAAAGAAACCTTCTTTCCTTTTAATTCTTTAAATGCTTCATTGGCAATGAACACATCCTGGAAATCTTTGATCTTTTTCACATTCGGAACATTTCCGAGATAGGAATTCGGTGAATTGACAACGATCAGATCCACCTGTCCGGTCTCCAGGAGTTCTACGCAACGGATCGATGTCGCATTCGTAACCTTGATATGCGCTCCCGGAAATTCCCGGTGGAAGCGTTCCAGATAAGGCACCAGGAAATAACGGCAGATCGTATCACTGGCTCCGATGTGAAGCTGTCCTCCGCGTACGCCGACATCGAGAAGCTGGCTTTCCCCACGCTTGATCAGGCTGATCGCCGGTTCGATATGGCGCAGAAGAATCTCTCCTTCGGTAGTAAGACGTACTTTCTTGGTGCTTCGGATGAATAAGGTCTGATCCAGCTTTTTCTCCAATGCCTTGATCGACTGGCTGACAGCCGACTGCGAGATAAACAACTGCTTGGAAGCTTCCGAGAAGCTTAAGGTGGAAGCTACATAGTAAAATACTTTATATAACTCATAGTTAATATCCATGATAAGTCCTCCTAATGAATCTTAACTGTATTATAAGTGAAATGAAAGAAAATTACAACCGTATTTACAATAGAAGTGTTATAATAATGAAGAACAGGAGGAAAAAAACTTGAAGAAATTAACAACGCTCATATCGGTTGTGGCCATGATGTGTGCAGTGATGGCAGCACTTGCATTCAGTATCTGGGCGGCAGTATATGGAGACAGTCATTATAGATTTTACAAAAAAGAATACCAGAAATATGAAGTGACAGAAGATCTGGATATGAACATCGACCATGTCATGTACGTGACAGAACATATGATGAACTATCTGATCGGAAAAGAAGAGAAGCTGTCAGTTGTAACAACGGTGGAAGGAAAAGAGCAGGATTTCTTCAATGAAAGAGACCGGCTGCATATGCGAGATGTCAGGAATCTATTCCTGGGAGATATTAAGGTCGGGGGAGTTTGCCTGATTGTAGCTGCAGCCATACTGACGATGTTTAAAAAGCGGGAAAAAGACTGGAAGAGACTTTTTTGCAGGGCATATTCGATCGCACTTGGTGTATGGCTGGTCATAGGTGTACTGCTTGGCATTGCTTTCAGTATAGATTTTACGACGTGTTTTACGATTTTTCATAAACTGTTTTTTACCAATAATCTATGGATATTCAATCCGGAGACTGATTATATGATCCGGATGCTGCCGGAAGGATTCTTTTCTGATATGGTGATCCGTATCAGTGAGGTATTTGGAGCGGTGCTGGTAGTGATATGGATCGTATTGTTCGTTATTAAAAAATATTATAAAAAGCCAGAGGAATCGTAAATCTGTAAAAATGGATTGACGGGAATGAAAATGATAAAGGATTAATAAGTACAGATTATAAAAGTGTTTAGATATATTAATTGTATTAAATAATGATTGTTGTGTTATACTAACAATAGAAAATGTGTAAAAATTCATTTATGGAGGATTACTTATGAGCAATGTAAAAAGAGTGTACGTGGAGAAAAAATCAGGATTTGATGTACAGGCCAAGGAGCTTAAGACTGAGATCCGCAGCTATCTTGGAATCAAAGACGTGGACAGTGTTCGTGTACTGATTCGCTACGATGTGGAAAATGTATCCGATGAGACATTTGAGAAAGCATGTAATGGCATCTTTTCTGAACCACCTGTAGATACATTATATAAAGAAGAATTTCCGGCAGAAGAAGGAAGCAGAATCTTTTCTGTAGAATTCCTTCCGGGACAGTTTGACCAGAGAGCGGATTCCGCTGTTCAGTGTATTCAGTTCATCAAAGAAGACGAGCAGCCGGTCATCCGTACCGCGACAACTTATGTGATCCATGGAGGAGAAGGCAGCTTATCAGATGAAGAATTTGAAGCAATCAAAGAACACTGCATCAACCCTGTAGATTCCAGAGAAGCACAGGGCGAAAAGCCGGAGACATTAGTTACCGTATTTGATGAGCCGGCAGATGTAAAAATCTTTGACGGATTCAAAGATATGGAAGAAAGCAAGTTAAAAGAATTATATGATTCTCTCGGACTTGCCATGACATTTAAGGACTTCCAGCATATCCAGAATTATTTTAAATCAGAAGAAGACAGAGATCCTTCCATGACAGAGATCCGCGTTCTGGATACATACTGGTCAGATCACTGCCGTCATACAACATTCTCGACAGAACTTACAGACGTTTCATTTGGCGACGGCGATTACAGAGAGCCGATGGAAGAGACTTACAAACAGTACATCGCTGATCACAGCGAGATCTTCAAAGGAAGAGAAGACAAATTTGTCTGCCTGATGGATCTTGCACTGATGGCAATGAGAAAATTAAAACGTGAAGGAAAATTACAGGATCAGGAAGAATCCGATGAGATCAATGCATGCAGTATCGTTGTGCCGATCGAAGTAGACGGTGTGGAAGAAGAGTGGCTTGTCAACTTCAAG
>OJMI01001819.1_pt1 | contig 21490 bp, 9 predicted proteins | sample 1597131 | NCBI WGS metagenome assembly OJMI01 (sample SAMEA2452116, study PRJEB22498) | human gut metagenome | reverse complement strand
GAGCCGTTTTTTCCTTGGCCGTTCCCTTCGCCGCCCTGCCCCGGCCGCGCCGCGGCTTCTGCGGCTCTTCGACGATCGCGTTGGCGCTCAGAGGCGCAATGCGGTAGTTGAACAGCACGTTGGAGTTGGGATACGCCTGATAGAATTTCTGCTTGATGCGATCCATCACGCCGTCGCCCGTGTTGTAATCCACCGTCGGCAGCAGCACCGCAACCGTCGTCGGGGAGAAATGCGTGATGACGTCGCCCTTGCGCAGTCCCGCCTTGGCCGCCGGCGTGTCCTCATACGGCTCGTCGATGACCACCGTCTTGCGCACCAGGTCGTAGCGGATGATGGCTCCGATGCCGCCGTAGCGTCCCGTCAGCATCAGGTCGAGCTCCTTGGTGTCGTCGGCGGGGTAGTACACCGTGTAGGGGTCGAGGGAGTTGAGCATGGCCCCCAGGCCGTAGCGCACCACCTCGTTGGCGTTGAGCGTATCGACATACATCATGTCGAGGTATTTATAGACCGTGTTGAACACCTCCAGATTCTTCGTCACGTCGAAGTTGTGACGATTGTTGTCCTGGGCGTAGCTCGTCGTTAGCGCACAGAGGGCCAGCAACACGCCGATTATCTTTTTGGTCATTTCTCTCTATTTTTGGGTTGAATTCGTGATTTTGTATGCTTATTCCACGACCATGCCAGCGAGGGCAGCGAGGGCCTTGACGCAGGTGGCTGGTCAGGGGAATGTCTGATTTTAGATGCAAAGGTATAATTTAATAAGGAGATTTGGATGCCTTGGGTAGGGAAAAATGAAAAAAATCGGGAAAAAGGAAATTTTCTGCCCGAAAAGTTTGGTGGTTTCAAATATTCATCGTACCTTTGCACTCGCAATTCGGAAATGCAGGATTGCTTACTGCTTCAGTAGCTCAGTTGGTTAGAGCACCTGACTGTTAATCAGGGGGTCGTTGGTTCAAGCCCATCCTGGAGCGCACAAAGAGAGAGTTGGTTTTTTACTGACTCTCTTTTTTGTGTATATCCCCTGTGCCCGGGGTGGAGGGCCGCTTGAATCTCATAATAACTAACTCGCAGATTTCCAAATAGATATGAAAACAGACAAACACAAACTTCAAGCTGCCCTGGTGCGCTCCTTCTTCGACGCTTTTTCCTCGGGCGTGATCGACTGTGGGCAGGGATCTGTCCAGGAACGCCGACAGCCGCAAAACGTGAAGCGGGCGATGCTCGACTATTACGAACAGATAGCCCCCGCCTTCTTCGAAACGGTCTTCTTCCCCCTGGCGGTCATCCATTCCGGCTACGAGGAGATGGAGCGCATGGTGCGCAAGGCGCATCAGCAGCGCATGGATATGAGGTCGATGCTGCTCGCGGCCTGTGGATCGGAGGCCTGCTACGAGGCGCTGGTGGCGGAGTATAAGCGCAACTTCTCCGCGCTGCTCGAAGGCGCTTGTCTCTCCGTGGCCGACCACCTCGCGGCCTGCGCAAAGCAGCAGGAGGGCGAGGGCATCGATACCGACCAGGCGATCGAACTGACCGTGCGCGCGATGGTGCGCGCCTACGCCAGCGGACTGAGGCTCGCGGGAGGGCAGGGCGCCAGCTTCCGCCAGGCCTCCCTCTACCGCTTGCTCCTCGACGCGATGAACGTGCTGCTCCACGACGAGAAGCTTGACTATTCCGACTGTGGCGAAAGCATCACCGCCATGCTTGTCAAGGCCTGCGGATCGGAGCAGCGCTTCGCCGTGGCGACTGCCGAGATGGACCGCGCGCAGCAGGATATCATGGGCTGACGCCGCCCGGGCTGCAAGCGTAAAAAAAACAATGCCGCCAACGAAAGACCCGAGGGTCCGTTCGTTGGCGGCATTCATTATAGTAGGGCCCTGAGGGCCAGTGGTTTTACTTCACGACGATCTTCTTGCCATTCTGGACATAGACACCCGGCTGGAGGCTGCTGCGGTCGCCCGCCACGCGCTGGCCACTGAGGCTATAGATGGGCGCGTCGGCCTGGTTCGCGGTCGTCTCCGTGCTCTGGATGCCCGAACCGTTGACGATGTAGATCTTCACGTTGTCGATGGCGATGTGCTGAGCCTTCTTCGCATTGTAGAACCAAGCGAAGTAAAGCGGAGAGTTCTCGGCGAAGCAGCTGGTGACGTCAAATGAGAGGTGCTGCGGTTTGCAGGTCTCGCCCGCGGCCAGATCCTCCACGTGGTAGCCGTCGAAAGCGTCGCAGACATCGGCCCACGCCTGCTTGTTGTAGGAATACTTCAAGCCGGCCTCCGACTTCTGACCCGTAGCCTTATCGACGGTGCAGTAATCGATGTCAAAGTCGATGAAGACCTTCTCGTCGGCCTGCAGCTTGCTGTAGAGGCAGGGAGTCTCCAGGGCGGAGAACATATTGACGAGCGGAGAGATAGAAGAGCAGATAGAAGCGAAGTTGCCCTCGAAGCCACCACCGGCGACGGGGAGCTCAAACCAGTTGTCGAAGCGCCAGAGATAGTCTGTCTTCATCGACTCGTTGATGCGCTCCACGGCCCAGTCGGCGGGCAGCAGGCCGCTGTTGAAGTCCTCGTTGAAGGGCAGTCCATAGACGATCTCCTCGCCATAGCTCACGGCCACGGCTATCGGGAGAGAGACAATGCCGTCGGTATAGACCGTCTTGACATTGTACTCGTAGTCGCCCTCGGGGATGTTGGTGTCGTCGTAGGACGTGGCCTTGGTCTCGGCAATCTGCTTGCCACCACGGAAGACGAGATACTTCTCCACCGTATATTCCGAAGCCTTCGGGGCCTGCCAGGTGAGGTGGGCCGTGGCGTTGTTCTCGTCGATGGAAGCCTGGAGGTCAGAGACGGTGTTGCGTGTGCCGATGGCCACCAGCGTGCCCACCAGCTCCGACTCGCCGTCGGGGTTCTCATAGACTGCCTTGACGGCATAGTACTGTACGCCGCGGTTCACGCCCGTCTGCTCGGTGGCGCGCTCATCGGGTTCGAGCCATCCGGCAAACAGCGCGCCGTTGGCGTAGCACTCGTAGTGGCTCGGCTGGCGGTCGCCCTCGGGAGCGTCCCAAGTCATGTTGACCTTGTACTTGCCCGTCTCCTCATCGTAGGCAGAAGTCACCTGCACGTTGCGCGGGGCATTGGTGCGCGGAGCAGAGAAGTTGACCTTCACCTCCACGGGCTCCGAGACGGCGTCGCCGTTGACGGCCTGCACACCATAGGTGTATTCGCCCGACGCCTTGTCGGTCGTGTCGGTATAGGCGGTCGTCTTGACCTGCTGGGCCAGCATCTGGCCGTCGATCAGCACGTTGTAGGACGTGGCGCCCGTCACCTTGTAGGCGGAGCGCATGGGGCGGGCCACCTTCTTGCCCTTCATGGCGAAGGGACGGTAGGCGGGAAGCGAAGCCAGCGGCTTGCCCTCGCGCGGCTGCGACGGGGCAGCTGCAGCGGTGGCCTCCGTATAGAGGCTCACGTCGTCGATGGCCCACGTGAAATAGAGACCCGTGGCCTCGTCGTCCAGGTCGCTCAGGGCCTGGAAGGCCACGATAGCGTCGCCCTCGGAGGCATCGCCGAGATAGAGCGAGACGAGCTGCCAGTCGTCCGATCCGTTGCTGTCGTAGCGAGCGTCCCAGAGCGCCTTCCAGGTCTTGCCGCCGTCGTGGCTCACCTTGACATAATAATGGTCCTTGAAGTCCTCAAACTCGCCATACTCGAGCACCTTCGGGTCGATGGCGGTATAGAAGTTGAGATACTGTGCTCCCTTGGTGGCGGGCAGGATGAGCCACTCGTCCTGGTCGGCAGGCGTGCCGTCCTCGTGCTCGCCCACCTGGTCCCAGGTGACCACCGCACTGCCCTTGCCCGTGTGTCTCCACAGGTTCAGGTCCTCCTCGTTGCCCGTCTCTTCCATCTCGGGAGTCGGGAAGCGAAACCAGGTGTAGGTCGGATCGTAGGTGTTGGTCGTCTGAACCTTCCAGCCTTCGGGGAAGGTCTTGCCCTCGAAGCCTTCGGTCAGCAGCGTGTCGGCCTGATCCTTCGCCAGTCGGTCCCAGGTCAGCGTCACGTAGCCATCCTGTTGCACGGCACGGAGATTGACGGGCTTGGCGGGGATGTTCTGCGCGCAGGCCGCCGATGAGAACAACGCCGCCACGGCAAGCGAGGCGACAGAACGAAGCCACCTTGGCGTGGCCTTGTGGGTAGAATAATTAGCGTCCATAATCAATATTTTTTGATATTTGTATTATGGGCGCAAAGGTAGCGACAAAAAAGAGGGACGCCAACCTTTCTCCGATGGAACCGTCACTTTTTCACGAAAAAGCAATAGAAAATGCGCTTTTTAGCATGATTTCTCTATGGATATTCGCTCCCTCGAAATCTTTTGATAGATGGAAGGCTTCATGCCCGTGAGCCGCGTGAAGATGTTGATGAAGTTGGCCTGCGACTTGTAGCCGACGCTCTCGGAGATCGCCTTGATGGTGTAGTGGCCATAGCGATCGTTGTCGGCGAGCCGCTGCATGGCCTCCTTGATGCGGTAGTCGTTGAGGAAGGAGCGGAAGTTCTTGCCATAGCCTTCGTTGATGGCTTCCGAGACGTAGCGGGGATTGGATCCCACGAGCTGGGCGAGGCGGTCGATGGAGAAGTCGGTACTGCAAAACTCCTCCACCTTTCCCATCACGCGTCCGATGTCGGCGAGCAGGGCGGCGCGTTGCTCGGTCGTGAGGATCAGCGATCGGGGAGCAGCCTCCTGAGTTTTTTCCTCCTGGTCGTCCCTTTGCACGTCCCCTTGCACGTCTCTCTGATCGTCCCTCTGCTTGTCTTCTTGGTTGCTCTCCAGGTTGCCTCCCTTGTTGTCCTCCAGGTTGTCCTCCAGGTTGTCCTCCTTGTTGGCGGCCTGTGGCGCCTCCTTGGCCTGGATGGGGGAGGCGAGGAAGAGCTGGCTGCGGTCGTAGAGGCGGTTGTAGGCGTGGTGGAGCTGCCGCTTCTGTGCCGAGACGATGATGAAGAGCACGATGATCAAGGCCAGGGCGATGGCGAGTGCGAGGAGCCAGCGGGCCTGGGTGCGTATCTGCTGGCTGTCGAAGATCTGCTGCTGCGTGAGCAGGTTGATGGTGCTGGCGTTTTTGTTGGCGTCGTAGATATACTGTGTGTTCTTCATGGCGTTGAGCTCGTCGCCGTAGTGGAGCTTCTCCATCAGGTTGGCATACTCCATGCGGCAGGTCGAGGCCCGCGTGGCGTCGCCCTGCGCGTCGTAGGCTTGTGCGAGGAGATGCATCGTCTCGGCCAAAAACTCGTCGTGGTTGGTGCGGCGGGCCCACTCCTCGTTTTTCTTGAGCAGCAGGATGGCGGAGTCGAGGCGATGGGTGTCCATATAGAGCTGGGCGAGACAGGAGTTGGTGTTGTCCACAAATGAGGAGTCCATTCCCGCGCGGATGGCATACTGCCGCGCCTGGATGTAGTAGCTGGCTGCTGCCGCGGGCTGGTCCTGGCTCTTGGCCACGAGGCCGCGCCCCATCAGGATATTGTAGCGATAGCCACTGTTGTGCTCCACATTGGCCTCCATCTGCTGGAGAAACACCATGCCGCTGTCGGCCTGGCCGACGAAGCACGAGGCCCCGACCAGGTTGTTGAGCACGGCGTTCTGCAGCGTCTTTTGGCCCGTCTTGCGACTGCTCCTTAGTGCCTTGCGATAGAAGTAGAGGCCCATCTGGTAGTCGCCCTGCGTGCTGTAGAGATTGCCCATGCCGTTGTAGAAGCGGGCGGTCAGTTCGCTATAGCCCTGGTGCTCGGCGATGCGGAGGCCGTCGAGATAGCTCTTCATCGAGGCCGTATAGAGCCGCTGGTCGTAGAACTTGTCGCCGGCCTGCAGCAAGCGTGTGGCAGTGGTTTGGTCGCCACCATTGCCCTTGGCGCCTTGGGCAAACCCCAGCGTGGTGCCCCAAAGGATAAGCGTGTATATGATGTAGATGATCTTCTTGGTCATGGTCCTTCCGCATTATGGACGCAAAATTAATAATTTTTCGCTGCTTATCCGCTGATTGAGTGTTAAAAGTCATTGTTTTGCGAAAAGAATGATACTTTTTGACCTTTTTACAAGCGAGGGGCGGAATTTTCTCGCAAGATAGGGACAAGACTTCTCGCAAAGGATAGGGAAGGACTTTTGCGCGGCGGGCCTCTCTCGACTCTGGGCAAAAGAAAACCGCCAGCAGAGAGACGGTCGGTCTCCTGCTGGTGGAAGGGGTACATTTGTGCTTCCTGAAGCAGTAACGCTTTCTGCTTCCCGAAGCAGTATGTGTTTTACTTTCTCATGACCTTGCGCGTGTGGACGCTGCCGTCGGCCTGGATGTCGCGGATGATGTAGAGACCGCGGCCCATCTGGTCGGCCTCGATGCGCTTGCCGTCGATGGTGTAAACCTCGGAGCGCACGGTCTGGCTCTCCTTCGTCTGGGGCAGATCCTCGATGCCGTTGATGGCGTCGTTGAACTTAACACCCTCGACATTCTCGACGGCGCAGCCCTCCACGTTCTTGGAATAGTAGTTGACGAAGGCGACGATATTGAGGTTGTCTCTGTTCCACATGCGCCATGCCTCCTCGAAGTTGCCGGCCTGCACCTTGTCGTTCTTGGTGAAATAGACCGTGTTCAGACCCAGGGAGACCTCGTAGCTAAACTTGTTGCCGTCCCACTCGATGGGCTCGCCCCAGATGGAGTTGATGGCACGGGTCACGTGCTGGTGGGTGAACGATCCCTCGGCACCCATCTGGGCGTGGGCAGCGATGTTGTCCTCGGTCAGCATGACCGTGATGCGCGAACCATCCTTGGCGCTGCTGTTGCGCATACCCTCCACGCGGACCACGATGGTGGTGTCGTTGTCGCCGTAGCGTGCGGAGAGGTTGGTGATGATGATATTGGCGGGATCGCTCTGGATCTGCTGGATGAGGCTCTCGATCTCCATGGCGGAACCGGGCATGTAGGTGCAGCACTTGTTGCCAGCCGTGGACATGGCGTCGAACCAGGCGTTGCGGCCGAACATCATGGCCGGAGCGTAGGTGCCGCGGTCGTTGTAGAGGGAAGCGTAGTCGTAGAGGTCGGTCTTGATATACTCGCCATTGACCACGCTGCGCTTCGTGGTGAGCCAGTCGGTGTAGTACATCACGTGGTGGGCGGCGGCAAAGACCTCGCCCTCATAATCGGGATTCTCCAGGGCGGTGTGGAGGTAGCCAGCCACGCGCGGGCAGTTGGGGCACGACTCGGTGGTAAACTCCTCCAGCAGCACCTTGCGCTTGAAGCCCATGGCGATGTCGAGCGCGTTGTTGGTCGGGTCGATATCGGTCTCGTCACCGAGGTCGGTGATGTTGACGTTGACGGCCGACTCGCCATCGACGCTTCCCAGGGTCGGGTTGATGGTCCACTTCAGGTCGATATACTGACCCGAGGTGATGGTCTTGTCGAAGGTCGTGGTAAACTTCTGGCCAGCCACGGTGGTGGTGATGGTGAACTTGTTTACGGGGCGTGTGGCCTTGTTAAACACCGTACCGCTCATGGTCACGGAGCCCGTCGTGGCGTTGAGCATGGCCTTGGCACCCGTGAGGGCCAGGTCATACTTCGGCAGGTTATTGCCCACGATGACGGCCTCCACGCTGATGGCACCCTGTCCGTGGCGGTCGCCCCAGAAGGCATCAGAGGTGCTCTTGTAGTGGAAGGAACCCGTCTGACCCGGCTTCACGACGGAGAGGGCAGTGGTGCTGCCGCGCTGCTTCAGGTCGAAGCCGATGTAGAGGCGCTCGCCCGTGATGGCGTAGGGCGCGTTGAGCTCCACGACGTTCCAGCCCTTCTTGATGCGCGTGTCCGTCTTCATGGTGATGTAGCCCTCGGCCAGGTTCTCACCCTTCAGCGTCTTTCTCACCCAGACGCGCAGCGTGTCGATGTTGGAGCGGGAGCACAGAGCCACTCTGACTTGCGCCACGCTGTTGCCCTGGTAGGCTTCCATGGTTTCGCCAGGAAGCTGGATCGCAGCCGATACCCAAGTGTTGCCTTTCTGGGTGGCCATACCTTCACTGGCCACTGCGCCCTTGCAATAGCCCAACGTCAGCGTGTCCGACTGAGCCAGCAGCGGAGCTACCGTCAGAAGGGCGAGGAGAGTTAGTAAAATCTTCTTCATAAGAATCGTTTTTTATTGTTAATAGAATATGTTGTTGTCGTGACTGGAAAACCATTGATGACGGCGCAAATTTAGGAGATAATTTTGATATGACAAAATAATAGTTCGTAATTTTTGCTTTCTTTTCCTCAAATAGCGCTTAGTTTTGACGGAATTTGTTACCCATCTCAAAGTTTGATTCTCCTAAAAGTTACCATTTGACACCCGAGGTTGTTCTAAATTTCGGTAGTAGGCTCTATCTTGCCCGTATTTAACGAGATTTAACTTAGTTTCCGAGCATACTCGGTGGAAATTTGGCTATTTTTGCACTGAATCCAACTCAAAACGGTCTAACCGACCTCTTGAAAGGCGAGAAATCAACTAACAGTTTTATAAATATCAGCTTATGAAAAAACGAACCCTTCTCTTGGCAGTTCCGCTATGGATGCTGCTGTTCGTGCCCATACTTCCGATGTGGGCACAGGATTCCAAGGCGCAGCGCGTCTTGCGACCTGGCGTTGGCGACCCGACCGGTACGCCCGCCAAGCGCGGCCCCATCGTGGGAGCCAAGCCGTGGCACCGCGAAGGAGGAAAACTGCGCAAGACACCGCGCTCGCTCGTGATGCCCAACCCCAACCAGCGCGTACGCCTCGCCAGTGCAGACGGCGTGGAGTTCTGGGGCAACGTCATCTATGCCAAATCGTGGGACACCCTGCCCAGCGACGCCACTCCCTTCTATGTGGGACAGTTCCGCGGCACCAACCCCATCACGATCCAGAACCTCTGCAGCGGCGCTGCCCTCGACGCCAACGGTGGTGGTGTGTTCAAGGATGGCATGTTCCGCTTCGTGAGCTATTTCAGCTTCCTCGGCGAGATCATGGGTCAGTACTATGAGTACGACATGGACACCTGGGAGATGACGCGTACCGAGGATGTCAGCAACCGCCCGGACCTCTATTGCTTCGACACCGATGTCGATCCTATTACTAATAAGGTGTATGGTATCGCTTACAACAGCGATTTCTCGGGCTATGCGCTCAACGTCATCGACTATGCGTCCCTGACGACGCAGACCATCGGCAACCTGGATGTCTATTTCCTCGGCTTTGCCATCAACTCCAAGGGTAGCATGTACGGTATCAGCAGCACGGGTAAGCTCTGCAAGATCAGCCGTACCACGGGTGCCGTGACCGAGATCGGTCCTACGGGTCTCTATCCGCTCTACCTGCAGAGTGCCGCCTTCGACCGCAATACGGACAAGCTCTATTGGGCTGCTTCGTTTGAGAACTCGCCCTCGGGTCTCTACGAGGTGGACACCCTGACGGCAAAGGCTACGAAGGTGGCCGACTTCCCCGACGGCGAGGAGGTCGTCTGTCTCACCGTGGCGGAGGCCCTGACCGACGTGAATGCGCCGGCCAAGATCAACGACCTCTCTGTCTCCTTCTCCAAGGGCAGCACCAGTGGTGTGGCTACGTTCACCGCTCCGACCACGACGTTTGGTGGCGAAGCGCTGACGGGCACGCTGACCGCTTCCGTGCGTATCGAGAATGGAGAGCCCGTGACCAAGTCGTGCCAACCGGGCGAGAAGGTGAGCATCGACATCACGGCCTCCAAGGGTGACAACGTCATCTTTGCTGCCACCAGCAATGCAGCAGGACGTAGCCCGCTGGCCAAGACCACCGCATGGGTGGGACCGGACAACCCCAAGGCTGTCTCCTCTCTGAAACTGAAGATCGACCCTGAGACGATGAAGTCCACGCTGACTTGGCGTGCGCCGACGCAGGGTACACACGGCGGCTATGTCAATGGTCCGCAGGTCACTTACGACATCGTCCGCTACCCGGGTCGCGTGACGGTGGCTAAGAACTACACCAAGGTGAAGTTTGAGGAAACCCTCGAGAAGGGCAAGCTCACTTCCTTCTTCTATGTCGTGACCCCGGTCTATGAGGGTCTCTACGGCACACAGGCCACCTCCAACAAGATTCTCATCGGCGACGCCTGCGAGGTGCCCTATGAGGAGTACTTCAATACGGAGGAGGACTTCAACCTCTTCACCATCGTCGATGCCAACAACGATGGTAGCACGTGGGAGTATAACGCCACCAATGGCGTAGCCTACTGTACGTTCAGCTCAATGCAGGCCAGCGACGACTGGCTCATCACGCCGGAGATCCACCTCACCCCGGGCCGCAAGTACAACTTCTCCTTCAGTGCCCGCCGCGGTATGACCAGCTATCTCCAGCAGATTGGTGCTTCCTTCGGCGAGGGCCTCGATCCCTCTACCTATACCGAGATCGTCCCGAGAACGAACCTTCCCGAGAACGAGTGGGTCAACCTCAAGACGACCGTGACGGTCAAGGCTGACGGTGTCTATCACTTCGGTCTCCACGACCAGAGTCCTGTGGACGGCTACCGCACCTACGTGGACAGCATCCTCGTCACCGAGGGCCCGCTGCTCAGCTCTCCTGATACCGTGACCGACCTGACCATCGTTCCGGGCGACTACGGAGTGGGCGAGGCTACCCTCACCTTCCGTGCCCCGACCAAGGCCATCAACGGACAGACGCTGTCTTCTATCTCCAAGATCGAGGTTCGCCGCCGTGCGGAGACAGAGGACCTCATCCACACGTTCACCAACGTCACGCCGGGTCAGCAGCTGACCTTCACCGACAATGGCGCCCTGGATGGATTCAATACCTATATTATCACCGCCTATTCGGGCGACGAGGCCGGCGAGCCTGCCGAGCACCGCGCCTATATCGGATTCGACATTCCTGGCATGCCGAAGGATGTCCGCGCCACGTCTGGCCTCGATGCCATCACGGTCGACTGGAAGGCTCCGAGCACCCTGGGTGTCAACGGTGGCTATGTGGAGCCCGATGAGCTCACGTACAATATCTATACGCTCGACCTGGAGGCCCTCGACTTCGTGATCCTCAAGGAGGGTGTGAAGGGTCTCTCTTATCAGCCGCAGGTTCCTATGTACGGCGTGCAGGATCTCCACTACTTCGCCGTGAGCGGTGTCTCCGACGTAGGCGAGGGCGAGTATGAGGCGTCCAACCTGGTTATCTCGGGTGCTCCCTACACGCTGCCGTTCAGAGAGTCCTTCCGCAAGGGCAACCTCGACAACAGCCTCTGGTGGGTGGATACCGACGACTGCTTCTGGCCGAAGAGCTACAACTCTGCCGACGATATCATCGGTTCTGCCGACTGGACGCCGAAGGAAAAGGGAACAGTGGCTTCCTTCAACTCGGGCAAGATCTCTCTCAAGGGTGCTGCCAATCCTGTGCTGCGCTTCTGGCACAATGGCGTACCGGGCCTGGACTACCACCTGCGCCTGGAGATCATGACGCCGGACAACAAGACCGTCGAACTCAAGGATATCGACTATAGCAAGCTCACGGGCGACCGTCAGTGGATCGAGGAGGTTGTGGACCTTGGCGACTATGCCGCCTACGACTTCATCGTACTGAAGTTCCTCGGTGAGTGCAACGACAAGGAGCTCCAGCGCCTCAGCTTCGACGCCGTGGAGATCTACGACGTGCTTGGCCACAACCTCTGTGCCGTCAGCACGAAGCCTACGCTCACGGGTACGGTCGGCAACGTAATGGAGGCCGGCGTCACCGTCCGCAACATCGGCGAGAACGTGGAGGACAACTTCACGATCGACCTCTACCTCAACGGTCGCAAGGTGGCCAGCCAGAAGGGTGGTCCGCTGGATCCGTTCCGCTCAGAGACCTACTACCTCAACTTCACTCCGAAGGTGGAGGATGCAGGCCAGTGTGAGGTCTATGCTACCGTACAGCCCGCCAGCGAGGATGATGATCCCAGCGACAACACAACGGCGAAAGTCAACATCAACGTCAAGGAGCCGGAGCTGCCCACCGTCACCGACCTGTCGGCTAAGCGTGAGGGCAACAACATCAACCTGGCCTGGACGAAGCCGACGAATACTTCCCGCACCGTCGTGGAGGACTTCGAGAGCTACCTGGCTTGGAGCAATGGCGAGAAGATCGGCGACTGGAAGACAGTCGATGGGGACAAGCTGCCGACGATCGGTATCAGTGGCTTCCTCTTCCCGCATTGCGGAGATCCGATGGCCTACATCATCTTCGATCCCGTCGAGATGGGTCTCAGCTCTCTCCCGCGCTTCGTAGCTCACTCGGGCACGCAGTATATCTCTTCTTGGGGTACCTACAATGAGTCTGCCGACGATGGTGGCAAGAGCGACGACTGGCTGATCTCTCCGGAGCTCGACGGTCGTGCACAGAAGATCGACTTCTGGGCCAAGGCTGCTTCCCTGACCTACGCACCGGAGGCCTTCGAGATCCTCTACTCCACCACCGGCGACAACGTCGAGGACTTCAAGCTCATCAGCACCCACGAGGCAGAGGGTGACGCTTGGTACAACTACGAGGCCAACCTGCCCGAGGGCACGAAGTACTTCGCTATCCGTTGCGTCAGCGAGAACAAGTTGGCTCTCTTCGTCGATGACATCACCTATCACGAGGGTCAGTTGACCATCCTCAACTACAATGTCTATCGCAACGGCGAGAAGATCGGCACGGCCAACGCCAACGCCACTTCTTTCAGCGACGCAGGCAACGATGGCGACATCTACACCATCACCATCGTCTATGACGAGGGCGAGTCAACCTTCAGCAACGAGGCCGGCATCACGCTCGGCGTAGAGGAGCTGACCCAGGGCCGACTCAATGTGATGACAGGTCGCGGCACCGTGACCGTCAGCAACGCCAATGGCAGCGACGTCACCATTCTCACTACCGACGGACGTCAGGTGGCCAAGGCCGACAACGTCGATAAGAAGACCTTCCATGTGCAGCGCGGCACCTATCTCGTGCGCGTCGCCGAGCATGTCTTCCACGTGGTAGTCAAGTAATCGGATTCATAGCAAGAGGACAAGCAGACCAACCAACGCTCCCAGAGCGGGTCTGCTTGTCCCTTTAACCAATCATTAAAACAATAATAACTATGTACAGAATCAGACATCTGCTGCTCCTGCTCACCGTGCTCTTTGCCGGATACAACGTACAGGCGCAGACACAAAGTCCGTACAAGTACGACTTCAACTCGCCGATCGACACCTCCGACCCGGAGTTTGCGCCCTTGGGCTGGGGCCATATCGTCGATGCGATGGTGGTTCGCTCCAATACCTACTACGTCCAGTACGCCTATCAGGCTACGGGCGGCGTGGACGATTCGGGCTGCCTGCACATCGGTTCTCAGACGGTGACGGACAGCCTCACCCAGACCCAGACGCTCAACGATATCTTGGTGCTTCCTCCTGTCGGAGGTTCGGTCACCGTCGATGTGAAGGCGTTGAACTATGGTAGCGATATCAAGTTCTATTATGTCAACTTCGAGGACGGTAAGTTCACGACCGATGGCGTCATCGACATGCCGGCTCCCGAGCTCTCCGAGGACAACTTCTGCACCATCACCGTGCCGGAGATGGCCGAGGGTACTTACATCGGTATTCGTGGCAACAGCGTCCTGATCGACAATGTGACGGCCACGACGGCTGAGGTGACTCCGCTGCCTCGCATGAAGGTGCTCAAGGTGAGCGATGCCAATCCCGAGTATGTGGATGCGGCAAGCGATGGCAACTTCACGCTCAACTACTCCGTCCAGCTCCGCAACAACGGACAGCGCGACCTCAAGGTGGGCGATGAGAACTACTCGCTCTCCCTGGTCAACACCACGCTCAACAACCGTGTGGTGGGCACGACGGTCATGACGGAGGATCTCGCCCTCGGCGCTGAGACCACCGCCACGCTGACTGTCACCCTGCCTTACGCTTCTTATCCCAAGAACTATGCTTACGCCGTCCGCGACAACCTCACGGGCGATCTCACGCCTTGTGGCGAGCGCCAGGCCTATCCCTACGAGCCCGTGGCAACGATGCTCGACCGTAGTGGCAAGCCCGTAGGCGACGCCATCGACCTGGGTATTGTCCAGGGCGAGGTCACCTACTCCTATCTCCTGCGCAACGACGGTGCTACGCCGCTCGATATCACCAATGTCTCGATGACGGGTGGATTCTCCACCGCCTTCAAGGCCCAGCAGGTCGCTCCCCACGCCGCGCTGACCTTCCCCATCACCTTCGGACAGGTGGGTACGGAGAACCAGGGCACGCTGACGCTGGAGACCAACAGTGGCACCGTGGAGATCGCGCTCTCGGCTACCTCTGTGGCAGCAAACGAGATGTATGCCAACTTCGAGAATGGCAAGATGCCGGCCGGCTATATCGTCGGCGATAGCTGGTTCATCAGCGATTTCCCCCTGCAGGCCAACCTCCCCAACAACATCTATTGCGCCCAGGCGCAGTATGACGTAGAGCCTACACGTCTGATCACGCCGATGCTGAAGGTGAAGAGTGGCGACGTGCTCCATTTCGATGCTGCCCGCCGTGACGACGCTACCTTCCTCCGCGTTTACTATTCTACCGACAGAAAGAACTGGACGCTTGCCCACACCATCGAGGGTACGGGTACCGACAACAACACGTTCAGTCCCTTCAACCTTATCTCCGACTCTCGCTACAGTGGCGAGTTCCGTTCCTACACGGTCGAGAACCTGCCCGCAGGCAATCTCTACCTCGCCTTTGAGTCGGCTGGTGCGCGCCTCGACAACATCTACGGCATGGGTTATGCGAAGATTTCCCACGACGTGATGTTCCAGCTTCTCAACCTCCCCACCGTGGCTACCGTCAATAGCGAGAGCCAGGCCAGCGTGAGAATCGTCAACAACCACCCGGCCGATATGGCCAAGGGTGCCTATGCCGTCAGCCTCTACCGCGACGGCAAGAAGGTGGCTACGGCTGCCGAGGCTGAGTTCCTCGCTGGCGAGAGCCGCCTGTTCGACCTGACGTTCACGCCGCACGAGGGTGGCACGGCCAACTACTATGCAGCCTTCGAGGTGGGTGGTCAGATTCTGTTCACCTCCGACACCGTGGCAGTGCAGGTACTTGCCGAGACGAGCAACAGCCTCGTCCAGGTCGGCAAGCCCACCTTCCCCGTCACCAACAACAGCACCCCCGTTGCTCCTTATTATAAACACAGCGAGAGCGACGCCATCTACAAGGCCGCTCAGTTGGGCCTGGAGCCTGGCACCCGCATCAAGGGTATCATCATCCGTGGGTGGAACGAAAGCAAGGAACTTCCCACCAACCTGAAGGTGTGGATGTGCAACACCGACGATGCCGTGTTTACCTCGCCCTTCGCTGTCCACAATACCGACACGATGCAGCAGGTCTTCGACGATGTCTGCACCTTCCCGATCGCTGGCAACAAGACCGAGACCGCGGAGATGATGAACATCACGTTCAAGAACTCCTTCGTCTATGACGGCCGCAACCTCAGCATCTTCATGCACGCCGACGTGCCGTCAGGCTATTCCAACGTGCGCTTCGAGACAGACAAGTCTTACCTTCAGGGACAGTCTGTTCATCGCAAGTCTGATTCCGACCTCACCGACAAGGACTTCACTCTCTCCGAGGATGGTGCTCCTGTCATCACCTTCGTCACGGAGAGCACGGCTTCCACGCCGCTCACGGGTGTGGTGACTGCTGAGGCCGACGGTACGCCTATCGCCCATGCCAACGTCACGCTCACTGCCGACAACGTGCAGTACGCCGCTACCACGGCCGAGGATGGCAGTTATCAGCTCAACGTCTTCAAGACCGACCGCGCCTACACCTTCCGTGCCGAGGCTATCGGCTACGAGCCCTACAAGCAGGAGGTCAGCAGCTTCGCCGATGCTGTCAACGCTTCCCTGAAGGAGGGCCACGGAGTCTATATCGACAACGTCACGATGCCGGAGACCTTCACGGTCAACAACCGCTCCAACATCTTGGTCGATGTGATGAACATCGAGCCTGTCGACCTGGAGGCTGGTGCCTGGACGGCCAGCCTGGTGGACGGCGAGGGCTATGAGAAAGTTTCCTATGCCACGCCCGCTCTGAAGGCAGGCGAGAAGGCGACGCTCAACTTCCGCTACACGCCGCACGCCGAGGGCGAGATGGTCCTCCGTGCCAAGATCGTTGCCCATGGCACGACCGCTCAGTCCGCGCTCTTCCAGTATGTCGTTGCTCCGGAGTCAACGGGTGGCAGCGTGCAGGTGCTCGATTCGACCAACCTTGCCGACTATGCCGTGCCTGTCCGTCTCTACGACAAGAACTCTGAGAGCCAGACCATCTACACGGCCGACCAGCTCGGCATTCCCTCTGGTTCTACGATCCAGCGCATCGCCTTCCGCGGCTACCAGAGTGGCTTCACCACCAAGGAGTATGAGGCCAACCTGCGCGTCTATATCGAGAACACCGACGACGACTACGAGCTCGGTTTCGTCGCTGCCGACACGACCGCTATGACCCGCGTCTATAACGGTACGCTCAAGGTCAAGAAGGATGGTACGAAGAAGAATCCTGCCGAGGTGATCGTCGTTGAGATCCCCGAGGGCTTCCGCTATGCGGGCAAGAACCTGCGTCTCGCCTTCCATGTTGAGGCCAGCGAGTACACGAAGATGGCCTTCGTCACCGACAAGAAGGTGAGAAACTCCTTCTACCGTGGCGATGACAACCTCGATAAGTTGGCCACGGCCTCTTGGGACCAGAACGAGTCGCCGGTGATGTATCTTGAGGTACAGAGCACGAACGAGCTCTCAGGCCATGTCACCAATGGCAAGGGTGTGGCCCTCGCCAATGTCTTCGTCCAGCTCCAGAGTGGCGACGTCGTCTATAACAGCATGACCAATGAGGAGGGCTACTACCAGATGAAGGTTGCTCAGCCGCTGCTGAAGTACAACGCCATCTTCAAGCTCGACACCTACAAGACCGATACCGTCGCCGTTGACTTCCTCAAAGGCGATGTCGTCCTCGACCACCAGATGGCTCGTCCGTTCCGTCTCACGGGTTGCGTGAAGGGCTTCAATGGTGCCACCACCGACGTTCTCGACGATGTGACCGTGAAGCTCGTCCAGGGCGACATGGTGCTCATGACCGAGACCAACGACAATGGCAACTACGCACTCGACGTCCGCGACGCTGAGGGCGAGTACCAGCTCATCTTCGTCAAGGAGAAGTATCAGAGCGACACGACCGCCGTCACCTTCGACCAGCAGTCGCTCGTCCGCGAGGCTACGCTCCTCCGTCTGAACACGCTCTCTGGCACGATCTACGCCAAGCGTGGCGAGGCCGATCCCGAGCCGCTGATGGGTGCCACCATCAATGTGCTGGGTCTTGCTGGCGCCACGGGCAACTTCATGCTCGAGAGCGATGCCGACGGCCACTTCTCTGTCGATATTCCTGCTGGCAACGGCCTCTATGGCATCTATGTCACGATGGTGGGTCTCAACGCCGCCAACAAGACGGTGACGATGAGCGCCGACGATTTGCAGGCTCCCGACATCATCCTGCTCGATGCTGCCGCAGCCGGAGTTGATGGTGTCGAGATCAACGACGCTGCCCGCCAGGGCGATGTCTATACGCTCAATGGCGAGCTGGTGGGTCGCAACCTCGACCTCAACACGCTGCCGAAGGGCCTCTACATCGTCAACGGCCGCAAGGTGGTTGTCAAGTAATCGACTTCATTTGTAGTCTGGGCGACTACTATGCGCGCCCATGACTTCCTTCTATTTCCCTTCCCCTTTCGAGGCATCAGTCCTCGGAAGGGGATTTTTTAGTATGCGCCACTTGAAATAATTCTCCACTTTCCTCGTTTATATTACGACGTAGTATGTCGATAGTCTATATTACGCGTAGTAGATCGATTGCCTATGTTATGACGTAGTAGGTCGATAGTCTATGATGCGGCGTAGTATGTCGATCGCCGAAGGTCCGCCCTTTTGCCGTGGTGGCAGGGTAGGGGACCGTTTGGCACGAAACGAACAAGAAAGAATGGAAAAAGAAATCAAAGGTTTTGTCCGCGACCTGGTGTCGCTGGAGAAGAAGCCCGTCCGCGGCCTGTTGGTTGTGGAGTGGGTGGTGATGGCCTATCTTGCCCTCACGCTTTTGCTGATATTGTTCTTATACACGAAGTTGCCCGAAGCCAATCTGCTGGTGATGGGCCGTGTGCGCGTGCTTGCCATGACGGCTGCCCTCTGGCTGGTCTATCGTCTGTGGCCCAGCCGTCTGACGCGCCTCTTCCGCATAGCGGGCCAGATGAGCCTGCTCGGCGTATGGTATCCCGACATCTATGAGATCAACCGCGTGCTCCCCAACCTCGACCACGTCTTCGCCACGCTGGAGCAGACGCTGTTCGGTTGCCAGCCCGCCTTGCTCTTCCACGAGTGGCTACCCTCGCCCTGGTTCAGCGAGGCCTTCGATATGGGCTATTTCAGCTACTACCCCATGATAGCCCTCACCGTGTTCTACTACTTCTTCTGCCGTCCCCGGGAGTTTGAGCGCGCGTCGTCGGTGGTGATGATCTCCTTCTTCCTTTTCTACCTGATCTTCATCTTCGTGCCCGTCGTGGGCCCCACGTTCTACTATCATGCCATTGGCATGGAGAACGTTGTAGCGGGCGTCTTCCCCAGTCTCCACGACTATTTCAATACCCACACCGCCTGCCTCCCGTCCCCTGGCGACCCTGCGGGCCTCTTCTACCAGCTCGTCGAGGAGGCCAAGGAGGCTGGCGAGCGTCCCGTGGCCGCCTTCCCCAGTTCCCATGTGGGCATCAGCACGGTCTGCATGCTCCTTGTCTGGCACGCCCGCAACTACAAGCTGCTCCTTGTCCTCGCCCCGTTCTATATCCTCCTTTGCTGTGCCACGGTCTATATCCAAGCCCACTACCTCGTCGATGCCCTCGTCGGACTGCCTACGGGTGCGCTCTTCTTCGCTCTCTCGATGTATTTCACCCGCAGGATGGGCAAAGCCCAGTAGATCTTACGCCATAGATATAAAAGACGAACCAACGAATGGAAATGATAGATAAAAACATGAAGTCCACGAAGACCAGCGAGACGCATCCCAGGGTGTCCATCATCACCGTCACCTACAATGCCGAGCCCCTCTTGGAGCGCACCCTGCAGAGTGTGCTTGCCCAGCGCTATGCCGACAAGGAGATTGTGGTGGTCGATGGCCAATCCTCCGACGGCACAGTGGCAGTCATCAAGCGCCATGCCGCCGCTATCCAGTCGTGGATCAGCGAACCCGACAAGGGCATCTATGACGCGATGAACAAAGGCGTGCGGATGGCCACGGGCGACTGGATTCTCTTCATGAATGCAGGCGATACTTTCGCCAGCGACGACGTCCTTCAGTGTCTCTTCGACGCTGTGGATCCAGCGCAGGCCGACGTGATCTATGGCGACGTGGTGAAGGGTGGCGTAGTGAAGGCCGCGCCGCGCCAGTACCGCCTCTACCATCGGATGTTGTTCTGCCATCAAAGCGTGTTGACCCGTCGGTCCTGTCTGCTCACCACACCCTTAGACGTCCGCCATCGTCTCTCAGCCGATTTCAAGTTCTTCCTCCTTCAATATCAGCAGGGTGCCCGCTTCCAGTATGTCCCTCTCCCCGTGGCCGTGTTTGATACGGGCGGCGTCTCCAACCGTTCCCGTTCCAAAGGCTTGCTCGACAATATCCGGGTGGTCTGCGAGGTGATTCCCTTCCCCCAACGCCTCCTGTTTGTGGCGCGCCTGGCCGTGCCCTATCTGATGTGTCGCCTGCGGGGCAAGTGACCTTTCCCCCTCGTTCCCTCGTTCCCTCCGCTCCTCCTCCGTTCCTACTCCGCTCCTCCTCCAGTCCCCCGCAGAAAGTATTTGGCCCAATTATTTGTCTCGTTCGGCGATAATTCGTACTTTTGCAGATGATATAGCCGTATATGATTTCAGTAGTCATCAACACTTATAACGCCGAGCGCTACCTGGCCGAGTGTCTCGAAGCAGTCAAGGACTTCGACGAGATCGTGGTCTGCGATATGGAATCGACCGACCGTACCGTAGAGATAGCCCAGCGCTATGGCTGCAAGATCGTGACCTTTCCCAAGGGCGACTGCGTGAGTGCAGAGCCAGCCCGCACCTTTGCCATCCAGAGCGCGTCGAGCGAATGGGTGCTGGTCGTCGATTCCGACGAGATTATCACCCCCGCGCTGCGCCAGTATCTCTATGAGCGCACCCAGGTCGATGACGGCGTGAAGGGACTTTACATCGCCCGTCTCAACAAGATCTTCGGTGCCTATAACCGAGGCTGGTCCAACGACTATCAGTTGCGTTTCTTCATACGCGAGGGCACGGAGTGGCCTCCCTACGTCCACACCTTTCCCAAGGTCAACGGCAGGGTAGAGAAGGCCCCGAGACGATACAAGATGCTGCACCTGGCCGACGAGACCACCGTCCAGCTGATCGCGAAGATGAACCAATATACCGACAGCGAGGTGGAGAAGAAGGCCGACCGTGGTCTTGGCGTCGTGGCGTTGTTCACGCGCCCGTTGTTCCGCTTCGTCGTCAGTTTCTTCTTCCGTGGCGGTTTCAGAAACGGCAAGCGTGGCCTCCTTTGGGCCATTCAGGAAGTGATCTACCAATTGGTTTTGGTGTCCAAGATAATAGAGAAAAAGCTTAGGGAACAAGCGTGATCGAGTCGTGCGCCACGAGCCCAACTCCCGTGGCCGTCGGCGTGGTGCTTTGACCTGCCCACCATGACGGGTACACCATTCATGCTTTTCTCTCATTATATATATAAGACAACACTATGGAGCATATTTGGGGACAAATAGGGTTGGCATGCTTGCTCTGGCTGGGCAACTACGCCCTCTATCGTGCCTGCAACCACGGCATTTCGCCCAGTGCCAAACTACAACAACTGTTGAGATACCTGCCCGCCTCCCTCGTGGCCGTGCTTCCGCTGGCCGTGACGGAGACCTGCGTCCTGCAGTCGGCGGTGCTGAAACTCTGGATCGTCGCCGAGCTCTGGGCCGCGGCTTTCCCCTTGACCTACCATCTGACCTACCGCAAGATCTCCCCCGACTACGACAACCAGATCGACCCCGCTTTTGCCATCTATCTCTTTGGCGTCCTGGCTGGTCTCTCCGTCCTTCTTCCCTCCCTCTGCGTGGCTCCGCTGCTGGTGTTGTCCCTCGTCGCCCCGCTGTTTCTGATAGGCTATTACCTCCTCTACCATCACGTCATCGACATGAATGGCATGCTGTTGATCCGTCAGACCAATTACAACGAGATCATCGAGTTTTTCCGCTCCAGCCCTTTGTGGAAGACCCTTGCCGGCCTCGTCTTGTTGTCAGGCCTTGTCCTGGCCTTTGTCCTGATCGGCCAACCGCTGGCCGTCGGTGCTGCCTCGCTATGGAGCAGCGCCCTCATCGTCGTCCTGCTGGGCGCGGTGGCCCATTATCTTTTCAAGC